>Ga0315296_10005124_pt1 | contig 10547 bp, 7 predicted proteins | sample YL17G14_18_MG_FD_203921 | JGI IMG/M metagenome (GOLD analysis project Ga0315296, IMG submission 203921) | Sediment microbial communities from Yellowstone Lake, YNP, Wyoming, USA - YL17G14_18 | ecosystem: Environmental > Aquatic > Freshwater > Lake > Sediment | place: USA: Wyoming | collected... | reverse complement strand
GCCGATTGCCAGTGCAGCTTCACGTTGACCTTTGCCGACCGAACTGAGAGCGGCGCGGAAGATCTCGCTCATGTAGGCGCCATAGTTCAGACCAAGTGCCAGCACGCCGGCCCACAAGCCAGGCAAAATGATTCCAACTTGAGGCAGGGCGAGAAAGAAGAAGAATATTTGCAGGTAAAGCGGCGTTCCTCGGATTAGCGAAACATAAAACGTGCTAATGGCGTAGATCGGCGGGAATTTGGAGAGCCGCCCTAGCGCCGCCAGTAGTGCAAGGAAGGTAGCCAACAAAATCGAAAGTGCTGAAATACCGATGGTGACTTCCACACCACTGGCGATGAAAGCAATGTTTTCTTGGATAAACGCCTTGTCAAGGTGAATCGTTTTTAACGTAAAACTGCCGAGTGCGATATTCGTGCTGCTAAACAGGAATACCAGTAACATCAGCATGACAATCCAAGAGATGGCTACGCCGATCGCGAATCGGCTTTTTACCTGCATCTGTGCCTCATAGATCAGATCGGCCTGGGACTTGCTTCTGCTCGTGTTGGGTGTTTTAGGAGACATTATGTCATCCTTTACCTTACAAAAATCATGGAAGCGGCATCATGCCGCTTCCATGATGATCGAAACTATTACTTTGGCTCCTGGGTCAGATCAACCCCGAACCATTGGATCGAGAACTGGGCCAACGTACCATCGGCATGCATTGTCGTGATGATGCTGTTAAGTTCCGCCAACAGAGTGTCGGTTGGCAGGCTGGCCGACTTGTCAATTGCCACTGCCAGTCTTTCCCTGTAGACAGGTCCACCTATCAGCACAACGGGAAAGCCCTGGGCAAGGTTCGCGGCTACTACAGTACTGGCGGTAACGTATCCGACGAAGTCGGTGCGACCGACATTGATTGCCTGGGCGCATTCCTGGTCGGTATCCAGTGGTACAACCGTCACATTGGCGGGAGGTTGAGCAAGAATGTCCTCGGTTGGCACGTCAAGGACTCCATTCAACCAGTCTTCATAGGTTGTAGCAGTAGCAACGCATAAGGCTTTACCTGACAGTTCATCGAGCGAGGTAATCCCGGCGTCGTTTTTCACCGCGACCACGGCGTCGTAATAATAATAGGGGACTGTGAAGTAAAGAACCTTTTGCCGTGCTGGCTTGATTGTCATCGAGCCAACGCTGATATCCCATTTGTCCGCCCACGAACCGGCAGTGACGAGATCCCAGGATGGCGTGGCGAAGCAGGTCTCAACGCCGAGGCGCCTGCCGAGTTCGACTGCCACGTCCACGTCAAAGCCCTGCATTTCGGCGGCGGTCAATTGATCGGATGCGCACTTAGTATCGGCCGGGCGCTTGCCTTTGGTGTTGAGGAACGACTGCGGCTCGTAATTGGGGTCGGTCGAAACGACAATCGTGCCGCGATTCTGGATCTCTGTCAGCAAGTCTTTGGCTTTGGGTACGCCACCGCAGGCGGTTAGCACGAGGGTGGCCACGATGATCAGACTGATGATCGTAAAAAGCTTTTTCATGATCTTCTCCTCTTGAGTGAATTTGGTTTGGATGAAAAATTGGGTAGGTGAAATGAATAGTAAAGGCCTCACCTCCTTCTGCGGAGAGATATATTCCTCTTTATATATAGGATAGACCAAATTGACGTTTTATGCAAGTGGAATTTGATAGCAATTCTCATTACGAGAATAATTTTCCAGACTTTTCCAACCTGAACGACAAGAGCGGCTCGAATTTGGCTACGTGGTACCACTCGATGTGGATTTCTGGTCGTTTTTTTTAAATTGGATATCCACAGTCTTATTCATATTGAGAATTGCATATTGACACACGTAAATTTCTGTTATAATATGTTATTGACCATCTTATAAATATATTACAAAATCGGGTATTATCTGGTATATTCAGGAAATGACCACTGAATTTACCATAACCACCGAACGCCCGGCCGAATCGAAAACAACCTCAAAAATGGGATAAACAACCCAACCACCGAACGGATATTGAAGGCATTCGACGACATTAAGTTAACGATTGTGCACTTATCAGGCCAAATCATATGCCACATCACGCCCTTGACTTCCTTGCAGGTCCGCATCCTGATACTGCTTGGACTATCCGCAACCGTTTACACCCGGCCGGCTTAAAATTGAATAAAGTCAAAACAATTTCAAAGAATAGGCAATTATAAAAAAACTGACTTTTGTTGTAACACGAAGGTATATAGAAACAGAAAAAACTTCGTAAATGGAGAACCGATCATGCCACCGAGCAATCTGAATTTTCAGATTCTATCCGAGCGGGAAGTTGATCAAATAGAAGAAACTACCTTCCGGTTACTGGAGGAAGTAGGCATTCACCTGCAGCATGAGCGCGCAATAGAAATGCTCCATGGCCGGGGATGCCAAGTTCAGGGCGACCGCGTGCTGATCCCACGGGAGGTGGTAACCTGGGGGTTGGCGAATGTCAAGCGCGACTCAATCATTCGCAGTGCCGACGGTTCCCTTGAGGCAGTGCTGGGGCAAGGGCATTTTCTCACACACAACGGTGGCAGCGTTCCAAACTTCGAGGACCTGCAGACTGGCAAGCGCCGGCCGGCAAAAGTACAGGATTTGGTCAATGGCACTCGTGTGCTGGACGCCCTGCCCAATATCGACGTAGTCATTCCCCTGGTAGGACCGCAAGACGTGCCTGAGGCGCTGTTGACCATCGTCTCATTTGAAACAATCCTGCATCACACGCACAAGCCGATCGCGGGAGCACCGGCGGAGAACCCGACTGATGTGCATTATATGGTCGAACTGGCTGCTGCTTGTTGTGGGGGGGAAGACGCTTTCCGCGCCCGGCCCACCATCCCGATCATGGTTTCCCCGGTCAGTCCTCTCAAATTTACCGAAAAGGTGACGAGCGCCATCCTGGCAGTGGTGGATGCAGGCGCTCCCTTTTTCCCTTTGCCTGCTCCCACAATGGGCGCTAGCGGTCTCATCACGATGGCTGGTGTAATAGCGCAGCAACATGCTGAGGTATTGGCAAGCATTGTCATCGCAGCGGCGGCGTGCCCAGGCGCCTCCGTCACTTATTGTTCGCGTATCAATCCGATCGATATGCGGAGAGGCGTCTCCTCTTGGGGTGGGCCAAACATGGGTATGGCAGGTGCATGGGCGACCCAACTTGCCCACCGACATGGGTTGATGTGCGATACCTATGGTCTGTGTACGAGCGCGCCCGTGCTGGATCCCAGGTTTGCTTATGAGAAATTTGCGAATGCCTTGATGCCAGCCCTGGCCGGCGCAGATATCCTTTCTGGGGCAGGCTCAATGGATAGCGGGATGACGGCAACCCTGGCAGGCGCAGTTATCGATAACGAAATGATCAGCCTGATCCACCATATTCTGCGCGGCTATGAAGTAAATGAGGAAACACTCGGATTCGATGTGATGAAGAAAGTGATTCTGTCCAATGATATCTTCCTAGGCGAATTACACACTGTGCAGCACCTGCGGGATGGCACCCTATGGTTACCTGAGATCAGCGACCGGGCTATCAAAACCGATGGCGACAAACGGGTTAGCGTAGCAACACTTGCGCACGACCAGGCACTGGATCTCATTAAAACGCACAAAACAGACCCTCTACCGGAGGCTGTGAGCCGTGACCTGGCAGAAATTATGGAGCAGGCACGGCGTGAATTGGCCCCCACCTAAACTCTATCACCGCGTTCAGATACACCTGAGGAAAGGAGACAAAGAATGTAGTGACAATCGAAAAGAAGTAGCATCACGATAATTCTGACTTGTTAGGACACACCAAATAGAGACAAAGGAGAAATAATGATGAAGAAAAAACTGAACGGCCGAGAATTTAATAGTCTCGCTATCGGATTGGTGCTGGCATTAGCGGTGATCATTTCCGGATGTGGCCCAGCCACACCTACCGCAACCAGTGCACCTGCAACCAGTGCACCTGAAATAGCTCCTGCCACTGCAACCGCTCCTGCCGCACCCAAGATCCTCAGAATCCGGCTCTATGCCGATATCCAGAACATGGACCCCGCTTTCTATATATCTGCCAACGACCCAGCAGTAGCGACCAATGTATTTAGCGGCCTGGTGACCTACGCGCCGAACTCCTACGAAGTCATAAACGATCTCGCCGAATCAATCGAAACATCCCCCGATGGGAAAGTGATCACCTTCAAACTTAAGGAAGGTGTGATGTGGCAAAATGGCTATGGCGAGGTGACGACCGAGGATGTCAAATTCTCTTACGAACGTTTCGTCGACAAGGACCTGAAAGCTACCTACGCAGACGACTGGGCTCAATTGGATCATGTGGAGATCATTGACAAGTATAACGGAAAGATCGTCCTCAAAGGGCCTTTCGCGCCGATCTGGCACTCCACCATGCCAGTCACCGCCGGTTTTGTTTTGTGCAAAAAATACGTGGAAGAGGTCGGTCTTGAAAAATTTGCTACCAAAATTTTGGGCAGTGGGCCGTACATCTTCGCCGAGTGGCAGCCCAAACAGAAGGTTATCCTGAAGCGCAACCCCGATTACTTCGGTGCCCAACCATACTACGACGAAATCCACTTCATCCCTATCGAAGACGACAAAGCCGCTGAAATCGCCCTGGAGGCGGGTGAACTGGATTGGGCCAAGATCAGCATCGACTCGTACGACAGATTCGCCAACAACCCCCTTTTCAAAACCCTTAAGGTGCCGAACATCCGTTTTAGCTGGATTGGTTTGAACGTGGAAAACCCTAAATTGCAAGACATCAACGTCCGGCTGGCGATCCGTTACGGCGTTGACGTTCAGAGCATCATCGATGCCACCTACTTTGGCAAAGTAGATCGGGAATTAGGGTTGATAGCTCCCGGACTGGTCGGCTACTGGAAAGATGCCCCTCGTTACGAGCGAGATGTGGCCAAGGCTAAAGAATACATGACCAAGGCTGGCCTCACATCCCTGGACCTCAGATTCGACATCTTGAGCACAACCGAATACCAAACCTGGGCTCAAATTGTTCAGCAGAATCTGAAAGAGGTCGGGATCAATATAACCATCAATCCCATGGACTCTGCCAGCTTCTGGTCACTCGGCGAGAACAAAGAGGCCGAGCTATTTGGCATCAACTACTCCATGCAACCGGACCCCTCCTGGGCGACGATGTGGTTCACAACCTCACAAATTGGTCTCTGGAACTGGATGCGCTGGTCAAACGCTGAGTACGACGAGCTGCACCAGAAAGGCTTGTCCACACTCGACAATGCGGAGCGGGACCAGATCTACATAAGGATGCAACAACTTTTCGACGAGGCCGCCCACACCATCTGGATCACCCATGGAAGCTTGATCTACGTTCATACACCCGACATCAAGCCCGCCATGACGCCAAATGGGGTTATCCAGCCCTATTTCTTCTCTGGGCTTCCTTAAACTAAACCCTTTTTTTAGCCGCTAACAATGTTCTCCGGGGCTCAGGTACGACTCTGAGCCCCGGATGGTAGGCGATGCTGGCAATTTCACTCCTGCGAGGCGAGGGATAGAGCCACTTTCTATGCGTACTTATCTTCTGAAACACCTTATCATGACGGTTCTGGTGTTCCTGGTTGTTATCATCATACTGGCGCTGCTGATTCACATCATTCCCGGCGATCCAGCCAGGGTCTTTCTTGGCCAACGGGCTACGCCGGATTTAATAGCCCGGTTCCGAAGCGCCATGGATCTTGATCAACCCGTTCATATCCAGGTGATTCGCTTCTTATGGCGGACCCTGCACGGCGATCTGGGTATTGATCTATGGACCAGGCGCCCGCTCACGGCCACTATCGGTGACGTGCTGCCGCACACGATTATTCTGGCCTGGACCAGCCTCGGGTTGGCCATGATCGTTGGCATCCCCCTGGGTGTCTTCTCAGCCAGTCACCCCGATTCGTGGGCCGACCGTTTGACGGCGATCTTGTCGATTTCTTTCATTACCATCCCAAGCTACGTGGGCGGGTTAATCATGTTGCTCATCTTTGCGGTGGAGCTCAGGGTGATGCCGGCAATGGGGGTGGGCGATATGAACAATCCCATTGATTACGCCCGCCACCTCGTGATGCCTTCGGTTGCCCTGGCAATCCCGTGGGTGGGCTACCTTGCCCGCCTGGTGCGCACAAGCCTGCTTGAGGTGTTCAACGCCGATTACATCCGGGCGGCTCGCGCCGCTGGTCTTCGGCAGGGCCGAATTTTGTACAAGTATGCACTCAAGAATGCCTTGATCCCGGCCGTGGCTGTGCTAGGTGTCGGCATCGGCAACCTGATGGGAGGGGCAGTGTTCGTCGAGGTCATTTTCAGCCGGCCGGGCATGGGCACGCTCATATACAACGCGATTCAGATGCGCAACTACCCTCTTGTGCGCGCTGGCGTTCTGGTCGTTGCCCTTCTCTTTATCTTTGCCAACTTACTGGCCGATCTCCTCTACACCTACCTCGATCCCCGCATCCAGATGGAAAGGAATTAGGGCTACTATAGACTTGGAAACTACCCTCACTCGACACAGTCGCATCCGTGGATTAATGGATCGGATCCCGGTGCTCGGAGACGTGCTCCAGCGCCCCCTGGGAGCGCTCGGCTTTGCGGTCGTTTTCGGCTTTGCCCTGGTCGTGATCTTTGCCCAAGTCATTGCGCCCCACAACCCCGAAGCGTTGGATATCCCTCACATGTTAGAGGGGCCGTCGTCGACTTACCTGCTGGGTACCGATCATCTGGGGCGAGACCTTTTATCGCGGCTGATATTTGGCTCGCGGATTGCCCTGGGTACGGCGCTCTCATCTGTCGGCATTGCCCTCTGTCTAGGATTGATATTAGGCCTTATCTCTGGCTATCTAGGTGGCTACACCGATAACATCATCCTGGTCATTTTAAATTCAATCCAGGCTTTTCCAGCAGTCATCCTCGCTTTAGCGGTGTTGGCCTTGCTCGGCCCATCTTTGCTCAACGTAATTATGGTCATCGGCTTAACCTGGACGCCAGGCTACGCGCGAGTCACCCGAGCGCAAGTATTATCGGTTAAAGAGAATGTGTACATCGAGGCCGGGCGCTCATTGGGTGCCACTCGCCAACGCATCATCCTGCTTCACATCCTGCCCAATATTCTCGCGACGTTGGTGATCTTGCTGGCGATGGATCTGCCGGTGGTGATTACCTTTGAAGCCGGGTTATCGTTCCTGGGATTGGGCGTGCCCCCGCCCACACCCTCCTGGGGCGCAATCCTTTCCGACGGCTTTCACTTCATCCGCAACTCCCCTTGGCCAATCACCTGGGCTGGTTTGGCGTTGATGCTGACAACCTTAGGCTTCACGCTCTTTGGAGAGACATTGCGAGACGTTCTTGATCCTCGGTTCTCTGGAGTGTGGAGGGCATGATGGAAGCCACTCTCCGCGTCGAAAACCTCCAGATCGTGTATCACACTCGGTATGGCTCGTTCCCCGCCATCCGCAACGTGAGTTTTGACGTGAAGCCAAGAGAAATCGTCGGCATTGTCGGCGAGTCGGGTTGCGGCAAGAGCACGGTTGCTGCGTCGGTTCTGCGCTTGCTGCCGTCCAATGGCCGTATTACGGGCGGCCATATCTGGTTCAAAGGAAAAGACCTGCCTCAGGCCACTGAAGAGCAGATGCGCGAACTCCGCGGATTAGAGAGCGCGATAATCTTCCAGGACCCGATGACCAGCCTGAACCCTGTATTCACCATCGAGTCACAAATGGTGGATGCGCTAGCTGCTCACAATGAACGGTTAGGGAGCAACGAAATTCGCCAACGGGCAATCCAGATGCTCGACCGCATCGGGATTCCTGATGCAGTAGAGCGCATCAAGAATTACCCTCACGAATTCTCTGGCGGTATGCGGCAGCGCGTCATGATTGCCATCGCCCTCCTGGCCAATCCGTCATTCCTGGTAGCCGACGAGCCGACCTCTGCACTGGATGTCACCCTTGAGGCGCAGATTATTGATCTGATCCGTGGGCTGCGTGAGGAGTTTGGGACGGGAATCTTATACATCTCCCACGATCTTGGGATAATGGCTCAGTTGTGTGACCGGATCATCATCATGTACGCTGGCAACATTGTGGAAAGCGGCGATGTGTACGACATCTTCGACAGCCCGAAACACCCTTATACCCAGGCTCTCTTGAACTCACATCCCTCGCGCAAGTCAAGCCGCGCCCGCTTGGCTACCATTCCAGGGCAAGTACCCAGTTTGAGGGAACTACCTCAAGGCTGCAAATTCGCCCCGCGCTGCCAGATGGTAAAACCGGTCTGCCACACCACAGAACCTCTCTTAATCCCGGCTGGCGCGCAGAACGTGCTTTGCCATATCTATGATCCTCAGCACGCTCAGCACTGGACTGGCTCCCTGACCGACAAACTGGCTCATGGATTGGCTCTTGAAAATAATCCTCAACCAGTTACAATCGCGCATCAGGCTTCCAGCTCAATTGCCGAGGAACGTTTGACCCTGGCAATCCGGGGGCTGCAAGTACATTTCCCGGATCGAATTGGATTGGTCGGCCAGCTCTTTGGCCAGAAACGCGGCGTCGTGCGCGCCGTTGACGGAGTAGACATTGAAATCCGGCGTGGCGAGACACTGGGACTTGTTGGCGAGTCGGGGTCGGGCAAGACCACCTTGGGCCGTACCGTCCTGCGTTTAGAGGACCCAACTGCCGGGCAGACGATTTTATTCGAAGAGGATATTAGTCGCCTTTCCGAGGAGAAGGTGCGCCCGTTGCGGGCTCGAATGCAGATGATCTTCCAAGACCCGTGTTCCAGCCTTAGCCCACGGATGAAAGTTTCCTCGATACTTTTGGAACCTTTCCGTATTCACAACATTCCAGTCGATCCCAAGACCAAAGTTCTGGAACTGCTGAAGATGGTGGAACTATCAGCCGAGCAGGCCGATAAGTACCCACACGAACTTTCGGGTGGGCAGGCCCGGCGCGTTGGCATAGCTCGCGCCCTGGCTCTACACCCAGATTTCCTGGTAGCAGATGAACCGACCGCTGGTTTGGATGTGTCGGTGGCAGCCAGCATCCTCAACTTATTGAAGGACTTGCGCGAGCAACTCAACCTGACCTATTTAATCATCACTCATAACCTGAACGTTATCAGCTTCATCGCCGACCGGGTTGGGGTGATGTATCTGGGAAAATTGGTGGAAATTGGCGCCACTCCTGATATATTCGACCGCCCACAACATCCCTATACTGAGGCGTTAATTTCAGCCATTTCCGTACCTGATCCCAGATTACGCGAGTTTCAGAACCAACGAATCATCTTGAAGGGTGAGATACCCAGCCCCAGGAACCCTCCCCTCGGCTGTCCTTTCCATCCTCGCTGCCGCTATGCTCAGGAACGATGTTCACATGAAACACCGCTCCTCAAGCCCACCGATGGTGAAGGTCACAAGGTAGCTTGTCTTTTTCCAGAGGTAGTCAGGCAGCACCGGCCAGATTTATCATAATCAATTTTTTCGCTTGAGGCCAGTTACTTAATCACCAGACTCAGGATGTGAATGATCAGCGGTGCGAGGACCAGTGCTGGGAGAAAACTCCCTACCCGAATTTTTATAATTTCCAGCAAGCTGCTGATACCAATTCCTATCAGAAGTATTCCGCCAGTAGCCGTCAGTTCGTTCATCATCGTGTTGCTGATGATGGTATTTAACTGGGCTGCCAGTAGACTGATACTGCCCTGATAGGTGAATACTGGCAGGGCCGAGAATGCGACCCCAATTCCCAGCGTGGAAGCAAAGGCTATGGAAATGAAGCCATCCAGAACGGATTTAATGGACAGTATGAGATAATCGCCGCGCAGCCCGTCGCTAATCGCGCCAAGAACCGCCATCGGGCCAGTGCAATACAACAATGATGCGCTGAGAAAACCGCGCACAAAACGGCTGGAACTTCCTTCGGAACCACCCGTAACCCATTTTTCCAGCCAGATCCCCAGCAATTGTAACCGGTTTTCGATTTCCCACCACTCTCCCAGCAGCCCACCAACAATCAATGCACCCAGCACAACGAGCGGATTTTCAGTTTTCAAGAACATCTCGAAACCGATGGCCGTAGTGAACAAACCCATGCCTGCAACAACGGTGTTCTTAAGATTGTCTGATAGCCGCGCTCCAAAGAAAATACCGAGCAGACCGCCGACAATGATGGCGGTGACATTGATGAAGGTTCCAGTCATTTTTTATTTTTTCGCCAGTTGAGTGATCGTTACTCTCCCTGCGGTAAAGGTGGAAGGGATTGCATGCCAAATGGCTGTGCTGCACGTAATGTGATCGCTCGAAGTTCCTGATGCAGTTCCTCTGTGATCTTAGTCGGTTGGTAAGTCGTGATTAGCTTTTCCACCCGGTCTCGCGCTCGCTCAAAAGTTGATTTCTCTCCTCGGCTTTTCCAACCTTCAAATGAAGCCCGGTCAATTACTTCAGAAGGCAGGTACTGTTCCTCCCGGTACCACTTGCGAGTATGCGGTAAAGTCAAGAAATCTCCTTTA
>Ga0315296_10005123_pt1 | contig 10547 bp, 18 predicted proteins | sample YL17G14_18_MG_FD_203921 | JGI IMG/M metagenome (GOLD analysis project Ga0315296, IMG submission 203921) | Sediment microbial communities from Yellowstone Lake, YNP, Wyoming, USA - YL17G14_18 | ecosystem: Environmental > Aquatic > Freshwater > Lake > Sediment | place: USA: Wyoming | collected... | reverse complement strand
ACCTCGACGTGTGAGCCTTCCTTGACGTTGAACGTGTTAGGTACACGTATTCCCCATGCGCCGTCAGGTTTCAGTCGTGTCCACGTTACCTTGTCATCGCTCTCGTAGTGAGGTCGCTCTGGCTTGGGTTCGGGTGGTGTCGGCTTATCCTTCGCAGGTGGTTCAACGGGAGTAGTAGCGGTGGTAGTCGTCTCCTTCTTCGGTCCGTCAGAGCATGAGAAGAACGCTATGTACTTCCCTTGAGAACCCTTCATGTAACTGAACCTCTTCGGTTGCTCTCCTTGAGGTATCTGTATGGTCTGGATGAACCTCACGGACTTGTAGCAGGATTTCGCTTTCTCTATCGCATCCTCTGGCGTATCGCCAGTAAGAGTTGAGTTCACGGAGTATCCGTTATCGTAGAGTTCGGAGTAGGCTTCGTCAAAGTCCTTCCACGTCATAGGTGAGAGAACCTTCATCGTAGTTGGAGTGGGAGTTGGGGTAGCGGTCTCCTCTTTGGGTGGTTCTGACGCTTTCTCTAGATCCTCGTCATCGTCAGGTCGAGCGTTCTCTACGATAGGTAGCTTGAGTTCTTTGTCTATGGACTGCTGCATTTGGTATAGGGTTGCCGTCCTCCGCTTGTCCGTTGTGTGTGTCGTTGGTGCTTTGCTTCCCTTTACCTTCGTGAATCGGACCACTCCGGGTTTGAGTGTGGCCGTGTGTGGTTTGGTCTTGTCCTCTCCTTCGTCCAGAAGGTCGAGGTTAGCGGTCATCATCCCCTCGTCCTCTTCATCATCGTCCGTGTACTCGTCCTTTATCTTTCGCTCTTTCTTTGTTCGGCCCATTTTTTATCACCATAGGAGTTAAATGCCGTTCTACTATATTAACTATCAGTAAAGCCGAATTGACAATATTAATATAGGTGATTAGCATTATCTATATCATGCATCACGGTAATAAGGATTCGTGGACTAGGTATAATAAGTCTGAGAAGGGTAGAGCTACTGCTAGGAGATTTTTTAGTTCAGAGAAAGGTAAAGAATACATGAAGTCCTACATGAAGTCCTATGTGAAGGATTATCGCAATGATCCAGAATATAAGGATAGGCATAGGTTAGCTCAGAAGAAGTATCGTGAAACACATAAGGATAAAATAAGTCAGTACAATATTGAGTATCAAAGAACTCATGCTAAAGAAATATTAAAATATCACAGGAAACGTTATAGTAATCCAATAATCAAGGAACGAATGAGTAAGCAAAGAAAAGATAAATACATGAGTGATGAGAAGTATAGAAGTAACCTATCAACTAGAAATCAAAGGAGGTGGCAGAGGAAAAAGGACGAAGCTTACGAGATACTAGGTAACAGGTGTAAGAGATGCGGAATAACTGACCGTAGGGTACTTGAAATAGATCATATTAATGGCGATGGCTCTACTGAGAGAAAAAAAGGATTCGGTGTGCTACGTATATATCAGTTCATCATGACTAATCCTAAAGATGCTCACGCTAAGTATCAGATATTGTGCTCGAATTGTAATAGAATAAAAGGACATGAGGAAAAGAAAATACACCGTCGATGAAGGGTTCAGTCAAGTAGAATTGACTATGGTGGATAGTGGTCGATGTCTAGTTTACTCTTTAGCCAGAGCGTCTTACATTGAAGGCACTTTATGGAGCCGTCATAGAAGGAGTAAACTAGATCTCCGCCACCACAGATAGGACACTGAGAGTAGATTCCGAATCCGAGAAGAGGATGGATACGTTCCTTACCTCTGATAATCTTCTCCATAGTCATCTGTCCTCGTAGAACTCACGCTCTTCTGGATCAATGGCGAAGAGTTTACGGTTCTGAGTATGTCGTGAGTCCTTCGTTAGTTGGTTCATGTGCTCGTAGAGGGCTTCTTTGGTCTTGAACGTCAGACCACAGGTACAGGTTATCATGGTTATCATCCCTCCGCCGACACGGACTTTTGTCGGAGTGACTTTCCTGTCCACTTTCGGCTCCGGCTTGTACCTGCTCTCGTCCTCATGCTCTAACTCTTGTGCCATTTGGTTCACCGTATAGTAGATAGCCATGCGTGTATTTATAGTCTAAGTGAAGCCGAATTGACTACTTAGGAGCATCGAAGTCGTGCTGGTCTCTCTCCTCGTTGTCTGGGATTGGGTGCTGTTCGGATTGAACCCTTCTCTCGTAGCATCCCTTCCACTTCTTGTATAGAATCTGTTGCTCCGCAGCGTACCGCAGCACGAATGAGCTCAGGTTCTTGTCGAGGTGGAACATCGATCTAAGCGAGAGAGGGTGTACCTCAACGCCATAGGGCAGCCTCTTCAGGTAGTCCAGCACTTGAGCAGGGACTACTCTTGAGTTGGTCTTTTTACCTCCGTTATGGGAGAGCGTTATGGAAACGACTCCCTCAGGATCTTCCGGTATGTGAGGAATCGCATCCCCGTTCTCTTCTCCTCTCTTGAGAGCATCCATCCTAGCGGTCACGTCATCGTAAAGGCTTACGTACTCGTCCCTCATCGCCTGAGTGTACTGCAGCTCCTTGCCCTTCTCATCGATCAGTAGAGCGAGGTCCCGCATCTTCACGTTCAGCTCAGCCAGCTTATCGCTCGTCATCTCTCTTGTCAGCTCGTACTTCCTTATCTTCTCAAGTCTGGTCTTGTCGTCCATTTGAATCACCGAGAGAGCTATCGACGTGGAAGTACTTAAGCTATACGTCAAGTAGAATTGACAAAGATGTCATGGTACGGTATACCATTAGAGTGCTCCGGTGGGGGTGTAGGTCTTTCCCGTCAGTTCGGGGGAATTAAGATGGGATAGTCACAACCATCCCCACCATCATAGCGTGTGTACCCGGGTTGCGATAACCGCCTTTCAGGTAGAACCTGAAATATCATGCTGATATAAATAATGTTCAGTCAAGAGGAATTGACGAGGTAAACTGGACTTGACTATGAGGTTAATATACTATCAAGTACATGTCTACTATAGGTGATCCATGCTAGAATACGAGTACAACGTGGACGGAAGGAAAGACGTGAAGCTGACAATAAAGAAGAAGTACAAGGAGTGGGACAGCGATTCTATCCAGAAAGAGGCTCTGAGGATACTCGTTGAAGATCTCGGAGAGGACGGGAAGCTAGTGATGAGAGTACAGCATTGGGAAGCACCATTCGGTGATACGAGAGTGATGATCGAGCTGAGCGTTCACCGGACCAACAGGGTATCTAAGGGATCGGGAATGAGATGAACATGCCCCGTCCATATCGGATTCTAAGGAGTGATTCATTAAAGAAGCATAGGCCAGGTAAGGAGCAGGAAGCCGACGTAAAGATGTGCATGCTATACACGGAAGAGGACAAGACCTACGGATGCGTGATGAGTGCATGGCAGCAATCAGATCCACTGCAGGGGTTCAGGACGAATTTCAAGAGCGAAGGGTTAGGTCCGGCGACATCGTACGTATTGAGGGAGTACTTCGACAAGGACGTTATCATGGAGCTCGAGCTGTGTACGGAGCACGGACAGGTGACGGTGGAGACAATCGTTACGGACAAGAAGGTATTCAGGGAGACCGAGCATTACTGCAAGTATATCGAGGAGAGGCTGCACGACTACAGTAGGTTCTATCAGTTCTATGAATCAGTCTCGAGGCCGGTACATGAGTGTACTGGGTGCAAGAGACAGACTTACGAACCACCGAAGAGCATGAAGCATTTCGTAGACTTCTCCCACACTATGTTATGCGGTGAGTACAAGTTCTGGGGAAACGTGTACGGGTACCAGTGTAAGAAGTGCAAGTTCGAGTGTAACAGTCTAGAGTACATGTTCATGCGGAAGCACTTAGATAGATGCGTGTTCAAGTAATGTCACGACCTCTCGCCAAGGATGCCCCCCATTTTAATGGGGGGAGGAATTGGCGACCATAACATATAAATACATTGAAGTGTATTATCCCGTAATGAAACAAACCCTGATGGTCAAACTCAATCCCTCGAAGGAGCAACACGACGACCTGCTGAATACTTTGCATCGGTTCAATGAAGCGTGCAACTTCATTGCCGAGGAAGCATTCATAAAAAAGAGTGCGAACAAGATGACGCTCCAGAAGATTGTATATAGACCTGTCAGGGATAAATATGGACTCTCTGCACAGATGGCTATTCGAGCCATCGCTAAGGTCTGCGAAGCATTCAAACGAGACAAGACCATCAAACCCGAGTTCAGACCCGATGGGGCGATGGTCTACGACCAGCGCATTCTCTCGTTCAGGAAACTCGAAGCCGTATCCATGTTGACGCTCAAGGGTAGACAAATCATACCCGTCAGGATTGGAGAATATCAGAAGGCACGGCTCGATAGATTGAGAGGCCAGGCAGACCTCATCCTTCGAGATGGGATATTCTATCTCGCCGTTATCGTGGAAGTTCCCGAACCCACCAAGTACGACCCGGTAGGAGCACTTGGCGTTGACCTTGGAATCGTCAATCTCGCCGTGGATAGTGATGGTGAAGTCCATACTGGCAAACAGGTCGATGCCGTCAGGGGCAAGAATGCCGAACTCCGTTCCAGTCTCCAGATGAAGGGAACGAGAAGTGCCAAACGCCATCTCAAGAGGCTCTCCGGCAAGGAGAGTAGATTCAAGCGCAATGTCAACCACTGCATTTCCAAGAGGCTCGTAGCTAAAGCCAAAGACACCTCTCGTGCGATTGCACTCGAAGATTTGAAAGGCATTCGCACGAGGGGTAAACTGTTCCGTAGGTCTCAGCGTAGCCGACAGTCCTCTTGGGCATTCGGACAAATGAGAGCGTTCATCGAGTATAAGTCTGCTCTCGCAGGTGTCCCAGTAGTATTCGTTGACCCTCGTGGGACTTCGCATACATGTCCCAAGTGCGGGTTCAACGATAAGGTGAATAGACCGAGTAGAGAAAACTTCCTGTGTGGTCGGTGTGGATTCGCTGGTCTGTCCGACCACGTATCCGCTATGGTTATAGCGGAGAGGGCTTCCGTCAACACGCCAATCGTAGCGAGGGATTTTTGTGCGAACCATGTTCCACCTCAGTTACAAGCCTCCCAATTTATTGGGAGGTAGTTGACACTAACAGATTAAATATTAGGAAGTCAATCAGGTAAAGCATGCACAGCGATCCAGATAAGGAGAGGGACTTCACAGCACTAGGACAGCGTGTACTGGCGGTAGCATCGGCCAGTAAGAAGGTCGGAGATTGGGCAGCGTACATCGATGCTGTATCCGGGGAGGACCATCGTAAGGAGTGGGAGGAGGTTCTCGCTCAGGGTACGAAGCTTCCATACGAGGTCGCAAGGATACTCTTCCCGGACTACGATGCAAGGTACACGTGGAGGTATTGATATGAGTAAAATGAGTGTTACGGAAAGAGTATACTTCGACATGCTGCTGGCATGTTTCTCTAAGCTCTATGGCTGGCCTGGAATCGAAGATGTCAAGAGAGACATTCAAGAAGTAAAAGACCTGATAGCTTCAGCTAATGAATGGGAGAAGGAGGAGTTTGGTAGGGATACGGTATTGATAGATTTCCTATCTACACCACTTGAGAGCTGGTCAGTCGAGAATGCTAGGAAATTCGCTCGGTCTATACTTTCAGAATTTCCAGAGCTGAAGGATGTTTTCATCAGTGAAATCTTATGATATAGTGGTACGGAATACCAATGACACCTCACATGAAAGTATGTCCGGAGTGCAACGGTGCGATGGAGTTCGATCAAGCGAGAGGTGTCTATCGGTGCAGGACGTGTAAAAAGGAAGAGAGTATATGATCGAGAGGAAGCCATATGCGGTAGTGGACATCGACGGTACGATAGCGGATACAAGCGAGAGGTTCAATATCGCTACAGAGAAGTGTCCACATCCTGAATCCGGAAGAGGTAGGCTCACGCCGTGTTTCTGGGATGCGTTCATGGATCCCGAGCTGGCGATGAGAGACAAGCCGATAGAAGGTACGGCCCGGGCAGTGAATAAGCTGGCAGAGAAGTACCATATCGTATACTTGTCGGGGAGAAGGGCAGCGATGCAGGAAGTAACGGAGAGGTGGCTTAGAGTCAATGGGTACCCGTACACTCCAGATAGAGCGACAGTGATACTTAGGCCGAAGGGAAAGGGTACTCTCGAGTGGAAGGGCAAGTTTCTCAGTCAGATAGCAAAGTCCGGTAAGGTGAAGGTCTTTATCAGCGATAGCGAGTACGAGACCAGATTCGCTGAAGGTCTGGAGATAGAGACCGTACTTCTGGTAAAGATGAACGAGCCTTGGTCAATTCCAATGAACTGAACTGTATAAATACTTGTAAGTCACTCATCCTGAGCTGGTGATAGCTATGCCGGATGAGGAAAATAAAGAGGAGAAGAAGTCTGGGACCAAGATCAAGCAGAAGAACCTGGAAGGGAAGGACCTGCCGGAAGTAGAGAAGGAGACCGAGAACAGGGAGATCGTGACGTACAGCACGACGAACTTCCAGATACGGACGACTCCGGAGAGCGTGGAGAAGTATCAGGAGCTGGACGTGGACAAGCAGGAAGCCTGGATCAAGAGAAAGATGAGATGCATAGGGGCGAAGGCATCGGGGAAGGACTTCGAGGCAGAGTACAAGGCTCTGTTCGCCAGCATCATAGGGTAGGCGATAGTGATGGTCACTATTAGGCCAGTGGACTCTAGGAGGATAGAACTAGAGCTGGAGAATAAGGAAGGGACAGGTACGACATTCCTTCTCACTGACTTTGGTGGAGAACTCCAAATAGAAGTACTACGTGGAAAGATGGCAGTTCAGCTCATAGACAAGCTGAAGGACATCGAGAGAATATTTCAAGCACATCCTCAGATTAGGGTAAAAGAAATCGTGTAACTTCATAGGGTGTGTATTCGGATGATCAAACTAAGCGAAGGGGATAGCATACTGGTAGGTGCAGACGCTGAGGTCTGCGTTCAGATCACTTGTAGGGACGGGAACCTTCTCATCAAAGGTCCGATGAATAACAAGAGCAAGACGTATCTGGCAACTACTTCAGGTATAGTGAGGGTGGATGAGCTGGATGGTGTTCGATATGATGACTAACATTCAAGTCGATGAGGATCTAAGAACACTTCAGCAGATGCTTACTATTTTCGATGACACGATTAAATACACTCTAAAAAGATACGATGAGATAATGGAGCTTGCTATGAGTTTGACAGAAGATGCCGATGATAGGGATAAATTCATAGCATCTCTGAAGAGTAGGTTAACTGAATATTGTAAGCTAAGAGCAGACATAAGTAGTATGATCCATGAACTAGGTAGATAAGATGAGGACGATACCCGAGATAATCAAGCAGATAGAGAAGCACTATCAGAAGGTGAGTAACGAAGAGGAGTACGAAGATGGAGGACCGGACGAGGAGAGCATCGAGTTCTTCAACAAGGACAGGGTAGGGACGTACCACACGGTCATGTACGTACCGCAGAAGGAGAACTACAAGGACGCTCTGAGCAAGCTGAAGAAGGACGACGTGTTGATCGACATGGGGGCAGGAGACTTAAGGTTCGCTCTGATGGCATCTGAGAGGTGCAAGAAGGTCTACGCCGTTGAGATGTGTCCTAAGACGGTAGGTGACGCTCTTAACATCATCGGATACGCTCTACCACGAAACCTGATAGTAATCTGTGCAGACTGGAGGTACGTTCAGGTTCCGAGCGATGTAACGATAGTCATCAATCTGGCGAACGGTTCGCCAGGGAACAAGATGTGGTTCGGGAATGGAAGGCGAGTCTATCTTGGGATAGTCTCGAGTACGTTAGGTAACAAGGTCATCAGAGTACGCAGCTTTTAGTCAATTCCGTTTGACTAACAGTATTTATAGATTGACGCATTTAATTTTCGTGGTGATGACAAATGACTGAAATCGTATTACCATGTAAGGGTAGGGGAAGGGATGAGGAGCTTCGCACATTCGCCCGAAGCCTCGAAGAGTTCAGTAGACAGTTCGGGAGTCTATTCACGAAAGGTCTATCGGCGAGAGGATGGGGCTACCAGCTTGAAGTTCGGAGGCTGATAAACAAAGACCAGATAGATCTCGTAGAGAACCTAGTCAACCAGTGTAGGGATAGTGGCATTCTTCCTATAGATTTCACAGCAGAGGAGGAAGGACGGCAGTTTTCAGGTATCGAGAGACCAGATACTCGATCATCAGGCGAATACATCAGGAGCTTCTTGAGTTGCATTGTTCAAGCAGGAGAGATTTACACACCTAATTGGTGGAAGGGAGAGAAATACTATATCCAGATGGTCGTCGAGAAGATAGATATTAAGAACCTCTTCGAACCGATATGCTCTGAGTATCACATTCCTATAGCAACGGCAAAGGGATGGTCATCTAAGCTCATGCGGGCGAATTATCTAAGAAGGTTCAAGCGAGCAGAGGAAGATCGATTGGTATGTGTGCTCCTCTACTTTGGAGATCACGATCCCGATGGACTCCGAATATCCGATGCTCTCATGGACAATTTGGTTCAACTGGTTAACATACGATGGAAGGACGGAGAGACCGGATACGATCCCTCGAATCTAATCATCGACAGGTTCGGATTGAGCTACGAAACCATCATGGAGTATAATCTTACATGGATTGATAATTTGATTACCGGAAGTGGAGGATATATCGCAAAACTCGTGAATGATCAGATAGTTCAGGGGAGAACCGCTAATGGCAGACCCCATCCAAACTTCAATCTCCAGTACGCTCAGGACTATCTCAAGAAGTTCGGGGTTAGAAAATGCGAAGCGAACGCAATCATCCCACATCCCGAAATAGCTATTAGTATATGTCGGAGTGCAATCGAGAAATACCTCGGAACTGACTCATTAGAAAGGTTCGCACGAAAAAGGCAGCAGATAGTCGAGATGTTCGATGAGTTCCAGAGTCGAACTGGTCTCGATGAAGCCATAAGGAACGCACTAACAATCATCAGGGACGAAGAAGAGACCGAGGAGTGAGGGCGATGAAGCCCTTCTTGACGGGTACGGAGCTGCAGATTCGGGTACTGCAATCGAATACCAAGAGTACGGAGGAGCTGAAGAAGGAGGCAGCTAAAGCCATCGACAAGATCGACTCGCAGATGAGCAAGGAGGACCGGAAGATAGGATGGAGCGTTACTGGTAATCCAGAGGGTACGGTACCGGTCTACATCTACGGTAAGAGGTTGCTCGAGGAGAACAACATCTACGATATGGACATAAGGAACAGACTAACAAAGCATCTGGATTCGTTGAAGGAGCTGTGCGATAAGCATCGTGTCGTAGCAGAGATGGGACGGTATCTGAACCCTCTCGAGCTGGTACTGGCGATAGCGGTAGCGATGGTCTGGGACGAGGACATGAAAGCGATAGCAAAGGACGACGTGGACAGGTCAGCTATCGGCCACTTCATATCGCATGCGGCAGTAAGTAGAGTTCAGCAGGTCCAGGACGTGATCGTTAAGGAGTGCGAGAAGAGAGGACTTGACCAGACGGTAGGGGGCATGTACAGGTAGAGTCACGATGAAAGCATGGGATGGTTCGAGGCTCTGGGGGTTTCTTTCCGGTCTGGGTTAATGTGCTTACCTGCAGGCTGGCTTCATTACCTCCAACCCGAGTAATGGGATAAAAATCACCACCCCGTCCCTTCCATCCCATGTGAGCAAATCCTAATGGTACGGTATACCATGCAGAGGAAGCTGTACGAGGAAGAGCAGGAGAAGAAGAACGTAGTCAAGCAACCATCGGGTAGAGAGACCGAGAAGATGTGCTATTACTGCTGCACAAGGGGAAAGAGGTACCCCGATGCAGTGATCGAGACCTGCGTTCTATGCCATAGGAATATTTGTACGATTGATCATGCGTATCCTCTCGAGTCGGGTAAGGTTAGGTGTCTGGACACGAAGGAGTGCCAGAGAAATCGTGAGAGTTTAGTCAAATCGAATTGACTGGAACTGTTAAATACGTTGGTGAAGATTTAGGGTTAGGTGAAAGTATGGTAGACCAGGAAGTGAACGGCATAGAAACGTGTCCGGAATGTAGGGCAGATGAGTTTAGGATGGTTAAAACAGTAGTAGATCCGAAGGTAGAGGGAAGGAACAAGTACTCGGCATTCCACGTATTTTGTGCTGGATGCGGGACTCTCTATATGTACATTCCCGATGACAAGAGCGTTTCGATAGAGCTGGCAGATCAGGCAGAGAAGCTTGACGTTGCGCTCGATGAAGCGAAGTACTTCAAGAGGCAGCACAAGCTGGCTCTGAAGCGTCTGGCGAAGTATGAGAGCGTAGAGAAGCCGAAGAAGAAGGTCGATGAAGATGGAACAGGCAAGTCTACAGGAACCGAAAAGGGAACCGGACAGTAGAGAATACGAGCCGATGCTGGTCGGAGACTATCTGGTCAACATCTACTCGAAGGCTCTGCAGCCAAGACGGAGGATAGTCTGTACGGCATGCGTACTCCGGCTAAAGGCATCGTTCGAGCCATCGAAGCTCAAGTGCAAGAACGGCAAGGAGATGACGTTCAATCCGATAGA
>Ga0315296_10005122_pt1 | contig 10550 bp, 6 predicted proteins | sample YL17G14_18_MG_FD_203921 | JGI IMG/M metagenome (GOLD analysis project Ga0315296, IMG submission 203921) | Sediment microbial communities from Yellowstone Lake, YNP, Wyoming, USA - YL17G14_18 | ecosystem: Environmental > Aquatic > Freshwater > Lake > Sediment | place: USA: Wyoming | collected... | reverse complement strand
CCTCTGATTTTATCCGCGTCCTGATTATTACCTCAATCGGTATTCTGGCGGTGATTGTCATACTGCTGCGCAGCCTGCTGGCGCCACTCTATATGGTGGCGACGGTACTGTTTAACTTTGGCGCAACACTGGGCATTACGTCCTGGCTTTTCCTGGGCGTATTGAAAGGGGAGAACCTTACCTATATGTTGCCTGTATTCGTCTTCGTGATGCTGGCAGCGGTCGGCGCGGACTATAATATCTTTCTGGTATCACGGATTCGAGAAGAGGCCGAGCAGAAATCAATCAAAGAAGCGGTACAACGTGCTGTGGCCCACACCGGCGGCGTTATCACTTCCTGTGGCATTATTCTGGCAGGTACCTTTGCCACCCTGGCGAGTTCACCTTTACCCATGGTGCTCCAGATTGGTGCGCCGATTGCCATCGGCGTGCTGATTGATACCTTCCTGGTGCGGGCGCTGCTGGTGCCATCGCTGGCGGCAATAGCAGGACGCTGGAGCTGGTGGCCGTCACAGCTTTTCCGCAGGCTAAAACAGGGCTAGTACCTCGTTACAAAAAAGGGAGCACCGCCCGCTCGTGGTGAGCTAGTCGAACCACGAGACACTTACCCTTCGACAGGCTCACTTCGTGGTGACTCAGTGGAACCAGGGTGAGCGGTATCGAGCCACATTTTTCTAACACTGAATGTTGCAGCTAAGGGCTAGCCAGCCGTCTTTCAATCAGGGAGCGGCAAGTTCCAGACCGGCACGGCCTGCCTTAATCTTATTATTTATCATCGCCAGAAAGGCTTCGACTATCCACGGGTCAAGCTGGATGTGTGACTGTCGTTTTATTTCATCAAGTGCTACCCGGGGGTTGACAGCCTTGCGATACGGGCGGTCAGACGTCATGGCATCGTACATATCAGCTACAGCCAGAATCCTGGCTCCAACAGGTATTTGCCGGCCAACCATGCCATCAGGGTATCCCTTCCCGTCATACCGCTCGTGATGATGCCTGACCATCGTTAGAATTTCTTCGTCATCAATCACGGACCTCAATATACTCTCGCCAATGATGCTATGTGATGCCATGTGCGAATATTCATCATCGGAAAGCTCACCCTGTTTTTTCAATACCGATTCTCTAATGCCTATCTTACCTATATCATGGAGCAAGCCGGCCAACCTTATTTTTTCGACCTGATGTCGGGGTATATCGAGCTCCAGGGCCAGCGATACCGCCATCCCCGCTACTCGTCCCGAATGGCCGCTAATGTGTTCGTCCCTGGCTTCAAGAGCGGTCACCAATGATGTTATGGAATCCAGAACAGGTTTAAGGAGCTTTCTCATTTATCTCTTAACTCTGTCCTCAGCCGATATAAAGTCATGTCCTTCATCAGTCAGGAATATATTTTTAAGCTTTATCAACACCAGTATATAACCCGGTGCTATACGTGTAATGGTTGCTCGCTACCAAACTTACGTGGTGTTTATCCTAAATTTAACGCTTTGTTCAGTGCCAACATTTCACCAGTAGAGGAATTGCCCTTTAACTTTTGAATTCCAGGCTTACCGATACTATTCGTTTTGACATGAAAAACAAATCATGCGTAGAATAATAGCAGACCCAAATTAACGTAAGTGAAAGGAGTAAACAATGGCTGGAGGATACATGGGGAAGATTCTGTTTGTGAATCTTTCTACCGGTGAAATTAAAGAGGAGACACCTGAAGAACGCCTTTACCGAGACTTTATTGGAGGTTACGGCATCGGGGCCAGGCTTCTTTATAGCCGCCAAAAAGGTGGGGTCGACCCGTTAGGCCCTGAGAACACCCTTGGCCTGATTACCGGCCCGCTCACAGGTACTCCTGCGGTTGTGGGTACCAGGTATACCGCGGTAGCGAAGTCGCCCCTCACCGGCGGGTGGGGGGATGCCAATTCGGGAGGGGATTTCGGCGCTCACCTCAAGTTCGCCGGCTACGATGCCGTTTTCTTCAACGGAATAGCAGCCAGGCCGGTCTATCTATTTATCGATAGTGGAAAAGCCGAACTCAAAGACGCAGGCTACCTCTGGGGTAAGGATACCTATGAAACCGAGGACGCCTTAAGAGCCGAATACGGCAAGGACACATACGCCGCCTGTATCGGACCGTCCGGCGAGAAACTTTCCCTGATTTCCTGCATTGTCACCAAGAAAGGCGCTGCCGCCGGACGCTCCGGCTTAGGCGCGGTCATGGGCTCCAAGAAACTCAAGGCGGTGGTAGTGAGAGGGAACATGGAAATTCCCATGGCGGATAAGGCTAAAGCCGAACAAATCAGGAGAGAGCATACTGCCGACCTTCTGAAGGTCGTTCCGGGAAGGCCATCGATGACCCAGGATATGCGGAAATACGGCACTTCATCCATGGCGGACCGCTCGGCGCTCAGCGGTGACAGCCCTGTCAAGAACTGGGGCGGTATCGGGGTAAAGGAGATGGCTGACGTATCCGGGCTCAAAGGCGATGCCGCAATTGCTAACAAGGATAAAAGTGAAAACTGCTATCGCTGTCCTATTGCCTGTCAGGCCCTTTTGAAAGCGGGGACAGGTGAATATAAGTACCCGGCGGGCACTCGCAGGGTAGAATATGAAACCCAAGCTTCTTTCGGCTCAATGTGCCTTAACAGCAACACGGAGGCACTCAATATGGCGAACCACCTCTGTAACAGCTACGGACTGGATACCATCTCCGCCGGTACTGTTATTGCCTTCGCTATGGAATGCTATGAAAACGGGCTCATCACCAAAAAGGACACGGACGGAATTGAACTCACCTGGGGTAACCACCGGGCCATGATAGCCATGACCGAAAAGATGGCCAGGAGGGAGGGCTTCGGTGATATTCTGGCCGACGGAGTCAAGGCAGCCGCCAAGAAGATAGGGAGGAAAGCCGTGAAGTACGCGGTTCATATCGGCGGGCAGGAGCTGGGGATGCACGACCCGAAGCTCACGGGCATGTGGGAGTTTGGCGCCGCGCGATTTCAGATGGATGCCACTCCCGGCCGTCACACCGCCGGATTCGGACCAAGCAGCTTTAACGGACATATCACCAATGCCGCCGGACTTTGCCTGTTCGGTTCTTTCGGAGCACCGGGCGGCAGGAACTACACGCTGGAAATGATGAACGCCGTGACCGGTTGGGAGCTTTCGGAGGCCGATTTACTTAAGTGCGGAGAAAGGATTGCCGTAATGCGGCATGTCTTTAACCTCCGTGAAGGCATAAATCCTCTAAAATGGAAGGTGCATCCGAGGATAATCGGCGAGCCCCCGCAGAAAGAGGGACCGCTGGCTGGCGTGACCGCCGACCTTGAGCATCAGGTCTACTGGTGTCTCGGCGCTCTGGACTGGAACAAGGATACAACCAAACCGAGCCGAAATAAACTTATGGAACTGGGCCTGAAAGATGTGGCGGAGGAGCTCTGGCCACCGGGGTCAATGCCCAGATTCGGGCCTCCTTAATACGACACAATAAGCGGCAAGTTCAATATTATAACCTGTCACGAAACCGGGCCTGAACAGGTCACTGGGCTGCTGGGAAAATAAGGCTGTTGCTCCTGTCACCAATCTGGCATGCCTGAAGACGTCAATTGCCTTAAAAATGCCCGCAGGGTATAGTGATTATGGACCTATCCGGGTGACTTTCATGAAAACAAGCGATTTCGACTATACTCTTCCCCCCGAGCTTATCGCCCAGAGCCCCATCGAGCCGAGAGACCATTCACGGCTCATGGTGCTGAACCGGAGGGAAGGTTCCATAGAGCACCGGCGGTTCTCTGAAATTGCCGATTACCTGCATGAAGGCGATGTGATGGTTTTCAATGACAGCCGGGTCATTCCGGCTCGATTGAAGGGTAGAAGGGCGGGCAGTGGCGGCAGGGTGGAAATTTTATTGCTGCGGAGACTTGAGGCTGGTATCTGGGAAGCGCTGGTCAGGCCGGCGCGTCGACTTCAAATCGGGGCAAAGGTCGAGATAATCCCTGACGCTTTATCTGATGACGAACCAGCTACAGGGATTCTGGCCGAAATTACCGGCACAGGCAATGGCGGCATCAGGATAATACGTTTTTCTGACGAAACGCGATTGCTATCAGCCGGCGAGATACCGTTGCCACCCTATATTCACACGCCGCTGGCAAATCCGGAGAGGTATCAGACGGTCTATGCCCGGGTGGCTGGCAGCGTGGCTGCGCCGACAGCCGGTTTGCACTTCACACCGGAGTTACTTGATAAGATAGAACATAAAGGGGTGCGCTACCTTTTTACGACTTTGCACGTAGGGCTGGATACGTTCCGGCCAGTTATCGAGGATAATCCGCTGGAGCATACCATTTATAAAGAATATGGTGTTCTGGGGAGTGAAGTCGCTGAAGAGTTGTCCCGGGCGAGGCGGGAAGGGCGCAGGATTATTTGTGTTGGCACCACCACAGTGAGGATTGTTGAGCAGGCGGCGCATGCCAGTCAATATCCTGGGATGGAGTCTTATGAAGGCTGGGTGGACCTCTTCATATTACCTGGTCATCGGTTCCGTATGGTTGATGCGCTGGTAACCAACTTTCACCTGCCGAAGTCAACCCTTTTAATGCTGGTGACTGCCTTTGGCGGCAGAGAGCTTATCGAAAAAGCCTATCGGGAAGCTATCACGCAGAGGTACCGTTTCTATAGCTTCGGCGACGCGATGCTGATTATCTGAGTGGAAAGCTCTAATGGGGAAGGGGCGAATTGTAGAGTTGAAGATATGCGCACGACTTTTCCATCTTCTGAGGGGTATACTTTGATTCCCAGCTTGGCAATTAAGTTACGTTTTTCGTCAAATGAAGCATTTTCAAGATTGGTATCGCGTATCGACTCCAGAATCTGGAGTGCTTCCTCCTTGGTTTGTCTGCTAATAGCTTTTTGCCCCATAATGTCATGTAAACGATGTATTTCCGTCTCAGCATGAGATATTAAATCCCGGCATACTCCCATTTTTTCTTTCACCTCACCAGTAGTGTGTAAACTGGCGGGTCGGCTTCGTAGCCATCTTGAATTCGGCGAATTTTGTATTGGATCCGCTCTATTTTTTGTTGCTCCAAGCGTATCCGCTTTTGAAGTTCATTCGTGCTCTCACCAGTCTCTTGCTTCAAGAGTTCCTGGTAAACCCACTCGGGTTGTTTTAATAAAGCGTAGACGCAGTCCCATACAACATTGTCAATCAGGTCAATTCGAAGCGAATGGATCTGACATCGCTTTTGTTTCCAACCTTGAGAGCGACTCGCGCAGACGTAATAAATCAGATTGCGGTAATTACTGTCCTGATAGATGCTCATCAGCCGATTGCATGAAGGGCAATATATCCTGCCACGCACTAGTGCTTTGATGCGCTTGCCAAACGCTTATTACCCAGCAAAATACTTTTTTGTTACCTAACAAGAAATTCAAAAACTGCCTTGACTTCTATTATCCTTGGCGTTACACTAAAGCAGCATTTAGTGGGAGGTTCTCTCCATGAAGTGCCCGCATTGCCAGTCTGAAAATCCTGATGGTGTTAAGTTTTGTGGGGAATGTGGTCGGTCACTCTCTATAGAGTTGACTTGTCCGCAATGTGGTCACAATAATCCTCAGAGTGTAAAGTTCTGCCATGAATGCGGACACACTCTCGTCGAACAAGCTCCAGTACCAGCCAAACCCCCTTCACCCCAGCCCACCTCATTTGCCGGAGGCCGCTATAAGGTCAAGAAATTCCTCGGGGAAGGCGGCAAGAAAAAGGTCTATCTTGCCCATGACACCACGTTAGACCGGGATGTCGCCTTCGCCCTGATAAAGACCGAGAAGCTAGATGATAAGTCCCGGACGCGCATTATCCGCGAGGCCCAGGCCATGGGACGCCTCGGCGACCACCCGAACATCGTTACCATCCACGATATGGGGGAGCACGAAGGGCAGCCTTACATGGTACTGCCGCTGATGCCCGGTGGCGATGTCGAGGGGCTGATTGAGAAGGCAAACGAGCACCGACTGCCGTTAGACAAAGCCATTGAAATCGCTGAGTCCGTCTGCCGCGGCCTGGAGTTCGCCCATGCGAAAGGAATCATCCACCGCGACCTCAAGCCGGGCAACGTCTGGCTGAGCGCCGACGGCACGGCCAAGATAGGCGACTTCGGCCTGGCAGTGGCTGTTGACCTCTCCCGGCTGACACAGTCCGGCATGATGGTGGGGACGGTAGCCTACATGCCGCCGGAGCAGGCGATGGGCGGCAAGGTGACCACCAAAGCCGACCTTTACTCCCTGGGCGCCATGCTCTACGAAATGGTGACCGGAAGACCGCCCTTCGTGGGGGACGACTCGGTATCCATCATCGGGCAGCACATCAACACACCGCCGGTATCCCCCGCCTGGCACCGGGCAGATTTACCCCCGGCCCTGGAGACCCTCATCATGCAACTGCTGGAGAAAGACCCCGAGAAGCGTCCTGAATCAGCTGCTGTTGTCCTCCAGGCCCTGGAAGCAATCGAGTCGGGCAAGCTTAAGAAAGAGCCATCCAAGGAAACCGCCCCCTCTGAAAATCCCCTGTACCGAATAGTGTTCGTCGGCAGAGAGCCGGAATTAAGACAACTCCAGGGTGCTTTTGACGGCGCTATGTCCGGTCAGGGAGCCCTGATGATGGTCATGGGCGAGCCAGGCATAGGCAAGACAGCCCTTTGCGAGCAGCTCTCAACGTATGTCACCCTGCGCGGCGGCCGGACGCTGATGGGCCACTGCTATGAAGAAGGCTCGCTGTCACTACCATATTTAGCCTTCGTCGAGGCGCTGCGCTCCTATGTCCTTAGCCACGATATTAAAGACCTGCGGGAAGAGCTTGGCACCGGCGCCGCCGACGTAGCCCGTATCGTCTCGGAGATAAGAGAAAGACTCAAGGTAAAACTGCGACCCCAGAAAGACCCCGAGGAAGAAAGGTACCGGCTGCTGCAGGCGGTCACCGGCTTTCTTACCAATGCCGCCTGCGTCCAGCCTTTACTCGTTGTATTAGAAGACTTGCATGATGCTGATAAAGGCACCCTGGACATGCTGACCCACGTCTCTCGTCACCTTGCTGGGACGAGGCTTTTGATTGTCGGGACATACCGGGATGTTGAGGTCGACCGAAGCCATCCGTTATCGGCGGCGCTGGCCGAGTTGAGAAGAGTGTCCTCCTACGGTCGCGTTATCCTGCGGGGACTCAACCCAGATGAGGTCAGGCGCATGCTGGAGAGCATCACCCGTGAAAGCGTCCCCTGGGGACTGGCCGAGGCGGTGCACCGCCAGACAGAGGGAAATCCCCTCTTCGTGCAGGAGGTGGTACGCTATCTCGCCGAGGAAGGACTCATCACCCAGAAAGAGGGGCGCTGGCGACCCACCAAAGATACCCCTCTAGAAATGAACATCCCCGAAGGACTGCGGGATGTCATCGGCAAGAGGTTGTCCCTGCTCAGCAAGGAGTGTAATCAGCTGCTTTCTGTGGCCTCTGTCATCGGGCGGGAGTTTGCCATAGAGACACTGAGGGCCGTTGCCGGTATGAATGAAGATGTGTTTGTTAATAATCTAAAGGAAGCTGTCCAATTATCCATACTGGAGGAGCGTTCTCAGGTGGGTGTGGTACGTTACCGCTTTACCCACGCCTTTTTCCGCCAGACGCTGTACGAGGAGATGATTGCCCCGCAACGCTTGAAGCTGCACCAGCAGGTGGCACGCGCCCTGGAAACACAGTACGCTAAGCGCCTTGAGGAGCACGCCGCCGAACTGGCCGAGCACTTTTCGCAGTCCACCGACCCGGTCGACCTTATCAAAGCGGTTGAATACGGCGAGATGGCGGCCAAAAGAGCCACTGACGTCTACGCTTACGGAGAAGCTGTACGCCTGCTGGACCAGGCCCTCAAAGTACAGAAGGTGCTTGACCCTGATGATAAGGCCAAGCAGTGCGACCTGCTGCTGGCACTTGGCGATGCTTTGTTAGAAGTACCAGATACAAGACGTCTGATTGAGTCAGAGGCGCCGGCGGCATTCTCCCTGGCCGAAAGCATCGGTGACAGCTCACGAGCAGTGGGGGCTTGCTGGATGGCATTATATGCCATGATGTATGAACAAGGCTTCGTGGCTCTGGCTACTCCGCAATCGGCCCAATGGGTAGAGCGTGCTGACCGATACGCCAGGCCTGATACTGCTGAGCGTGCATTAGTTGATGCAATTCTCGGATTTGTGAAATATTCCGAAGGTGATATTCGGTCGGGACAGAGGTCCTTTAATCAGGCACTTGACCTGGCCCGTCGTACAGGTGACCGGGATGCTTTGTGGCTGAGCGCTTCAGCGTTTTTCATTTGTTGTTCAGCGCCCCAGCATACCGAGCAGAGGATGCGACTGGCTGAAGAACTATGGGCAAGTTCACGCGTTAGATTAAATTTAAGTTTGCGGTTAATTCCGCTATTCATGGGTGATATCTTCCTTGTTTCGGGGCAGCGACAGCGCGCTGAGGAGGTCTGGAGCGAGTTGCGGGTCTGGGCCACACGCACCAGAAATATTACTCTTGAGCTCCCATCGGCAGGAATGGATGCAGTCCTGGCGCTCATCGATGGCCGTCTGGAAGATGCTATGGATATGGCTGAAAGCATACGGACTCGTGGCAAGGAAGCCGGTATAGAAGGAACATCAAATCTGTATTCAATTTTATCTGGCATTAGAGCCCAGGTCTATCTGGGGGCGTCTCTGGAAGTTCGTGAGCGTGAACTTCCACACGGAAATTTTATGACTATGCAGGAACTCTGCCTGGTGCAGGCGCACCTGGGGCGGAAGGAAGAGGTCTCAGAAATGCTGGAGAAATACGTTATAAGTCGCCCCGGCGTCGGTACTGTTGAAGATGAGACACGTTTCTGGGTGGATACCCTGTACCTGGAAGCAGCGATTCTTATAAACCACCGCCAGGCTGCCGGACTGCTACTGAACCGTTTGAGCGGCACAGGCCTCTTTACAACAGGCTATAGCTTCCCTACCTGTATCGACCGTCACCTGGGCGGGGCGGCGGCTCTCCAGGAAAGATATGATGAAGCCCGCCAATACTACCAGGAAGCCATCAAAGTCACCACGGAGATGAGGTTCCGGCCAGAGCTGGCCCTCACCCGGCTACAGCTTGCCGAGCTATTACTGGAACACTACCCGGATGAGAAAAAGGAAGCACTGAAGCACCTGGACTTTGCCATCAAAGAGTTCCGCGAGATGAAGATGCAGCCTTCACTGGAACGGGCACTGAGACATAAGGATATACTGAAGGCGTAGTTTCCTGCAGCCTCGTAAAGAGTGGCCTGATGCAAAGTCGCTCTTTTTTCACAATGCTTCACTAAGCCCTCATTTAGGGAGATTGACTTAATAACGAGTAAAAAGACTTAGTTGCTGGAGTAACAGCCCCTGAGTTGTTATTCGTGCCTAACTAATAGCAGTGGCGTGTTACCCCCTAGCAGAACCTTTTGGGCGACGCTCCCAACAGTCCAACATGGAATGCCGGTCCTCCCATGAGTAGACATAGCTACCAGGTCAACAGCCAGCTCATCGGCAAGGTCAATAATTTCGTCGGCCGGAGAGCCCACTTGAATCCTGTAATCTGCAGCTATACCCTGCTTTTCCAGTTCGGCGCACTGGGCCTGCAGATAGGATTCAGCGTGTGTCTTATTGTTATTGCCATGTTGCACAACCTGCAAAAGGGTTAACTCCATTTCGAGTCGCAAAGCAAGCCAGCTAATATAAGGAATTACAGCCTGGCTGGAGCTTGAGCCGTCCAGTGGCACAAGGGCATTCCTGAGAAGGCGCTTTTGGTGCACATCAGGACGGCCTTTCTTTCCTCTGATAAGCATAACTGGCAAATTTGTGGGAGCCCTGACGACTTTATCAGCGACACTTCCCACGGCCCAGCGTCCGATACCAGACCGACCATGAGTAGCCATGACAATCATTTTGTGGCCCGATGTACTCGCAAAATCCACGATTGACTTAGCCGGATTGCCGACGCAGGTTGTGGCGTAAACGTTAACCTCTTTACTACTGGGTATCACCAGATATTTCTTAGCATGATACTGGGTGACGTGAGCTATTTTCTGGAGGTAGGTCATATTTACCGTGTCGGGAAACTCAAGGACTGATAGTAAAATAATGTCGCTACCGGTCCTCGCACCTAATTCCTCTGCGTATGGTAGAGCTACCTCAGCTAATTTAGAGCCGTCCAGAGGGACAACCATTCTCTCATCTGGAGGTCTTTCACCAAAATTTTCTGTAGGCATATTGGTCAACCTGTATAGTTGGCTATGACCCAGGTTTATGCTGTTGTTTCCAGTATCTCTACAGAATTATATTCGCAGAACACTAATAACTGTCTTGTATGTAAACATTTAATTAAGCTGGGGGTATTCCCCCAAAAAGCGGAAAAGCGCAGCGCCGATGGAGCTAATCTATGAAACGTCAGAGAGTGCAATGTGACCCCGGCCTGCGAAGGGGCTACAATTTGGGCAACGACATAGGATGTTTCATCATGCTGG
>Ga0315296_10005120_pt1 | contig 10553 bp, 20 predicted proteins | sample YL17G14_18_MG_FD_203921 | JGI IMG/M metagenome (GOLD analysis project Ga0315296, IMG submission 203921) | Sediment microbial communities from Yellowstone Lake, YNP, Wyoming, USA - YL17G14_18 | ecosystem: Environmental > Aquatic > Freshwater > Lake > Sediment | place: USA: Wyoming | collected... | reverse complement strand
TTTAGCTTTAGCTTCAGTGGTGGTGACCTTTTCGTGATCCAGAAGCGCAGTAACCTGATTTCGGTATAACGCCCACCTGTGCTCTGTCGGCCTACTTAAGTGCCGTCCTGCTACCTTGTGTCTCATTCCTTTTTCTTCTCAGGAACAGGAGAGCCGAATTTTGCCATTACCTCTTCCACTTCGGCTCGAGACTTTGCCCCTAAACCAGGCAACGGTGGCAAACCCTCCCTGCCTTTCTCCATTAATTGTCCCAGAGTAAAAATACCCGCTCTCTTCAAACTGTTATAGGAGCGAGTTGATAAATTTAGTTCTTCCAGAGGGGTAGCATATTGCTCGGGCAAAATGAACAAAGCTCGAGCCATGGGAACTTCAAGGTCCCTGAAGGAAGCGAACTGATTAATTAAGATGATAGCACTTTGATTAAACGCCTCCCAGGGCAAAATGGTAACATCAGTCCAAATCTCCAAGATGAGCTTTTCTGGACTTCCCTCCTGACCAGGCTTGACAGATTCTACAGAGAAATTGACCTTCCGCACTGGGGTGAAGATGGCATCTACTGGCAGTGCTCCCACAGGTAAACCGACAGCCGATTTAGCCAGCATATAACCTTTCCCTAGCTCCACGTTAAGTTCGACGTAAAGCTTGGCTTGGGGGGAGTCTAAAGAAGCTAAATAAAGTTCAGGATTGGCAACGCGAAAGTCAGCCGAGGGTTTAATATCACCTGCACAGACCTTGCCTTCCCCCTCTGCTTCCAAGAGCAACCGCCCAGGCTGATGGGAAAGAGGGTAGAGTCTCAGTTGCCTGATATTCAGTAAGAACTCCATAGCATCCTCTTTAACATAAGAAATGGGAGAGAATTCATGCTGAATTCCTTCGATTCTAACCCATGTTACCGCAGCACCAGGCAAAGAGCTGAGAAGCACACGCCGCAAGGTGTTACCTAAAGTGACACCAAAACCTGGCTCTAGAGGTTCAGCAAGAAAACGACCATAATTACCAATGCTTTCCACACAAGTTACAGTGGGGATAGACAATTCGGGCATAGTTCACCTCGAGTAATATTCAACAATAGCCTTCACATTAAATCCAGCTTCAATATCGTCTTTGCTAGGCAAATTTAATACCCTGCCTGTCATGCTTTCTTTATCCAAGCTTAGCCAGTTGGGGATAGATTTCCTCTCAACCTCCTCAGCTACCCTTTTATAATATTCGGTTTTTTTACTAGCCTCTCGCCACCTAATGACATCCCCCGGTTTCACCAAAAAGGAAGGAATATCTGTTTTGCGACCATTGACCATTATATGACCATGCCGAACTACTTGTCTGGCTTGGGCACGTGAATCAGCAAAGCCCAAGCGATAAATCACATTATCCAGTCTCCTTTCCAACAATATGAGTAGGTTTTCTCCAGTGGCGCTAGGGCTTCTTTTCGCCTCGACAAAAAACCTGCGAAATTGTCGCTCCAAGACACCGTAGCTAAAGCGAAGCTTTTGTTTTTCGCGCAATTGAAGTCCGCGCTCGGAAATCCTGCTGCGCCCTCGAGCCACAGGACGCCCGCCAGGAGGAGTATTTCTTTTCTCTAAAGGACATTTAGGTGTAGAGCACCTCTCGCCTTTAAGCATCAGCTTGTCTCCGAAGCGGCGACATAGGCGACAAGCCGGGCCTGTGTAGCGTGCCATTTTATACCCTTCTCCTCCCTTTCGGACGGCAGCCATTATGAGGGATAGGAGTCACGTCCCTGATGGCAGTGACAGTGATTCCAGAAGCCTGTAAGGCACGAATAGCTGCCTCACGTCCACTGCCAGGGCCTTTAATATACACGGCAACCCGGCGCAAGCCATCACCCATTGCTCGTTGTGCTGCATTTCTAGCAGCTAGCTGAGCAGCATAAGGGGTACCTTTCCTAGAACCTTTGAATCCGGCAGTACCAGAACTCCCCCAGGCAATAACATTACCCTCCATATCAGTGATGGTAACGATGGTGTTATTAAAAGTAGATTGGATATAAGCTCTGCCTTCGTTAACCTTTTTATGGGCTCTCTTCTTCTTTGGCATTTAGCAAACAAGCTCCTTACTTCTTAGCTACGCCACGTCTTTGCCCTCGACCTGCCACTGTCTTCCTTGGCCCTCTTTTAGTTCGGGCGTTTGTGCGCGTTCTCTGGCCATGAACTGGTAACCCCATGCGGTGCCTTATGCCCCGATAAGAACCAATTTCAATAAGCCGCCTTATACTAGATTGAACCTCTCTCCTAAGATCACCTTCCACTTTGTACTGCTTGTCAATAACATCTCGAATCTGGCCAACCTGTTCTTCAGTAAGGTCCTTAACTCTGATGCCAGGATCAATACCAGCGCCAGCCAAAATGCGCCGGCTCGATGTAGTGCCGATGCCATAAAGGCTCCGCAAAGCTACCCAAATTGGCTTATCTTTAGGAAGATCTATACCAGCAATGCGTGCCATTGCTTATCACCCCTGCCTTTGCTTATGCTTGGGATTCTCACAAATAACCCTAACCACACCTTCTCGCCTGACAACCTTGCATTTTCGGCATATTGGCTTAACTGAAGCTCTTACTTTCATTTCTGATCACCATTCACCAAAACCCGTTATAATAGACTTTCTTGCTCGGTCTGTCAACCTATCTAAGCCTATAGGTGACTCTGCCACGGTTCAAGTCATAAGGTGAAAGCTCCACCAGAACTTTATCTCCGGGCAAGATCTTGATATAGTGCTTTCTCATCTTGCCCGAAATATGAGCCAGTACCCGATGTCCATTGGCTAATTCGACGCGAAACATAGTATTAGGTAAACATGCAACCACTTTGCCCTCAACTTCTATTCTCTCCTTCTTAGCCATAGTTTATGTTAAACAAGTATCTCAGGTTCACCATCAGTTATAGCAATGGTGTGCTCAAAATGTGCCGAAAGGCTTCCATCGGCGGTAAGTACCGTCCATTGATTAGCCGACAATTTAGTGCGCCAATCTCCAGCATTAGCCATAGGCTCAATAGCCAAAGTCATGCCCTTCCGGAGCAAGAGACCTTTTCCCGTCATAAAATTGGGTATTTGGGGCTCTTCATGCAGCTCCCGACCTACTCCATGCCCAGTATATTCTCTAACTACGGAAAATCCCCTAGATTCAACATAATCTTGAATAGCGGATGAGATATCCCCTATCCACGCCCCGCTCATAGCTTGAGCCACGCCTGACTTTAAACTACCTTCTGTGACCACGATAAGGTCCTCGGCCTCCCTACTTATCCACCCCACACCAACGGTTATGGCAGCATCGGTATGAAAGCCATTAAGTTTTACTCCTACATCTAAGGAAACAATGTCTCCTTCCTGGAGTATTCGTTCACCGGGAATGCCGTGGACTATTTCATCATTTACTGAAACACATAAATTTGCAGGGAAGCCGCGATAGTTCTTAAAAGAAGGTATAACTCCCCTCTTTTCCGATTCTTCAGCCATGATTATGTCCAACAGGCCAGTCTGAATCCCCGGTCTTGCTGCCGCTCTCAGTTTATCTAGAATAGCGGCGAGGATTTTGCCACACTTTCTCATAATCACTATTTCCTCGTCAGATTTTATGATCACCATTTATTTTATCCCTGCTTACCCCTAATGTCATTCTGAGGGAGCGCAGTGACCGAAGAATCTCGGAGACCCTTCGCTTTGCTCAGGGTGACATGGGTGCTTTGAGTGCAGAGATTATTTCTCTAGCCACCCCTTGTATTCCCTGGTTACCATTGACCCTAATTAGTTTACCTTGTTTTTTGTAATAATCAAGTATGGGAACAGTTTGAGCAAAGAAAATACTAAGTCGGTCCTTTACTGTTTCCTCCCTGTCATCAGAACGCTGATACAATTTGCCACCGCATTTGTCACATTTCCCCGGCGTTTTAGGCGGTGAACTTATTATGTGATATGGTGTCTGACAAGTCCGGCAAAGCCATCTTCCACTGAGGCGTTTCACTAGCTCTTCATTGGGCACTTCAATGTATGTTGCTTTATTTATGGTTTTTCCTTGCTCCTTAAGGGCTTTGTCTAGAACTTCAACTTGATGCAAAGTCCGGGGAAAGCCGTCGAAAAGGCAGCCAGAGGCACAGTCAGGCTGATTAATTCTTTCCAGAATCATTTTTATGGTTATCTCATCGGGAACCAGTTCTCCTTTGTCCATATAGTTTTTCGCCAAGAGACCAACCTCAGTCCTTTTCTGTAACGCCTGACGAAACAAATCCCCGGAGGCTATATGAGGTAAATCCATCTCTTGAGAGAGGATATCCGCCTGAGTTCCCTTCCCTGCCCCCGGAGCACCTAGCATGATGATGTACATTATTTTAGGAAACCTTCGTAGCGGCGCATAGTTAGTTGAGCCTCTAATTGCTTCATGGTATCTAAGGCCACACCCACAGCTATAAGCATGGCAGTGCTCTGGATTACCAAATTAACACCGGTAATTTTTTGAGCAATGAAGGGTATAATTGCCACTACAGCTAGAAAGAGGGCGCCACCAAAGGTAATGCGCCTTATGATTCTATTCAAATAATCAGCCGTTGTCTTGCCAGGCCGAACCCCGGGGACAAAGCCGCCTTGCTGTTGCAAAGTTTGAGGCAGGTTCATTTGCTCGAATATGACCATAGTGTAGAATAAAGTGAAACCAATTACTAAGGCAAAATACAACCCGTTGTAGGCTGCGGTATTAGACTGAAACAATTTATAGATTGTATTCCAGAAATTCGGGGTTTCACTGTTCATAAAATATGTAGCTATCGTACCGGGAAGTTGCATTAGGGCTATGGCGAAAATGAGGGGTATCATTCCCGCAGTATTGACTCGCAGGGGGATGTAGGTGGAACCCGATTGGCGATACATGCGGCCACCGCGAAAAGTGCTCCGAGCATACTGTACAGGAATACGGCGATGAGCTTCAACAAATATGACTATAAGCATCACCATAGCTAAGGTTATAATAATGTAGGCGATCAACCCCCCGGGTTGTCCGCCAACAGCAGCAACAATGCCCCGACCCACTATCCCAGGCAGGTCAGTCACGATACCACCAAAGATTATTATCGATATCCCGTTCCCGATACCACGCTCGGTAATCAATTCACCTAGCCACACGAGGAATATCGTGCCAGCGACCATTGTTATTACTATGTTGGCTATGGTCAACGGTACAAGCTCCCCAGTAACTCCCTGGGAACGTAACAAAGCAAGCATAGCATAGCCTTGGAGGGCAGCCAAAGGTATAGTTGCTAAGTGAGTAATTCGATTGATTCTTTGTTGACCAAGTTCCCCCTCCTGGGATAGAGCCTGAAGGCTGGGGATTACCGGGACCAGCAATTGCATAATTATGGACGCAGTGATGTAAGGATAAACGCCCAGGGCACCCACACTGAATCTCTCCATGGCACCACCGCTAAAAAGGTCAAGCATACCGAAGAGGAGGTTTCGCCCGAAGAATTCTTGCAACTTCGCGATGTCCACGCCGGGCAAGGGGACGTGAGTTATAAAGCGAAAAACGACAAGGATGCCAATGGTGAAAAGAATTCTTCGCCGCAAATCAGGCAATGTCAAGATGTCCATCATTGCCTGAACGAGGCGTGGTCGGGTCGTTCTGCGCTCCATTCTAAACCTGCTTTATCTTCCCTCCAGCAGCCAGAATTTTTTTCTCCGCCGATGAAGAGAATTCGTTAGCACTAACTAGCAATGGATGCTGGATATCGCCAGCGCCGAGAATTTTGGTCGGATGGTCCGTGGTGTTAATCAACCCCGCCCGAAGCAATTCCTCAGGGGTTACCTCAGTTCCTGGGGGGAAAATGGCCAGCTTTCCCACGTTGATAATATTATATTTAGTTTTAAAAATGTTAGTGAATCCCCTTTTTCGTGGTAGCCGTTTTATCAAAGGCAACTGCCCGCCTTCAAAGCCAAGGCGCACGCCACCACCAGAGCGAGCCTTTTGCCCTTTGCAACCTCGCCCCGAATAGGTGCCATGCCCACTGCCATTTCCTCGACCTACGAGCTTCTTCTTGTGCTTAGCACCTACAGGAGGCCTTAATTCATTCTGTTTCATCTACCTTTTCTTCCTGAGCTTCAACATCGGTTTGAATTGCCGCTTCCTCACTTTTCCTCAAGTTAGCCAGGGCAAGTATCGTCGCCTTAGCTACGTTGATTTTGCTTGGTCCACCAAACGATTTGCCAATAGCGTCTTTTATGCCTGCCAATTCAAGCACCGTTCGAGCAGCACTGCCAACAATCAAGCCCGTACCAGGCGCCGCTGGCTTTAGTAAAATCTTAGACGCACCAAATTTGGCTATAATTTCATGAGGGATTGTACCGTCCTTGATAGGCACCTCAATCAACTCCTTCTTCGCCATAGCACTTGCTTTGCGGATTGCTTCAGGAACTCCAGCGGCTTTGGCTAAACCAAATCCGACATGTCCTTGACCATCGCCAACTACCACTAAAGCTCGGAACCGAAGGTGTCTACCACCTTTGACCACTTTAGTGACACGGTCGATGCCTAACAGTTTCTCTTCGAGACTCAGTTCTGAGGCATCAATTCTAACCTTTTTCCCTCTTATCTTGGTAACTGCTTTCATAAGCTAACCTCAAAATTCCAATCCAGCTTTCCTGGCTGCCTCAGCTAAAGCCTTAACTCTGCCCTGATACTTATGACCACCACGGTCAAAAACCACCCGTTTGATCCCTTTACTTAATGCTTTCTCCACAAGCAAAGTCCCCACCAATTCGGCTTTCTCGCTTTTCTTCATTCCATCGGTCCTGCTTCTTATCTGAGGATCAAGAGTGCTCATTGAGACCAAAGTTTGGCCTGTAGAATCATCAATAACCTGGGCGTAGATATGATTCAGGCTACGGAAAACAGATAACCGTGGGCACGGTGTTGTTCCTACAATCTTCCGCCTCACCCGCCTGTGCCGTATCTTCCGCATCGCCCTTGAATCTCGAGCGCTCATTGCGATAACCACTACTTCTTGCCTACTTTGCCTGATTTGCCAGGTTTAAGACGCAGCTTTTCCTCAGCATACTTAATGCCTTTTCCCTTATAATGGTCAGGGGGGCGTATTGCCCGAATTTTAGCAGCCGTTTCTCCAACCAATTCTTTGTCAATGCCGATAACACGAATGCGGTTTGTTCCCTCAACGATGATGTCAATACCAAGAGGGAGGAAAAACTCCACAGTATTGGCATATCCCACTTGGAGCAACAGCTTGTCGCCAGTTTTCTGCGCTCTATAGCCTACGCCATTGATTTCCAACACTTTTCCAAAACCCTGGCTTACCCCCATAACCATGTTTGCCAGAAGGCTACGAGTAAGCCCGTGTAAAGAACGATGCATCTTGCTATCACTCGGTCGAGTTACAATCAAGCACCCATCTTTCATAGCGATAGAAATGTCAGGGTGAAACCGTCGCCGGAGCTCTCCTTTGCTTCCTCTTACCACGACTTCGCTTCCGTTGATCTTTACCTCGGTACCCTGAGGTATAGCAATGGGAAGCGAGCCAATACGAGACATAATTCACAACTCCGAAGTTAATTTACCACACATAACATAGAATTTCACCGCCAAGACGCTTTCGCCATGCCTCTTGGCCAGTCATAATGCCTTTAGATGTGGATAGAACGGCAATACCCAAGCCCCCATAGACGCGGGGGATTTCACGCCTTTCCGCATAGACTCTTAAGCCCGGCTTACTCACTCTTTCTAAACCCGAGATTGCGGGGTAGTCATCTGTGTACTTGAGGTGGATTTTTATCATTGGCTGTGGTTTCCCTTTAAGCACTTCGTAGCCGTCAATGAAACCTTCCTCCTTGAGTATTTTAGTAATAGAAAGTTTTGTTCTAGAGGAAGGCACAAGCACATAGTCATGCTCTGCCATAATAGCATTGCGTATCCTGGTCAACATGTCAGCGATGGGGTCAGTAACTGTCATTTCTCTTTCACCAACTTGACTTTCTTATCCCAGGGATTAGACCAGTGACAGCGCGCTCTCGAAAACAAATACGACACAAGCCAAATTTGCGCATATAAGCACGCGGCCTACCACATAATTGACAACGATTACGTTGCTGTACCCGATACTTTGGTGGCCGTTTTGACTTGACAATCCTAGATACTTTCGCCATATCAAGTCCTCCTGAAAGGCATGCCCATTGATTCTAGCAAATCCCTGGCTTCATCATCATTCTTGGCCGTAGTAACAATGGTTACCTCTAAGCCGCGAATCTTATCTACCTTATCGTAATCAATCTCAGGGAAAACTATCTGCTCTTTTATACCCAGGCTATAATTTCCTCGGCCATCAAACGAATCCCGTGATACTCCGCGGAAATCTCGAAACCTCGGTAGAACAACGTTAACCAGTTTGTCAAAGAAATCGTACATCCGTTTACCTCGCAACGTCACCATCATCCCAATAGGCATACCAGCTCTCAGCTTAAAAGCGGAGATAGACTTTTTCGCCCGTGTGGTCACCGGATGTTGCCCCGAAATTGTAGCTAGGGTTTTCTCAGCTGCCTCAAGAGCTTTAGCATTTTGTGTTGCTTCGCCTAAACCAATGCTAAGCACAATCTTTTCCAACTTAGGCAGTTGCATTGTGTTATTATAGCCAAGCCTAGCTTTAAGCTGAGGAATTACTTCAGTCAAATACTTTTCTTCCAAGCGAGATTTCATGATCAAACCCCTTAGTCAATGACCTCCCGACAAGAGTTGCAAATTCGCACTTTTTTGCCATCGGCCAGAAAGCGGAAACCGACCCGCGTGGGGTTGCCACATCTCCCGCATACCAACATTACGTTGGATACATGAATTGGAGCTTCAAGTTCAATTATGCCAGCTTGTCGGGCAGCCCTGCGAGCTCGAGAGTGGCGTTTAATCATATTGAGTCCCTCCACTATCACTCTATCTTCGTTGGGGAGGGCACGGCGAACTTTCCCCTTCTTTCCCCTGTCCTTGCCTGCAATTACGACAACAGTATCGTTTTTCCTGAGCTTCATTCTAAATAACCTCTGGAGCCAAGGATATTATCTTGGCGAAGTCTTTATCTCTAAGTTCTCGGGCCACAGGACCAAAAATGCGACTGCCCTTAGGATTATTTTTTTCACCAAGTATGACTGCAGCATTCTCATCAAATCTGATATAGGAACCGTCAGGGCGGCGATAAGGCTTAGCCACACGCACAACCACAGCTCGCACTACCTCGCCCTTTTTCACCATCCCATGAGGCACCGCTCGCTTCACCGTGGCCACAATGACGTCGCCTATTCGGGCATATTTTCTTGCCCCGATAGGTACATTAATGCACATAATCTGCTTAGCCCCGGTATTATCAGCTACCTTGAGTCTAGTATAAGCCTGAATCATTTCTTTTGCTTTGGTCTGGTTTCAACCCTTTCCCCTTTAGATATTATCTCTGTTACCCACCATCTCTTCTCTTTAGACAAAGGGCGGGTCTCGACAATCTTCACTTTGTCTCCAATCTTACAGGCATTATTTTCGTCATGAGCCTTATATTTTTTTATGACTCTGACAGCTTTCTTATAAAGTGGATGAACTTCCCTAGTTTCTACAGCTACCACCACGGTTTTATCCATTTTGTCACTCACCACTAAGCCTTCTCTAACCTTTCTTTTCCCGAAATAACTCATCTTATGCCAAGCTCCCTTTCCCTTAAAATAGTCTCTATTCTAGCAATCCTCCTCTTCACCTTCGGGATCTCCCGATGATTCCCCAACTGTTTAGTGGCCAAACGAAAACGAAGGTTAAAAAGTTCCTCATGAGCTTCTTCGAGCTTCGTTAATAGCTCTTCACTGCTGAGAGTGCGTATTTCGCTAGCTTTCAACTTTCTGCCTCTCCTTCGTGACAAAACTAGTAGCTATAGGAAGCTTGGAGGAAGCAAGACGGGCTGCCTCCGAAGCTATTTCCTTATTCACACCAGCCAGTTCGAACAGGATTCTGCCTCTCTTAACTACGGCTACCCAGTGATCCGGCGCACCTTTCCCACCACCCATCCTTGTCTCCGCAGGTTTCTTAGTCACAACCTTGTCAGGGAAAACCCGTATCCATAGTTTACCCCCACGATGCAAGTGGCGCACAAATACGCGACGGGCCGCTTCGATTTGTCGCGCTGTTACCCAAGCGGATTCTTCAGCCCTCAAGCCAAAATCGCCAAAGACGATGGTGTTCCCGCTCTGGGCGCTGCCTTTTAGCCTTCCCCTATGCATCTTGCGATACTTCACTCGTTTCGGCTGTAGCACTTTTCTCCTTCATTTCAGGGATAATATCGCCCTTATAAATCCACACTTTAACTCCAATACGCCCCATTATAGTATGAGCTTCAACAAGACCGTAATCAATATTGGCACGTATCTTATGCAACGGCATTTGACCTTGACGGAGGGTTTCACTTCTAGCAATTTCAAGCCCACCAAGTCTTCCACTGCACTTTATCTTTATTCCCTTAGCACCAGCTTGCAACGTTCGGAAGGCTGCTTGCTTCATGGCCCGGCGAAAAGGGATTCT
>Ga0315296_10005119_pt1 | contig 10554 bp, 5 predicted proteins | sample YL17G14_18_MG_FD_203921 | JGI IMG/M metagenome (GOLD analysis project Ga0315296, IMG submission 203921) | Sediment microbial communities from Yellowstone Lake, YNP, Wyoming, USA - YL17G14_18 | ecosystem: Environmental > Aquatic > Freshwater > Lake > Sediment | place: USA: Wyoming | collected... | reverse complement strand
AGTCGCAGCTTGAGGCCAACACGAAGCCGCACGTCTTTGTGTTTGGTCATGAGCCGGCCTTCCGAGCCCTGCCGCGGGAGGGACTGGATGCGTACCCCGCCGCACGGAATATATTCTGGCACAGCCTGCAGCGGGCCGGTGCGCGAATGTATCTCTGCGGACACGACCATTTCTACGATCACACGCGAATCGATGACGGCGACAACAACCCCAACAACGATACTCATCAGTTCATCGTCGGTACGGCGGGCGCTTATCCTTACACGTGGACGCCGACGTACGACGGCAACAACGGCGATTTCACGGTCAGGCCGTTCTATCATGCAGAGCGGTACGGCTATGTGCTCTGTGAGGTGAACGGGCTGAGCCTGACCGCCACCTGGATGGAGCGGCAGGACAATGATCTGAGGACGAAGGGCGTCTACAAGGCCCGCGACACCTGGACCTACCAGGTCTCGCCGAACCTCGTGGTGCTGCATCCGGCGGCGGGCGAATGGGTCCCTGCCGGCCGGCCCTACACCATCCGGTGGAAAACCGTGGATGGAGCGCAAACAGCAAGGGTCTTCGTCGAGTATTCCCTCGACGGCGGCGGCCACTGGGCCCTGGCCGATGAAGTGGACAACACGGGCACATTCATGTGGTTTGCTCCTTACGTCTATTCGGATCGCTGCCTTGTGAGGGTCAGCGGCGTCCGCAATCCCGCGTTAAAAGCCACGACCGAGGGCACGTTCACCATCTCTACGTGCAAGGTCATGCTCTCCGCCGACCTGAACGGCGACTGCCGCGTGGATCTCACGGACCTGGCCATCCTGGCGGGGCAATGGCTCGCTCCTCGCGGGCAGGAATAGCAGCCCGCAGGCCGCCCTGGCGTCACTGTTTCACCTGATATCCTCTCGCTGTCGAAGAAGTGCGGAAAAACCCTTTCCTTTTCCCATCCTCTCTGCTACAACTACCGTGGTTATGTGGATGGAACCGGAAGGCTAGAGGTGGGCTATGGCTGGTCAACTCCTGATCAAGAACGGGCGGGTCATCGATCCGGCAAACAATCTGGACAGGAAGTGCGACGTCCTCATTGCCGACGACAAGGTGGCGCAGGTTGGCAACTTCAACGGGGCCGTCGAGAGTTCGGTCGATCGCGTGATCGACGCCGCCGGCAAGCTGGTGACGCCCGGACTGATCGATATTCACGTTCATTTCCGCGAGCCCGGCGACGAGGAGGAGGAGACGATCGCAAGCGGCTCGACCGCGGCTGTGGCGGCCGGATTCACCTCCGTCGTCTGCATGCCCAACACGAATCCCGCCATCGAAAGCGAAACCGACGTCGAGTACGTCCACCGCAAGGGCCGCCAAACGCGAAAGACCCACGTCTACGTGATGGGCGCGATCACGAAGAAACGCGAGGGGGTCGAATTGGCCGAGATGGGGCTCATGGCCGAAGCCGGCGCACGCGGCTTCACCGACGACGGCAATGGCGTGCAGAACCCGGCGGTCATGCTCCGCGCCCTCAAGTATGCCAAAATGTTCGACGTCGTCATCGCCCAGCATTGCGAGGACAACAGTTTCGCCGGCGGAGGCGTGATGAACGCCGGCTATTGCTCGACCATCCTGGGCCTGCCGGGCATGGACGCCCTGGCGGAAGAGGCGATGCTCTGGCGCGATATCCAACTGGTCCGCAAGGCGCAGGTCCGCTACCATGCGCAGCACATCTCGACCGCCGGCTCCGTGGCCCTGATCCGCCAGGCGAAGAAGGATTCGCTTCCGGTCACCTGCGAGGTCACGCCCCATCACCTGCTCCTGACGGAGGAGTGCTGCGCCCAGTACGATACGAATTACAAGGTCAACCCGCCTCTGCGGGGTCAGAAGGACGTGGATGCCCTGAAGGAGGCGATCGCCGAGGGTCTGGTCGATGCGCTGGCGAGCGACCACGCTCCGCACCTGCAAAGTGAAAAGGAGCTGGAGTTTCTGGCGGCTCCCTTCGGGATCGCCAGCTTGGAGTGTGCGCTGGGACTGTACGTCAAGGCGTTGATCGAGCCGAAGATTCTGGACTGGCCCGGCCTGATCCGGCTGATGACGGCCAACCCGGCGAAGATCATCGGCATCGACAAGGGCACGCTCACCCCCGGCCGGCAGGGGGATGTCACGATCATCGACCCCGACGCCGAGTGGCAGATCGACGTGCACAAGTTCATCTCGAAGAGCCGCAACTGCCCCTATCACGGCTGGACCGTCAAAGGCAAGGTCGAAAAAACCATCGTCGGCGGCGAAGTACGTTTCGATAGAGCGCAGACGTAGCTACTCAAGCAATGGCGGCGTGCATCGCTGGAGGTGCTGCGGCATGGAACGGGATGCTTTGTTGAACAAGGAGTGAATGTGGGCACTATTGTGGGTAGAGCATCAGCTTTGCCTCCGGCGCGCAGGCAGCCATGATAATGGGGGCGGAGATTATGACGATTGTCGATGGGAATAATCTGTTGTGGGCGCTCCACGAGAGGTTTGAGGAGCGGGAGATTGCGACGGAGGTCGAGTTGTGCCGGGTCCTGAGCCGGTACTTTGTGCGGATGGCGGAAGAAGGGCAAGTCGTCTTCGACGGCGCTGGGCCGGCGGACAAAGGCGCCTTTGAGAGCATCGCAAACCTTGAGGTCATCTTCGCCGGCTTTCACAACGACAGCGACAGCATCATCGAGAAGAAGATCACAGCCGATACGGCTCCGCGGCGGCTGACGGTGGTCAGCAGCGACCGCAGGCTGCGCAAGGCGGCGGCCACACGCAAGGCGGCGGCGGTCAAATCCGAAGAGTTCTGGCAGAAGGTCCAGGAGGAGCTGCGCCGAAAGAAGCCCCAGAGGAAAGAGCCGCAGGCGAAGAAAGAGGGCTTGACCGAGGGCGAGACCGACAAGTGGCTGGAGGTCTTCGGCCTGGACGAGTAGTCCGCACTACCCCAGGATTTCGCGTGTCCGGGTGGCAGCGGCGTGCCCGTGTCGACGGCCTCAGGCCTTCGTGGCGCAGGCGAGCCTTGCTCTACTACCCTGCTCTGCGATGCTCGCTGCGCAGGGCTGCGCCCCTCCATTGACTCACCCCGAATCGAACGCTGGCAAATGGCTCACTTTCCGCGCTCGTAGGCGCCCATGTCCACGATGGCCGGATAGGTTGGCGGATCGGCCACGCCCTTGTTTGCCGCGGCGGTGTTGTCCACGAACCGGGGCTTGCTCGCGATGTCCAGCGGGAGCCGCTCCGTTGTATTACCGTCGCCGTCCAAGTCGGCTACGTCCGTCGGCACCTGCTTGTTGTCCCCGGCATCAAGACACGGCGAATTGGCCATCAAATCCAGCCGGTCGTCCTCCGTGCCCGGAATCCCGTCCGCCCCGTCCGCATCCACAAACAGGGGGTCGGTCGTGACGTTGCCCAGACCCCAGTTCACGAGGGTGTCCGGATCGATAAAGATGTCGGCCTGGCCGCCTTCGACGCAACAATGATGGATCTCCACGTCACTGGTCACGTAGGCCGCGATCTGAGACCCGCCCTTGGCGTGGTTGCCCCAGAAGATGCAGTTGACCAGGGTATGGAGACTGTCCTTGTTGTAGAGCGCCCCTCCCTTGTTGCTCGTGGAGGAGTTGCCGCTGAAAGTGCAGTTGACGGAGTAGATGGGTTCAAGGCAGTCCGCGTTGTACAGCGCACCGCCGCCGCCGACGGAGGTGTTTCCTATGAAGACGCAGCCGAAGAATACAGACTCACTGCCCCCATTCACTACCCCGCCTCCGCTCGATCCGGCCGAATTGCCTTCGAAGCGGCAGTTGATGACGGAGGGTTTGCCCCCCTCAAAGGCGAGCATGCCGCCGCCACTGCGGGCAGCCACGTTATCGCCAAAGACACAGTTGCGCAGGATCGTGTTGCTTGCTCGATTGACCATCGCGCCGCCGTCGATCCTGCACGTATTGCCGATGAAGCGGCAGTTGAGGAACTTTGCATCACTGAACCGATTGAAGACGGCGCCACCCCTATCGGCGGCGTTGCCGGTAAAGAGGCAGTTGGCCACGGACAGATGGCCGCGAACGTTGAACATGCCGCCCGCGTAGATGTAGTCACCCTCGCCATCGGCGTTGCCTGCGGTGATGGTGAAGCCGTCGAGGACGGTGTTAGCGTCCGTTCCGCTGGCGACCACGACGTGGTAGCTGTTGTCGTTCGGATCGCCTGCCACGCCGATATCCCCACTGAGGATGGTTTCGTAAAGGTTGGGGTCCCTCTGCTCCCAGTCTCCGCCGCGTGGGGGGAAACCGCCATAGGTGGCCACGCCCTTGACGAGCGTGAAGGTTGCCTCCCGGCTATCGGGGTCAGGAATTATCGCACCGCCTTCATCGGGCTTGTAGGTCCCTTGCGCCACCCAGATCTCATCGCCGTCAAAGGCCGCCACCAAGGCATTTTGCAGATGGACAAAGGCATCGGTCCAGGTCAGGCCGTTGTTCTTGCCTCGCGCACGCGTATCGACATAGAACCGCCTCGGGCCCTGCGACAGGGTCAGGTCCACAACGGAGCCTGCACTCATCGTCGTGCCTGGCGCAGGGTCTTGATCGAGGACCGTCCCCCGGGGCTTGCCGCTCAGCGTCCACGACTTGCCGCCAATGACAAGATGCACACCTGTCAATGTCAGCTCCGCCGCCGACTCGGTCATCCCCACGACGTTGGGGACCTCGACCGGAGGGCCGGAAGAGACGACGAGGTCCACCGAGGAACCGCCCACCGCCGGTGTCCCGGCCGGCAGGCCCTGGCTGATTACGCATCCTTGGGGGACTGTATCGCTGTGGGCCCGGGTGACAGTGCCTACGACGAGCCCGGCGGACGTGATCGCCGATTGGGCAGCCGCCTGCGTCTTGCCCACGACGTTGGGGACCTTCACGTGGATGCACGGATCATGATCAACGGTCGTGCCATGGCCCTCCATCTGGGGGATATAGACATTGCATGCCTCCTGGTACAGAGGATTGTCGTCAAGGCCAAGCCAGTCAAGGTTGGTCAATCCCACCAGTGAGGAGATGTCGCTGATCTGATTGCCGGAAAGGGCAAGGGTCGTCAGGTTCGTCAACCCCGTGAGGGGGGAGATATCACTGATCTGATTGTCCCAAAGGTAAAGGTGGTCAAGGTTCGTCAATCCCGCGAGGGGGGAGATGTCGCTGATCTGATTGTCATTGAGGTAAAGGAACGTCAGGTTCGTCAAACCCGCCAGGGGGGAGATGTCGCTGATCTGATTGTTATCGATGGCTATGTTCGACAACTTCGTCAATCCGCCCAGGGGAGAGAGGTCACTGATCTGATTATTACTAGCATAACGTCCTCCAGATTGGTAGCATACTCCAAACCTGTCAAATCAGTGATGTCTTTGTTCTGTGTGGAGAGAAAGGTCAACCCAAGCATATCGGCGCGGGTCGGATCCCGCGTGATACCGAGTGCTTTCTTTACAGCCTCCTTGAGGTTGGCATCATTAAAATGCACCGCCTGGGCCCACGCCGCAGGACTGAACGCCAACACCATCGTTGCCACCGCCATCCACCGTTTAATAGTTCTACCCCTTCCAAGAAAGCCAATAGTGAGGATTCGATTCTCTCCACGTCGTACATTCTCATCACCTATCTTCCCATCCGTTTCACCTCAGGCAAAAACCCTCCGGCAATGCAGTCTGTGTGTGCGTTTGAATTGTGTCTGTGGTGTAGCCAGGTGGAAACGACGGATGCGCAAGCTCCGAAGAGACTTCACACCCCCTTCGCGTTTGCCGTGATGGCTCGTCATGAGAAGCAAGTCCAGGTGTCCGTTACCACCCGACGGCGTATATTTCTGCATTATACCCTGTTTGCGTCCATTTTCAACTGCCGAAAATTGGGTATTTCCGAGGAAATGTGACGGCGAGATTTGTGTTGCCTGGGCCGGCGGTCCCCGTCGGGGTCAGACTCGGTCGAGGTCCGTCAGGGCCCGGGATAGGCCCCGCAGGCCGAGGACACGTACGTCGCCTTGCATGAGCTCCCGTTCCGCCCCGTAAACAAGGAGTCCCCCATGAGCGAGGCCGCCCAGGACCTTCTTGAAGTGGGTCAGGCCGGTGAAGAAGTCCTGGACCACGGTCTGTCCCGCCTTGATCTCGATGGGAACGGGATGCTGGGCGATCATGTAGATCAGGTCCACCTCGTGGCCGGCGCTGTCCCGATAGAAGTAGAGGTTGCTGGTCTTGCCGCTGTTGTAGCGGTGCTTCAGGGCCTCCATGACCACGCAGTTCTCGAATAGGTTTCCGCGCAACGGGTGGGTGGCCACCTGTTTGGGGCTCTCGATGCCGAGCAGGTAGGCGGCCAGACCCACGTCATAAAAGTAGAGCTTCGGAGATTTGATCAGACGCTTGGCCACATTGCCATGGTAGGGGTACAAGAGAAAGACCACGTAGCTGGCCTCCAGCAGGCTCAGCCATTGCCTGACGGTGGTGTGTGAGACGCCCACGTCGGCCCCGAGACTCTGCGTGTTCAGCAGTTGTCCGACACGTCCTGCGCAGACTCTGACGAACCATTGAAAGGTCGAGAGGTTTCGCAACTCAGCAAGCTGTCGCAGGTCGCGTTCGACATAGGTCTCGAAGTAATCGGCAAGGGCCTGGGTCGGGTGGATTCGCTGGTCGTAGATCCTGGGGTAGAAGCCCGTGTACAGGAGGGTGTCGATGTCATAGGACGGGCTCAGTTGCATCGCCTCGGCCAGCGAGAACGGCAGCAGGCGGACGACCGCCGTCCGGCCGGCCAGGGACTGGCTTACCGTCTGGGAGACCCCGAGTTGCTGGCTGCCGGTGAGCACGAAGAGGCCGTTGCGCCGGACCTCGTCCACGCGGACCTGGATATAGGAGGTCAACGAGGGAACTCGCTGAATCTCGTCCAGAATCGCTCCTTTGGGATACTGCGAGAGGAACCCGCGCGGGTCTCGGCTTGCGGCTTCCCGCTCATCGATGGCCTCCAGGTTGACATAGGGCATGTCTGAAAACGCAGACCGGCACAGCGTGGTCTTGCCCGACTGCCTGGGACCGGTGACCGTGAGCACGGGGTACTTCTTGAATGCCCGCCTCACGTGAGGGGCGATTTCTCTCTCGATCATGTCTTGTCCTTTCCGGGATCGTTGAGTCCACGATAACACCGGCTCGTGCAGCCTGCAAGTTGTATCGACAGATTGCATGAAATCCTCAAGTATTATGTCTGTAGCGGGTCATGCTTCGACAAGCGGATGCCATCGGAATGAGGGGGCACTCAGGACCCTTCGGGGAAGTGTGCCGGCGCGAGATCCGTTGGTGTATTGCACCCGCAAATTTGTGTTGCCTGAGCCGGCGAAACAACGTATAAATAGTGCTTCGTTTCGCGGAAGGTTGTGGCCGTAAGTTAAGAGGGACCGTTTCTTGCGCGGATATACGCACGGAACGCAATCTCAAGGCCGCCTGCGGGGGGAGGCTTTTAAGCTAAGTCCTTTATTGTTCATGGTTTACAAGAGTGGAGATCATAATGAAGCGTACAATGGTGACGATTGATGGAAATGCGGCGGCGGCGCACGTCGCCCATGCGACGAATGAGGTCATTGCAATCTACCCGATCACGCCGAGTTCCCCGATGGGCGAGATCGCAGACGCCAAGACCGCCAAGGGCGAGATGAACATCTGGGGAACCATTCCGTCGGTCACCGAAATGCAGTCTGAGGGGGGTGCGGCGGGGGCCGTTCACGGGGCTCTGACGGCCGGCGCGCTGACGACGACGTTTACGGCCTCGCAGGGCCTGCTGCTGATGATTCCGAATATGTACAAGATCGCGGGCGAATTGCTGCCTACGGTCTTTCACGTAAGCGCCCGCTCTCTGGCCACGCACGCCCTGTCCATTTTCGGCGATCACGGCGACGTTATGACCTGCCGTGAAACCGGCTATGCCATGCTCTGCTCGTGCAGCGTGCAGGAAGTGATGGACTTTGCCCTGATCTCGCAGCAGGCGACGCTGGCCTCCCGCGTGCCGTTCCTGCACTTCTTCGACGGTTTCCGCACGAGCCATGAGGAGCAGAAGGTCGAGGAGCTGACGTACGATGACATGCGGGCGATGATCGACGACGATCTGGTGGCCCAGCACAGGGCCCGGGCCCTGACGCCGGAGCACCCGATGATCGGCGGCACCGCCCAGAACCCGGACGTGTACTTCCAGGGCCGCGAAACCTGCAATCCGTTCTACCTGGCCACGCCGAAGATCGTCGAAGAGACGATGAACAAGTTCGCCAAGCTGGTCGGCCGCCAATACAAGCTGTTCGATTACGTCGGCGCCCCGGATGCCGAGAAGATTATCATCATCATGGGCAGCGGTGCCGATACGGTGCACGAGACGGTCAATCATCTGAACTCGCAGGGCGAGAAGGTCGGTTTGGTGAAGGTCCGGCTGTTCCGGCCGTTCAGCACGAAGCACTTCATGGCAATCCTGCCGAAGACCGTCAAGAAGATCGCCGTCCTCGACAGGACCAAGGAGCCCGGAGCCTTGGGTGAGCCGCTGTATCTGGACGTGCGGACCTCGATCGGCGAGGCCATGGCGGACGGCATCGCACCGTTCGACAAGTACCCTGTGATCGTGGGCGGCCGCTACGGCCTGGGCTCGAAGGAATTCACCCCGGCCATGGTCAAGGCCGTCTTCGACAATCTCGACGCCGCCAAGCCGAAGAGGGGCTTTACGGTCGGAATTATCGACGATGTGACGAATACGAGCCTCGAGGTCGATGACTCGTTCCAGGTTCCCGCCGAGGGAATGTACCGCGCAATGTTCTTCGGGCTGGGCTCCGACGGCACGGTCGGCGCCAACCGCAACTCGATCAAGATCATCGGCGAAACGACCGACAACTATGCCCAGGCCTATTTCGTGTACGATTCGAGAAAGGCCGGGACCATGACGGTTTCGCACCTGCGGTTCGGCGACAGGCCCATCCAACGGCCGTACCTGATCAACCAGGCGGACTTTGTGGCGTGCCACAACCCGAGCTTCCTCGAAAAATATGAGATGCTCGCCTCGCTGCGCAAGGGCGGCACGTTCCTGCTCACCACCTTCCACGGCCCCGACAAGGTCTGGGACACGCTGCCCCAGGAGATCCAGAAGCAGATCATCGACAAGAAGGCGAAGTTCTACGTGATCGACGCGATTTCGCTGGCCCAGGAGCTTGGGCTCGGCGCCCGCATCAACGTGATCATGCAGACGGCGTTCTTCAAGATCAGCAACATCATTCCGCTCGACCAGGCGGTCAACCAGATCAAGGACGCCATCCGCAAGACCTACGGCAAGCGGGGCGAGAAGGTCATTCAGATGAACTTCGAGGCCGTGGACAAGGCCATTGACCGGGTGTACGAGGTCAAGGTGCCGAACAAGGTCACGAGCACGATCAAGCTGCCGCCGGTGGTGCCGGCGGACGCGCCGGAGTTCGTGCGGACGGTTACGGCCGAGCTGATGGCGATGCGGGGCGACTCGGTGCCCGTCAGTAAGTTCCCCGTCGATGGCCGGTTCCCCTCAGGCACGACCAAGTACGAGAAGCGGAACATCGCGGTGAACATCCCGATCTGGCAGCCGGAGCTGTGCATCCAGTGCGGCATGTGCTCCTTTGTGTGCCCGCACGCGACGATTCGCATCAAAGCATATGATACCAAGGTGCTTGAGAACGCGCCTGGGACTTTCAAGAGCATCGACGCCAAGGGCAAGGAATTCAAGGGCATGAAGTTCACCGTCCAGGTGGCTCCGGAAGATTGCACCGGCTGCGGGGCCTGCGTGCAGACCTGTCCCGGCATCGAGCGAGGCCCGGACAAGCAGCCGACCGGCCGCAAGGCCATCAACATGGAGATGCAGGAGCCGATCCGTGAGCGCGAGCGACAGAACTATGCATTCTTCCTCTCGATTCCGAATACGGATCGCTCGCTGTTCAAAGCGAACACGGTCAAGGGCAGCCAGTTGATTCAGCCGCTATTTGAGTACTCCGGCGCCTGCGCCGGTTGCGGCGAGACGGCCTACGTCAAGCTGCTGACGCAATTGTTCGGCGACCGCGCCTACATCGGCAACGCGACCGGCTGCTCGTCGATCTACGGCGGCAACCTGCCGACGACGCCTTATACCACGCGAGAGGACGGCCGCGGCCCGACCTGGTGCAACAGCCTGTTCGAGGACAACGCCGAATTCGCGATGGGCATGAGATTGACCGTCGATCAGTTCAGGTTGACCGCGTTGAACACGCTCGACAAAGTGGTGCAGAAAGGATGCGTCGATGCACAGTTGGCATCCGACATCCGGGCGGCGACTTTGGCCGATGATCCGGAGCAGGCCGCCATTGAGCAGCAGCGAGGCCGCATCGAGCAACTGAAAGCACAATGCCGCAAGAGCGGCAATTGTGCCGAGTGTAAGCAGTTGCTCACCGTGGCGGACTTCCTGGTCCGAAAGAGCGTCTGGGCGGTCGGCGGCGACGGCTGGGCCTACGACATCGGCTACGGCGGATTGGATCACGTGCTGGCCTTCGGCAGGAACGTCAACGTGCTCGTGCTGGACACCGAAGTTT
>Ga0315296_10005118_pt1 | contig 10557 bp, 11 predicted proteins | sample YL17G14_18_MG_FD_203921 | JGI IMG/M metagenome (GOLD analysis project Ga0315296, IMG submission 203921) | Sediment microbial communities from Yellowstone Lake, YNP, Wyoming, USA - YL17G14_18 | ecosystem: Environmental > Aquatic > Freshwater > Lake > Sediment | place: USA: Wyoming | collected... | reverse complement strand
GACAGTTCTGGCAACAGGTTAAGGATATTCCTGAACCCAAGCAATGCCAGATTATAACTGGAGCCGACCACTTCTGGGAAGGATTCGAGGAGGAGGTTGCTCAGAAAGTAACTCAATTCTTTGTTGCCGGCTTCAGCGGGGCTAATTTAGACAGGTAAGCAAGTAACAGCGCCTTGACATGTTATCCTGCCAAACATTATACTGAAACAGCTAAGAATTGACCTGAGTTCTGGTATAACAGCATCGGCGCGGGGTGGAGCAGTGGAAGCTCGTTGGGCTCATAACCCAAAGGCCGTTGGTTCGAATCCAACCCCCGCTACCAAGAATAGAAAGGGCTAGGCGCCATAAGCTTAGCCCTGATTAATTTAGCAACCTATACGAGCTAAAAGGTGGCTACCTCTTCCACAGTAACCTTAACCAGGTGCTTGACCTTCATCTTCCTGGCAGCAAACTCCTTCGCCATGGAATCAAAGAGGGCGCCACTATCCAGAATCTCCACCCTTCCCCAGATTCGGCAGCCCTTTCTAGTCGACGGGTCAAAGACTATTGCCGAGAGTTGCGGGTTCTCCCTCAGGTTAGCTATAGTCCGTGGTGACGCAATATCGGCAAAGACGACATGCTCATCATCCAGAACCCGAAATGACCCCTTGACCGAGACATTGGGTTTGCCATCTTTGCTAGCAGTAGCTATCAGCGCTGGACCGAGCTCACCGATTATCTTCTTAGCTTCCCCAGTTAGCTTCGCCATCTTAACGCCTCCTTTTATTACTAGCTGGATTGTAGTATAGGCTAGTCAAAAAGGCAAGAAACTTAATAGGATTGGTGGTATAATAGGCTTGATAGTTTGTCCTCATTAGAAGGTAACGAATGGCATTTGAAGATGAAGCTAGACAGATAGGTTCAGCTTTCCTTTATTTGATACCGGGCAACCTACGTGAGAGAAGCCAATACTTTCTTAATAAGCTCGGCATAAGCGTGCCCTACTCTAGCTATGAGAATCAGTGGACTAGCCTAGTTAGCCAACTTGGCATAGTAGATGCTGTTCGGAAGATTCTTGAACAATACATGAAAGTTCTGACTGTGGAAGCTGAGAGAGCTCTGCGTAAAGCAGTTAGAGAACCAATTTCGCAGCAAGAAGCTGAATCACTTAACCTGTGGTTTTTGGTAGACACTGAAACTGGCAGAGCAACAGACGTAGGATTATTCGTCTTAAAATATGGAACAGTCTTATCACAAGAATTGGGACGTTTATCTGCGGTCAATGTCTATCAGATTAGTGCTTGCATAAGCTGGCTACTCCAGGTAAGGGTTTCAGATAGGGTTGTGTTTGAAGATGGCTCTGCAGAAAAGTACGGCGACCGTAGTGTTCTTGGTTACCTTAGACATCTCGAGCGCCTACTGGGGAAAAGCAAGCTAGCTCCACTTGAGTACGAGCGCCTACGAGGACTTATTGATAGTTTTGAAAAAAGATATTGCCAAGGTGAGACAACTGCGCTAACTTATGAGGACCAGCCTCGTCTACTACGGGTGTTAGAGAAGATTGAGGCGATAGTTAGTCAAGAAATAGTGAATAAAGATTTTTCCGAGCTTAGACCAACAAGTGGAATCCTAGATTACCAGAAGTTACCATCTCAGGTCTTGGATGGCTTACTTGGTGATGTTACATACTCAATTCCTCCAATAGTAAGACAAGACTTGGAAGAAGCAATCAAATGCCTCAGGTTTGGTGCCCCCACAGCTAGCGTAATGGTCGGACTTAGAGCTGTAGAAGGATGGCTTAGAGAGTTATATTTCGCCCTTACGGAAAAAACGACAAAGAAGGGTTGGGCTGAGCTTCTTAAGGAAATACAAAGCCTTCTTAGCGAAAAAGGGGTGCTGATAGAACCAGTGGCAGGTTTTTTAAACTACGTCAGAGATGTGAGGAATACAGCTGACCATCCGGATAAGACGTTCACACAGGTTGAAGCTGAACAAGTGTTTGTCGCTGCTACAACCGCAATAAGGGAACTCGAGAGACTGAAGTAAAGTTGGCTATGAAACGGGAGCTGATGGATATCCTTGCCTGTCCGGTGTGCAAGGGGAGGCTGGAACTAACTGTGGAGGCAGAGAAGGAGCAAAAGGTGGTTACCGGCTCCCTATACTGCCCCAGGTGCCAGGTGCGTTACCCCATTGTGGATAGCATCCCCAACCTACTGCCACCAAACCTGCGCGGTTAGTCCGGGCTATAGCTTACCCCGCTCTCGGGGGACTCCCATACCTCTACTGAGACGATTGACACTTCGGCTCCAGCCAGCCTGGGCTGGAGTTCTTTATAGATGGTAGCGGCAATATTCTCTGAAGACGGATTTATCTGGTCAAAGGGTGGCACATCATTGAGGCAGGTATGGTCAAACCGGGATATAACATCGGCTAGGTGCTGCTTTAGCTCCATAAAATCATAGGCTATGCCGATGTCATTAACCACCGGGGATTTAATCCTTACCACCACCCGAAAGCGATGCCCGTGCAGCGCCTCGCACTTGCCCTGATAACCGCGGAGAAAATGGGCGGCGTCAAAATGTTGCTCTACAGATATCTGATACACTTCTTCAGGTACCCTCCCACTTAAATACGCCCTGAACCTCTTTTAGTGCTTCCAATAACTTCTTAACCGTCTTGCCATTTACCGGATGCACCAGGTCAGGGGCAATCTCAACTAGAGGAACAAGGACAAAGGCTCTCTCAGTCAGTCTGGGGTGAGGAATAACCAGCTCCGGAGTTTTAATAACCTGGTCGCCGTAAAACAGGATATCTATATCTATCGGGCGGGGGGCACCGGAACCGCCGGCTCTACCCAGCTTGGTTTCAATGCCCTTAGCCAGAGCCAGAAGTCCCATGGGGGGCAGGGTGGTGTTGACCTGGCACACCAGATTGAGAAAACGAGGCTGCTGAATATCGCCTACTGGCTCAGAATCATATATAGAGGAAATTTTCTCCAATCGCAGCCTCGGTGAGAGGAAGTCTAACGCCTTATCCAGATTAGCCCGACGGTCGCCCAGATTTGAGCCCAGACCAAGGTATGCAGTTACCGCTTCAGTGCCCAATTTGGCTCCTTCGCATAATAGTATCACTCATCCGGCAGACTTGCACCATCTGCCGGACGTCGTGCACCCGCACCATGTCGGCACCATGGGCAATGCCAATGGCTACGGTGGCGGCTGTCGCCTCCAGGCGCTGGTCAAACGGCTGACTGACCATAAATTTACGAGAGGTTCCGAGCAAAATAGGTCTGTCCAGAACCCTGAGCTCACCCAGACGGCGAATAATCTCCAGATTCTGCTCTACGCTCTTTCCAAAGCCAATGCCGGGGTCTAGAATAATGTTGTGCCAAGCTACCCCAGACTCCATAGCCTGGTTAATGCTTTTCTCCAAACCGGAAATGACCTCAGTCATTATATCGCCACTGACAGTATGCTGCAGGTTGTTCACCAAGATAATAGGCACCCCTGCCTCAGCAGCCACCCGGGCTAACTCAGGGTCTTGCTTTAACCCCCAGACATCGTTAATCATCATGGCGCCAGCCTTAACCGCCCGACTAGCTACCACCGACTTATAGGTGTCTATACTTAATGGTACCGATAGCTTGCCCGCCAAACTTTCAATAACTGGCATCACCCGCCGCAGCTCATCATCTGCCGATATTGGCTTTGAGCCAGGACGGGTGGACTCACCACCGATATCAATAATATCTGCCCCCTCAGCAACTAAACGCCTTGCCTTAGCTATAGCAGCGTCAATATCATCACCCACCCCGTCCCCGGAGAAGGAATCTGGACTGAGGTTCAGGATGCCCATAACATAGGTCCGCTCCCCCCACCTGAACTTAACGCCGCCACAGCGGGTAGTAGCTAATGGTAATTGGTTTTCCACGGCGCAAACCCTACTATAATTGTAGCACCGTTTTGCCAGTTATCAAGTATCATATGGCTTGGCATAAAGAGATTGTTTATTAACCTCACCCCCTTGATTTTTATAAACCCCATCCCCTTTATCCCCTTCCCCTTAGTAAGGGGAAGGGGAAGTTATTTTTTTAAGAGAGGCTCCGCCTCTCTTTGACTCTCCTGTAGTATATTAGGGGGCTCCGCCCCTCTCTTACCTACACTCCCCCCTTCCCTTAATAAGGGATGGGGGTCAGGGGGATAGGTTGCTAAACGACCGCATAGGTTCTTCTCCAAAGTGGTTGGTACATAATATTAGTCGCCCTCATAATTCTTAACAAGTTTCTCAATTTTGTCTAAATCCACAAAGCCACGCCCGTCTAATCCTGCTTGAATTAGCAACCCTGATTCCGTTGGCTCAAGACCTAATACAAGTTGGCAAGTCCCACACACTGTGTAAACTTTGCCTCCATTATAGTCAATTACTATTGCGGGAGGAATAATGGCATAAATTCTATGTTCATCCTGTCTACCAAATTTTGCTAGTAACCAGCCAGAAGGAATCTTTGCCTCTTGTTCGGGAGAGGTAAGTTTTGCTATTCCTATCCCCGTAGACCCCCTGCAAATATCACAGACAATCGGTTCGGACAGAATGGGAAGCTCTTCCTTTTCTCCTTTGAACAATTTCTGGATATTACGGTTTGCTAATTTGGTAGACTTTAACACTTTATTCCTTGCCTTCAGACCAATCTCTACCTTATCAATTTCCGTTTCAGGAAAACCCATCTTACCTAAAGCATGACGGCTTGCCATTATATTAAAATCAAGCTTAGCTACTGGCACATATCCTCTTGCTATGCTCATTTGATTTTTCCCCCTCTTTTTATAAGAGGATACACCCTTTGTCTTAGCCAATACAACCATCTAAAATCTAACTCCTAGTAGTTATCAATGCAGGGTAAACCTGCCTTCTTTGCTTTTGCGTTCGCCTAACTTGCCGGATAGCCTTCTTTATCGGTTTAGACTGTCTGGGTAGTTTAGGTATTACAAGAGTACTGGTAACACTGGTCTTAGCAGGAGTAATAACTTCCCTCTTAGCTACTATATCCTGCCAATTCCTGTAGGGGAACTTTACCCCTGCTATTTCTGCGGGTGTTTTGCCTTTTAATGCTTCGTGCGGTCTCAGATAATTGTAATACAACAACCATCCTGAAGTTATGAGTCGTGCAGTCTTAATGTCCCTCAATCCCCGCATAACCTTTGTGCGGTCTTTTAATGTCCCGTGAAATCTCTCAATCAGGTTTGTGTTATTCTCTACTGTGAATGGCTTGCTGGCAATATGCTTGGTGTCTGCACCAAAAGCCAGCTCCACTCCCTCAAGGTAAGCTCCGAGCTTATCGGTGATTACAACCTTCGGAGTTTTACCAGCCCTCTCTGAGGCTAATTCCATTAGCTTTTGGGCATCTTTCGCATTGCGAGTTCGGGATATATGAGACGCAAGCAGAAATCTGGTCTTGGCATCTATAATGTCCCAAAACCATATTTTCCCGCCGTAATCCAAGCTCAATACAGTTTCATCGGCTACCCAAACATCACCCACATCTGGCTTGTAAGTCTTCGCTTCGCCTATTGCTTGTTTGGTGAATCTGCTTATCCACCTATACACGGTGGAATCGGACGGATAGCTATGATAAATTTGCGTCAGTAGCCTAGTGATGCTATTAAGAGATTGCCCTTCATAATACATACCAATTGCAGTTCCCACCTGCTCAATCGGTGTCTGCATATTGGGCAAGGCGTCATTGTCGGCAAACTTCCGTTTGCAGTTCTTACAGAAAAATCTCTGCATACCCCTGAAATGCCCATACTTAATGACATTCCTAGAGCCACAGTATTTACAGACTATATCAAAGTATGGGACTCTGGCTTGTACTCCATTCATTCTCGTATATTCTCTATACATTCCCATAGCACTTATTGCCTTCGCCTACGTTTCATAGGTTTTCTTCTTAATCTTAAAGGGTACGCTGTAGTAAAACCGCAACTTTGACATTGCCACCTCGGTTTACTTCGTCCCCTATAATGGTACATGTCATATCTCTCCATTCTTTTGCTATGACAGGAGGGGCATATTAGCATATTCACCTCCATCTGAATTTCTAATTCGGTCATAATATACCATAACTTCTTTCTAAATGCAAGCTAAATTTACCCATAAATCACCTTGACAAAGAACTTTATTTGGTGTATTGTAAAGGAAAGGCATAGGAAAAGACAGCTCTGATAGGCTACTCTCTTTCCCTATGCCAATCATGGGGACGTGGTGTAATAGGCAGCCACAGTAGCTTTGGAAGCTACTGGCAGACAACTGCCGTGGGGGTTCAAGTCCCCCCGTTCCCATCGGAGGTGATGTATATGATGTAGCTATATTATAGCACACTAAGCAAGGCCTAAACACCATCAGAATAACTGAAAGGAGAGCAAAATGACCAAACAAAAAAGGATTTGGAATAAATATCTTTTTAAGGTCGCCAACAAGGTTGAACGTGGGGGAATAACTACAAACCTTGAGCAAAGGGAAAGCCAGCACAGACAAAAATGGCCTAAAGGTCATATTGCTAAAGTCGGTCGCCGCACTACTAAAAGCGCCGCTCTTCGTTGGGAGAGAGAACAAGGCTTTCAGGCTAATGCTCCCGATTAACTGCAAAAGAAGTACCATCAAATTCCCCAGTCTCCAAGCTGAAATAGTAATGACGACTATTCACTGATAATACAGTGCAATAGGGCGTTATTGCGACTTCAATAATATTGCCTGTTAATTTGTCGTTGAATTTAAAAGGTTTTATCTTAGCCAATTTTTTCTTACTTGCCGTGATTGGCTCAATATGTTTTTCCATTTTCTTTACCCCCCTATTTTTAGACAAAAATACCCCCTCTATTTCTTATTTGGGGAATACCAACCACGATGGGGAGAAGCCACCGCATAAATAGACTTGCCTACCTGACAGGCAATGTGATATGATTATTGGCATCTGTATTCAAATTTGGCACTCAAATGACAATGAAAGATAAGCTAGCTAAACTAACTGAGCTGGAAAAGCAGGCCAAGGCTGGCGGTGGAGAAAAGCGCATCCAGCAGCAGCATGCCCGAGGTAAACTAACCGCCCGAGAGAGGATTGACCTCCTCCTCGACCCGAGCAGCTTTGAAGAGCTAGACCCCTTCATCACCCACCGAGCTACCGACTTCGGTCTGGCTGAACAACAGTACCTGGGCGATGCGGTAGTTACCGGCTCAGGCAAGATTGATGGCAGGCTTGTTTTTATCTACTCTCAGGACTTCACTGTACTTGGTGGGTCAATATCTGAGGTAAGTGCCCAGAAAATCTGCAAGGTTATGGACTTAGCCGTTAAAAAGGGAGCACCAATTATCGGCTTAAATGATTCAGGTGGGGCACGCATCCAAGAAGGGGTTATGAGTCTGTATGGCGTCGGCGAAATACTCCTTCGCAATACACGGTGCTCAGGGGTTATCCCTCAGATATCAGTAGTAATGGGACCATGTGCCGGGGGGGCAGTTTACTCACCAGCGATAACCGATTTTGTCTTCATGGTCAAAGGAATAAGCCAGATGTATATCACTGGTCCCGATGTAATTAAGGCAGTTATCAGTGTAGACGTAAGTCATGAAGAGCTGGGAGGAACCAAGACTCATGCCGAGAAGAGCGGCGTAGCCCACTTTATCGCTGAGAATGAGCCGGAGTGCCTTCAAATGGTGCGCCGCCTGCTGAGCTTCCTCCCCCAGAGCTTCAGGAACGACCCTCCCCGGGTAGAGCCGACCGACGACCCCAATCGAACTGATGAAAACCTGCTTAACATCATACCTGAAGAGCCTACTAAGTCTTATGACATGAAGCAGATAATCACCAGCGTGATAGATAATGGTGACTTTATGGAGGTGCACCGTCACTTTGCCCCCAACTTAATTGTCGGTTTTGGTCGACTAAATGGCAAACCGGTGGGGATTGTAGCCCAGCAGCCAGCTTATATGGCGGGAATTATTGATATCAACGCCTCAGTTAAGGGGGCTAGATTTGTCCGCTTTTGCGATGCCTTCAACATCCCGCTGGTCAGCTTCGTTGATGTCCCAGGATTTATGCCCGGCCCCAAGGAGGAGCAGGGTGGTATCATCAGGCATGGTGCCAAGTTTATCTATGCCTATGCCGAGTCCACTGTGCCCAAGGTTACTGTCATCACTCGCAAGGCTTACGGAGGAGCCTATATCGTGATGAGCTCCAAGCATCTGCGTGGCGATATTAACTATGCCTGGCCTACCGCTGAGATTGCCGTCATGGGAGCGGAGGGGGCAGTAGACGTTCTCTTTAAAGACGCTATCGCCAAATCAGATAACCCCAAGAAAACCCGACAGAAATTGGTCAGGGAATATAAAGCGAAGTTTGACAACCCTTACATGGCGGCAGCTAGGGGTTATATTGATGATGTCATCGACCCGAGGCTGACCCGACCCAAGCTAATCAGGGCGCTGGAGATGCTCGAGAACCCCATTGATAGCACCCGCCCACAGAAAAAACACGGGAATATTCCACTGTAAAGCGGCAGGGGAAGAAAGTGGTGGATAAAAGGAAGTTAATAGCCGCTATCATGGGTGCTATCGCCGCCTATATCGAGATGGAGCCTAAAACAACAGCCAATCGGTGGCAGATTTCCCGACCACAGGAGTTGATGAGAGCAAAAAGGTTAAACGCTAATAATGCCAACGGAAAGAAACGATGAAGATGACAGGAAATCGATTAAAAATCACCGACGTTACCTTCCGTGATGGTCACCAATCCTCACTGGCGACGCGAATGCGAACCGAGGATATGGTAGGCATCGCCGAGGAGATGAACAAGGCAGGGTTTTATTCCATGGAGGTCTGGGGTGGTGCCACCTTTGATGTCCCCACCAGATTCCTTAATGAAGACCCCTGGGAAAGACCCCGCATCCTTAAACAACTGATGCCCGATACCCCGCTGCAGATGCTGCTCCGGGGACAGAACCTGGTGGGCTACCGCAACTACGCCGATGATGTGGTTACTGCCTTTGTTCACCACGCCGCTGAAGTCGGCATTGACATCTTCAGGGTATTTGACGCCGTGAACGACGAGCGTAATTTTGAGACCAGCCTCAAGGCAATTAAGGAATGTGGTAAGCATGCCCAGCTTTCGCTATGCTACTCCCTCACCGAGCCAAAGCTGGGGGGACCGATATATAACATTGATTATTATGTCAATAAAGCCCTTATTCTTCAGGACATGGGGGCTGATAGCCTGTGCATCAAGGACATGGCTGGTCTTATTGCTCCCGATGATGCCTACGAGCTGATTAAGGCACTGAAGAAAGCACTAAAGATTCCGGTGCAGCTACACACCCACCACACCAGTGGCATGGGGCTGATGAGCTGCCTCAAGGCGATTGAGGCCCGGGTAGATATTATTGATACCGCCCTGGCTCCCTTTGCCCTGCGCTCTTCCCTACCACCTATTGAGCCTATAGTGGTTGCCCTTCAGGGAACACCTAGAGACACCGGACTCGATTTGGTCCACCTATTTAAATTGGGGCAATATATTGAATCTATAGCCCCCAAGTATCGGGACTTCCTGGATACCACCCGAATGGCGGTCATTGATACTGCGGTGCTGATGCACCAGATTCCCGGGGGTATGACCACCAACCTAGTAGCCCAGCTCCGGGAAGCTAACGCTCTGGATAAAATTGAAGAGGTCTATGCCGAGCTACCTCGGGTGAGAAAGGAGCTAGGCTACCCACCCCTGGTTACCCCCACCAGCCAGATTGTCGGCATTCAAGCCGTCCAGAATGTCCTCTTTGGCAGATACAAGATGGTATCAGACCAGATAAAAGACTATTGCTACGGATTATACGGCAAACCCCCAGCCCCCATTGACCCGGAGGTTCAGAAAAAAGTGCTTAAGGGCTATGAGCGGGGGGAGACACCTATTACCTGCCGGGCTGCCGATATACTGGAGCCAGAGCTAGAAAAGGCGTATGAGGTGACCAAAGGCATTGCCAAGGACATCGGTGATGTGCTCACCTATGCCCTCTACCCCACCACCGGGATGCGCTTCTTGAGGTGGAAATATGGTCTGGAGACGCCACCACCTGAGGTAAAGCCAAAGACCCTGGAGGACGTAAAGCGTGAAGACGAGCTCATTGCTAAGGTGAAGGCGGGTAAGCTGGCAGAGAAGGATGCTCAGCCAAAGGGGTCAAGCGTTAGAATGTTTAATGTTTATGTCGGCGATGAGGTTTATAATGTCCGGGTGGAGGCAGTTGAGGCTCCACCAACGGCACCGGCTGCAGCACCACCAGCACCCGCCGTAGCACCACCGCCAGCTAAACCGGTGGAGGAAGTTGAAGGAAAAGCACCGCCAGCAGTAGCCGAAGCCAAAGAGACAGCTATTGTCGCCCCAATGCCAGGGATAATAATCCGTTATGAGGTAGCAGTGGGCGATGAGGTCAAGGCTGATGATGTAATAGTTATCCTAGAAGCGATGAAAATGGCTAACACCATAACTACTCCGGTTAGCGGACGGGTTAAAGCGATAAATTTCGCCAATGGCGAGAG
>Ga0315296_10005117_pt1 | contig 10559 bp, 6 predicted proteins | sample YL17G14_18_MG_FD_203921 | JGI IMG/M metagenome (GOLD analysis project Ga0315296, IMG submission 203921) | Sediment microbial communities from Yellowstone Lake, YNP, Wyoming, USA - YL17G14_18 | ecosystem: Environmental > Aquatic > Freshwater > Lake > Sediment | place: USA: Wyoming | collected... | reverse complement strand
GCCTGTTTCCCCACGGAGGTATGGACACCATTCTGGGCAAGGGCAAGAAGGATATTTCCATGCTTATGACACATATCGCTATGCGTTCATATCTTAAAGATGGTGGCAAACTTGGATTTGTTATAACCCAGTCGGTATTTAAGACAGCCGGGGCAGGACAGGGTTTCCGACGCTTTATATTAGGTGACGGCACATCAATCAAAGTTCTCCATGTGGATGACATGGTAGAACTTCAGCCTTTTGAAGGTGCCTCTAACAGGACAAGTTTAATGGTTCTTCAGAAAGACATGGAGACCACCTATCCCCTCCCCTACACCTACTGGAAAAAGGTGGCTAAAGGGCGTATCGGCTTCGATAGCCAACTGCCAGATGTATTGACTAAAGTCCAGAGGAAAAACTTTGTCGCTATGCCGGTGAACGAGAAGGATAAAACCTCGGCCTGGCTCACTGGTAGACCAAAGGCGCTAAAGGCAATAAGAAAAATTCTGGGTAAATCAGATTATGAAGCTCATGCCGGCGCTTATACCGGTGGAGCTAACGGAGTTTACTGGCTGGAGATTTGGGAGAAAACACCCGATGGGCTGGTAATGGTAACCAATCTAACCGAGGGACAAAAAAGGGATATTCCCAAAGTGCCCCTTACGGCGTTAGAGCCAGACCTCATTTACCCTTTGCTACGGAGTAGAGATGTTAAGCGCTGGCAAGCTCAACCCTCCGCCTGGATTCTGATGGCTCAAGACCGAGAAAAGCGGCAGGGCATGGATGAAGAGGAAATGCAGCTTAACTACCCCAAGACCTGGTCTTACCTCAAGCAATTTGAGGCAGCCTTAGGACAGCGGAAGTCGAGAGGTGTGTCTGACATGATTGGGGCGGGGGCTCCTTTCTATACGATGTTTGCCGTTGGTGATTATACTTTCGCTCCGTATAAGGTGGTTTGGCCAAATATTGCCTCCGAAATAGTCTCCGCAGTGATTTCCACCCAAGAAGGTAAGCCAATTCTTCCACAGCACATAGTCACCTTAGTTGCCTGCAAATCTCCGATGGAAGCCCACTTTATCTGTGCTTTAATGAATTCACAGGTTGTAAACTTCTCCCTACAGTCTTACTCAATGACTGGCAGTAAGAGTTTCGGCGACCCGCATGTTCTCCAGAACATCCGTATCCCTAAGTTTGACCCTCAGAATACCCTGCATTTTAAGCTTGCTGGGCTCTCAGAGAAAGCGCATCACCTAGCAGCAACTGGTGAGGATAAGGCTCTTAAAGACGTTGAACAGGAAATAGACCACTTAGCTGGTAAGCTATGGGGCTTGAGTGATATCGAGTTAGCAGAAATAGAGAAGTCATTGGATGAAATAAGCTAGCTCCGCTCCTTGTATCATAGCTATGCGCTGCACTTTATAGCGTTTTGTGCAAGGTCACCAGAGATACTCCTGTTATTTCGCGACCTATCCTTTGCCGCTTACGAGCAACCTTTGGAGGCTTGACAATTAACAAAAGCCAGTAGTATGCTTTTACTATGGGGTTAGGCGTTAAAGAGCAGCGATAGGTGCCTTAGTAGACATGGGTGCTAATGACGAGATTATAGCACGGGCAAAGAAGGACCTTGCCAGGCGAAGAGGCATATCTGGCGAGAAGATAGTCTTAAAAGAGACGAAAGCCGTTAGCTGGCCAGATGCCAGTCTGGGCTGTGCTCAGAGAGGCAGAGTATACGCCCAAGTAGTCACCCCTGGTTATCGTCTGGTGCTCTCCGATGGAACTACAGATTTCGAATACCATACGGACAATCGTCGAAAGGTCGTGTTGTATCGTAAAAGCGAGGAATCTAAAATAGAATCGGGGTGAGGTATCCAATGAAGAAGTTACTTCGAATTAGTGTGATTCTTGGGCTGGTTTTGAGTCTGATCCTATTGACTGCACCAACTCTCGCCGCCGGCCAGGGGAATGCGCAGAACTTCGCCCCTGAGCAGATCTTGGTCAAGTTCAAGGCCGGGACACACGAGGCCACCAAGCAAGAGATTCATGGTAGGCATGGGGGCTCCGTGATTGGTGAGATCGCCCAGCTTGGTGTCCAGGTGGTGAAGATATCTGCCGGAAAAGTGCAGGAGAAGGTGGGTGCTTACAGCAACGAAAAGGCTGTTCAATTTGCCGAGCCTGACTTTGTTGCCGAGGCTATTGGAGTACCTAATGACCCCTACTTTGGCAACCAATGGGGTATGACCAAGATACAGGCACCACAGGCCTGGGATGTAACCACAGGTAGCCAGAATATAAAGATCGCCATCCTGGACACCGGAGTTGACCAGGACCATGAAGACCTGGCCACCAAGATCGTTGCGAACAAGAACTTTACCACGAGTAGCACAGTCAACGACCTCTATGGCCACGGTACGCATGTGGCTGGTATTGCTGCTGCCACCACCAATAACGGCATCGGTGTTGCCGGTGTTGGCTACAACTGCACCATTATGAACGGTAAGGTGCTTAGCGATACCGGTAGCGGCTATTACAGCTGGATTGCCAACGGCATTACCTGGGCAGCAGACAGCGGGGCAAAGGTAATAAACATGAGCTTGGGTGGTAGCTCAGCGTCATCGACACTGGAAAGCGCAGTTAATTATGCCTGGAGCAAAGGTGTGGTATTGGTGGCTGCCGCTGGTAATAGCAATAGCAGTTCCTCCCTCTATCCCGCCTATTATAGCAACTGCATTGCTGTAGCGGCCACTAACCAGAGTGATGTGAAAGCCTATTTCTCCAGCTATGGCACTTGGGTGGATGTGGCTGCACCGGGTGAGGGCATCTTCTCCACATTACCCAATCACTCCAACAAAATTGGCACCACGAATTATGGCTCATTGAGTGGGACCTCGATGGCAACACCCCATGTGGCTGGACTGGCCGGACTGGTCTGGGCAATTGCCTACGGAACAAACAACACAAGTGTCCGCAGCCGTATCGAGACCACAGCAGATGCAATTGTAGGCACAGGGACTTACTGGCAATATGGCAGGATCAATGCGTATAAAGCAGTCGCTCCAGCAGCACCGCAACCGCCATCCCTATCGGTCAATGTTTTAGCTCCGAGCCTAACAAATCAGACGAGTTTCACGGTTCAGGCCACAGTTACCAATTCAGGGGATGTCACAGCGACTGGAGTGACAGCAACCATAAAATTGCCTTCGGGATTAAGCACAACGGAAAACTCGACAAAGCCGCTGGGAGATATCGCAGGTAAAGCCTCGGCAACAGCTTCCTGGGGCGCAACAGCCGCGACAGATGGGCAGTATACGATAACAGTTGATGCCGCCGACGCTACTAATACATATCTTGCGAGCGGCACGGCGATGGTTACGGTGGACACCACACCCCCAGGTCAGGCCACTGGCTTGAAGGTTACAATGGTGAGCAGCAGCCAGCTGAACCTTAGTTGGAATGCAAACGGGGAGCCAGACCTCAATCACTACAACGTTTACAGAAGTACCGTGTCTGGCAGCGGTTATACTTTGATTGCTGCGCCGAAAGTGAACTCATACTCGGACACTGGGCTGGCAGCGGCTACTACCTACTACTACGTTGTTTCAGCGGTGGATGCCGCAGGGAATGAGGGAATGAAATCTGCAGAGGCATCCGGCACCACGAGTCAAGCCGCAGTCAACAAGATGCATGTCCAGAGCATTAATATGGCTCTTAAGAAGGTTGGTATAAACACGTATGCCCTTGCAACTGTGACCATTGTTGACGCGGCCGGTACGCCGGTGTCAGGGGCAACCGTCTCTGGCCACTGGAGTGGCGCCACCAGCGACACTGACTCAGGGGTAACCAACGGCAACGGCCAGGTAACCCCACAATCCAACTACGTAAAGTATGCGAAGTCCGGGACAACGTTTACCTTCACCGTGGATAAGGTTGAGCTAAGTGGTTGGACCTATGACATAGCAGCGAGCGTGACGAGTAATTCAATAAGGGTTCCATAAGGTTCGTGTGAGAAGAGGGAATAGAGGGGCCCCGCAGATTGCGGGCCCCTCTGGTTTTATCCTTGGTGTACTGTCGAACGGGCATAACTGAACATTAGTCCAGAATGTGTAGTACCTAAACGAGGTTCAAACAGTCTTTACGAATACTTATCCTTGCAGAAGGGTCATTGCTATAATAATACTATGAGTATCCATAGGCTTTATGACTATGTTGAGGTATTAAAGCCGCGTGAGAGCGGTTTGCTAACCTTTGTTGGTATCTGTGCCGCCTTCATAGCTAGCGAAGGTAATCTCTCCCTCAAACCACTTCCCATAGGGCTGACTATCTTACTCGCGAGTGCGGGAGCTATTGGGCTAACTAACTATTTGGACCGTGATATTGATGCCAAAATGAAGCGCACCCGGAATAGAGCTTTGCCGTCGAAGCGTATTTACCCGCCGGGGAAGATATTGCCCCTGGTTATAGGACTCATTGTGACAGGTTTGGGGCTCGCTTTGTATTTGCACTGGCTTTCTTTTCTGGCTGACCTGCTCGGCACTATATCTGCTGCGTTTTGGCGGAAAAGGTGGACTTGTGTTTTTCCACAAGGCATTATGCCTAGCTGCGCTCCAGTTCTTATGGGATGGTTTGCCATTAAGCCTGCCTTTAGCTGGGAATTATTGCTTCTTTGTCTTCTTATCACGGTATGGTTGCCGCTTCATGTCTGGAGCGTGATGATTGCTAATCGGGAGGACTATATCGGTGCGGGATTGAATTACTTCCCGATGAGTTGGCATCCCAAAGATGCAGCAAAAGTATTGTTAGCATTTAGCCTTGTGCTTTGTGCGGTTTCTATTGCTCTCCATTTTGCAGGCGGGTTTAGTCGGCTTTACTTAGTGGTGGCAAGTCTGCTAGGTGCTCTGATGACCTATGGCACTTCGAGACTGGTAGTTTCTGGTATCTCACGAGATGCCTGGCGGCTGTATAAGCTATCTGCTTTCCCATATCTGGGGATAATCTTCCTTAGTATGTCCCTTGATATATGGCTACTGGGATAGGTAAGATATGTGGTGGCTCTCTGCATAGCCACCATGCCTTACAATGAACAATAGCTTGATTTGTGCAGTACGAAGCTATTGCTTGCAGTGTAAAAAGTTGCTCCAGATTCGGTAAAACCTTAATTCGGCATATAAACCAGCATCGTTGAATCTACGGATGGTAAGATTTTACCTGGCTTATTCTGTTCAGTTTTACCATAGCCCAGAATAACAGCATGGTAGACACAAGTTGCTCTAGTAGCTTAAGATATAGGCTACTATCTTATATCGTGAGGCTAAATTCCAATTCAAAAGTTCTGCCTATTGTCACCCCAGCTCCACCAAAGGGGACGATACCGAGAACCGTTCACCGTCACTACCATCCGTTTCCAGAGAGAGTCTTTTCTATAACTTTTCCGTGGCACATCCCATAGTCTAAAAGTCAACCAAATTGCCAATTGTAACATCTTGAAGCCGACTAAGCGTTTAAATCCTGAACGCCGCGAATCTCCAAATGGACTTCCACCACAGGCTTTGCTAAACTATTGCCAAATGATGGTTGCAATATGACCAGAGGTTAAATCTCGAATTGATTATGGAACAACCCGAAAAAGGATATATCATGGATAGCATTTTTTCTGATCGTATCTCAGATGTCCCGAGGTCATTTATTCGCGAAATATTGAAAGTGGCGCTTGACCATACAGTAATTTCTTTCGCTGGCGGATTACCGAACAGAGAGCTTTTCCCTGTTGAAGAACTAAAGAGAGCAACAAATAAAGTTTTCGAAATCTTTGGAAGTGATACCCTGCAATACAGCAACTCGGAAGGTTATTTAGGCCTCAGAGAAATGATTGCCAAACGATATCATGATAAGAAAAAACTCGATATCCCGGTAGAAAACATTTTGATTACCAACGGTTCTCAACAGGGATTAGACCTGTTAGGGAAAATACTGGTCAATGAAGGAGACGACATAGTAATAGAAGAACCTGGATATTTAGGGGCAATCCAAGCCCTTTCTATCTTTAAACCGAGGTTTAATCCTATAGCTCTCACCGAAGACGGAATGAATATTGAGATATTAAAGTCGGTTATGTCTTCAAGCAAGCCTAAATTGATTTATACAGTCCCCAATTTTCAAAACCCGTCAGGTATTTCCTATTCAAAGCATACCCGATACGAAATGGCCGACATCCTTAAAGATACCAGTACATTGCTTATTGAAGATGACCCTTATGGAGACTTGCAGTACTCTGGTAGTATCAAACCATCATTTAAGACAATACTCCCAAACAATACAATATTGCTCGGTTCGTTTTCCAAGATTATTGTCCCCGGCTTTCGTCTGGGGTGGATTGTGGCACCGGGTGCTATCATGGAAAAACTTATTATCGCCAAACAAGCCTCAGACCTGCATACGAGCCATTTTACACAATGTATACTTTATCAGTATATGAAAGATAATGACATAGAGGCACATATCCGTAAAATTAGAGAAGTCTATGGGAACCAACTAAAAGCAATGTTAAATGGCATTGCGCAATATTTCCCCACAAATGTTTCTCATACAAATCCTGAAGGCGGTATGTTTCTATGGGTAAGCTTGCCGAAATATGCTTCATCAAGGGAACTACTCGACCTAGCAATAAAGGATAAAGTGATTTTCGTGCCAGGTGATTCCTTCTATATCGACAGGCAGAAAACGAACACGTTGCGGCTTAACTTTTCCTGTGTAGATGAAGAGACAATTCACCTGGGTATAAAAAGCTTAGGGAAAGCGATTGAGCAATTACTTAAGCATTGATACCCAGTTTTTTCGCTCCAGAAGTCTTGCGTCTATTACTCCCTTTACGCCTTCCTAATATTGAATATTTTGTTGAAACCCCACCTGAGGGGACGATACCTAGAACTGGTTGGCATAGGAACAGCTAAGGAAAGGTTATCGAGTTCCACGGGAGAGGAACTCCTCAAGCAGCGAAAAGTGAGAGTGGAGGGGGTCTTCGCCCTGGGTAAAGAGTTACACGGACTAAGGCGCACCCGGTTTATGGGGAGATGGAAGGTACAAATACAGCTCTGGTTGACAGCCGCAGTAATCAACATCAAGAGAGCGGTAAAGCAACTAGCCAGAATAGGGCCTGTGGCTGGGAGTCAGGAATTTACCAACAGGGCTTATATCAATGCCATGTTTGCATGATGCAGTGAAAGAAATCGCCGTTGTCATGCATCGCTTTTTACTTTGCTTACGGAAGTACTTCGGCAACAGTCCCCGCTGACGGTTTACACTTTGAGGCCTAATTACTGTGAATAGGTAAAAAGAAGGGGGTGGGGCCTAATCACCCCACCCCCAGGACACCTTTGACGAGAATTCCTACTGCTTGAGCGTCCCTTCTTCCAGCATATCCTTCAGCGAGTCCTCAAAGGCATTGATGGTCTGGTCAACGTCCGCCTTAGTATGAGCGCCGCTCAAAACGAAGAAACGGGCACCTAGTGTCGCCACGCCGCGCTGGAGCAGGTGCAGGCAGAGGCGCATCTTTACTGGAGTCATCGCCGGGTTGGTTAATTTCTTAACGTCTTTGGTCGGCGGCAGATAGATTTCCATCGGCTCCTGCTCAATCGGACCGAAGTACAGGTGGACAATCGTCCGGCCATAGAGGCGACCGCTGATACTGAGCTTCTTCAGGACGGCATTGCCCTTATCGCGGAGGTATCCCGCCATCTCGAATGCTTTCTTCTGCGGCGCGCCATCGAGATAGAGCTTGCAGGCTGCCACGCCGGCGACATTCTGCAACGGGTTAGCGTTCCAGGTGCCGCCATGGGAAACCCGTCTCTCCAGAGGCCTCTTGGGATTGAAGCCGTCCATAATATCAGCGCGGCCAACAATGACCCCGGAGGGGATGCCACCGCTGACGCTCTTGCCAAGGGAGCAGGTGTCCGGCTTGACGCCAATTACTTCCTGCCAGCCGCCTCGTGCCTCACGGAAGCCGGTGACGACTTCATCAAGATGGAAGACGGTGTCGTACTTCCTGCACAGCGCCGCCATATCCTTCACAAAATTATAGTCCCAGGGAATGGCGCCTGCCATCGTGGCGCCGCCGCCTTCAATCATACAGATGGCGTATTCCCTGGTGGCAAGCTCTTTTTCCAACTTTGCCATATCGTGCATCGGGAGAATGGTTACTGCCGGCTGATAGATACCCGCGGTGCCATAGGGCGCCACCTCACCACCCCAACCGTGGTAGTTGCCTTCAAAACGAAGAATCTTCGTCCTTCCGGTGTAAATCCGGGTGAGGATGACCGCCATCAGGTTGGCTTCCTGACCGCAGGCGCAGAACTCAACTCTTTCTGCCACCGGCATAATCGCCTTTATCAAAGCGCCCCATTCAATTTCAGTCTCGGTGTTTTCGCTGTAATGAAGACCCTTGGCGGCTTGCTCCTGGACTGCCTTCACAATCGCCGGATGGCTATGCCCCAGAATGAGGGCGCCATGCCCCATCGCGTAGTCGATGTACTCATTGCCATCAATGTCCCACTTGCGCGAGCCGCTGGCTTTTGCCGCGTACGGGCGGAAAGGGTCAAGAATACGTGCCGAGTGAGTTGCTCCGTTGCCGGTGAACAGCTCAATGCTCTTCTCGTGCAGTTTCTTGGCTTTGGGGTGGGACTTCTCCCACTTTTCAATTAGAGTTTCCTTGGTCAACGTTTGTTTCATCAAACTCCTCCTGACTACGACACTATGTAATTCTTAGCGGATATTTGCCATACTCTTTGATCGCCTTAACCATCTCATCTGGGATTTCCCATATCAACTCGTAATCAAGCGATTATCATCCGCCATCGCCCTTGGTCAGGATAATACCCCCATGCCACGCGGCTGTCAAGCCACCTCCGAGCCCTCCAGGCCGCCTGGAGCGTCCTTATCCGGGGCTAAGGCACCCAGATTCTTCTCTCAGGAGTTCCCGGCGAGCTCCTGATACTCAAAAGAGCCAATACTTCCCCCTTGTCACCCCACCACCCAGACCGTACGAGTGCCCGCCTAGCCCGGAGCGAGACCTAACCGTGCTATCCGCCCCAGAAGTGCAGCAAAGATCTCTTCAGGTATCGCCACCTCAGCCAGCTGAAAGATAATCCGCCGGGCATGGTGCACCATCCGCCCTCCCATCTTGATCAGCTTTACCTGAAGACTGCGCAATGACCAGTCCCTGATTGCCCTGGGCAAGCCCAGCCTGCGCATGAAGTTTCCTAGATTGTAGGCCAGAATGAATAGCTGGAGCCGTACCTGGTTAGCAACAAACCGGTGGCAGGAGAGCCGGGTCCAGTTCAGGGCATACTTACCTTCCTTAATCCACTGCTCCGCCGTCCCGCGGCCGTTGTAGAAGCGCACCACACCCTTAGGTTTGGCGGAGAGGTTGGTCACGATGAAACCCAGCCGGGGGAATAGCTCTCCCAGGTGCCACTCTACTTTGGCCACCACTCTCCTGGGATGGTCCCAGCTCCCCGCCTGATACCGGAAGTCATGATACCATACGATAGGCTTCTGCGGCGGTCTTCCCACCGGCCGCTTCAGTAGATGCTTGATATGCTCCTGCAACACCTCGTTGGCAGGAAGCCGGATGGCATAGCCAATGTCCCGTGGCTCCAGGTATTCGTATACCTCCGGCTTGGCAAAGGCAGCATCAGCCCTGAACAGCAGCCGCCCTTCTCTCTTCTGGTATCGCTCCACAATCGGCTCCAGGACCTCCCGCCAGCGCTCAGCGCTGTGGACATTACCCGGCCGCAGCATCGCCCCTTCGCAGTCCCCGAACTGGTTGAAGCAAAAGAGAGGATGATAGCACACACAGCCGAAGTGGCCGTTATAGGCTGCTCCCTCCTGTTCCCCATAGAGCGGGCTATCGGAGCTGTCTATGTCCAGGATGATTCTCTGGTGCCGGGTATGCACCACGGCCTGGTCCACCCATCCGGCGTTCAATTGCCTCAGCCCCCTCAGATTCTCCTCGCTGACAAGGACCTCGGTCTCAAACCGATTCACGGTATTGGTGCTGGCTGCCTGTTTCTCCAACGCCCGGCGTCCGACCACAGCTTGCATAGCAGGATCTCTGGCCAGCTTCTCAGCATCGTTGGTGTCCTCGTATCCCGCCAGGCGACTATACACCGACTGCCGCAAAAGCGGCACCAGCTCATGCTGCACATTTCTGCCACCGCGGCTGTCTCTCAGATAGTTCAGTGCCTTCTCCGTCAATCCCAGTGCCTCATCGAGTTCCCGGACGACCAGCAGCCCTGCATCCGAGGTGATCCTGGCGCCATGAAACTCCAACCTCAGCCGCTTGTCGAATTTAAGCTTCAGTGCTTCTTTAGCTTTTTCACCCATTGGGTTCCTCCAGGCGCCCTTTTGCCGCGAAGCTAAACACAGGGGCCATTGAAGCTATTTTAACATAACAATACGCCTAAGTCTCAGTTTGATATGGGAAATGCGGGATATATTCTCTCTGATTTGGGTCGGGTCAGGGTTCTTAACTTCCCCGCGGGTATAAACAATCCCCCTCACCACATTCGCTTCGCTCAGTGCAAGCTTTA
>Ga0315296_10005116_pt1 | contig 10560 bp, 4 predicted proteins | sample YL17G14_18_MG_FD_203921 | JGI IMG/M metagenome (GOLD analysis project Ga0315296, IMG submission 203921) | Sediment microbial communities from Yellowstone Lake, YNP, Wyoming, USA - YL17G14_18 | ecosystem: Environmental > Aquatic > Freshwater > Lake > Sediment | place: USA: Wyoming | collected... | reverse complement strand
GCAGGCTTCGCAGTCCCTGGTATCCCTCAGATCGGCGGTGCCGACATCGAAGGTCCTGGCAAAGCCGCACTCACTGCATTCAAGATAAAGGCGCTTCGCTTGCCATGCGTCGTACCGCTCGTCACGCATGATGGAATAGATCGCCCCCGACGTGTAGCATTTGCCGGATATCCATATCTGCTTGCCCGGCGCGTACTGCGTGAGCGCGATGGGAAGCCCTTGGGACGGCGCGAAGCGCATGATGGCCCGAAATCCTGTCGAGCGGTCGCGGTCAAAGACGTGAAACGTCGCAACATCTGTTGGAAACGCGTAGCGCGGAAGAACGCCGCAGTAGAGAAGGCGGTCGAGCAGCTTCCCGCTCGCAGCATCCTGACGGGGCCGCTCTTCTCCTTCTTCCGGCGCGTCCTCACCGTCATCGTCTGCACCCGGCTCGGCCTCCCCCCCACCGGGCCGGATGGCGGCGTCGATCTCCCGGAGGCAGTCGTCCTTCATTTCAGCAAGAAGTGCAGCACGATCTTTATCCGACAGTTCGCCCGGAATCCATGACGCGATCCGCCGCTTCAAGAGGTCCTCATTGGCTGACAACCATGCCTCGAAGTCGTTCCGGTTCAAGATGGCGGCCCCGGTACGAAAGCCCGACACCGTACCGAGAACAGAAAACAGGTCATGCGGCTGGGATGGATCGATTTGGGGAAGCCGATACTGGTGATAATTCTGCAACAAGAATGCTCGGATATGGCGCCGGACGATCTCCCGATTGTCGAGAGTGAGCTTGGGGTCAACCACAGCCCCGCGGATCATCCCGTCCGGTTCAGCAAAGTAGTGCTCGTCATGACTATCGGCGCTGCCGAATGCCACGACCGTTGCCACCGCGTTTCCACGGCGGCCGGCCCGGCCGGCGCGCTGCTGGTAGTTGGCCCGCCCTGGGGGCATATTGCGCAACGCGACACCCGACAGAGCGCCGATATCAATACCGACTTCCATGGTCGTGGTACATGAGAGGACATCGATCGCCGTGGCGCGGCTGGCCGCTTCGCCGACGCTCAGGACGATATCCTGGAACAGCAACTCGTTTTCTTCGGCCTTAGAAAAGACATCGTCATTCTGCGGCGCGTTGAGCTGCGCCGTGTGTTCAGCAGCGATTAAAGCCATCGGCTGCTGCGGAGGCGTCCCTAACGCGGCCATAACAGGATTGCGGTAATAGCCTTTGCGCGCGAGGAAGACCTGGTCGGTGGCCGGGTCCAAAGGAGCGATCTCGTTGCTGCCGCAGTCTAGGCAATGCAGGACTCCCGGAATGGGGCGGTGCACCGACTTGCAGCCGGAGCACCGAACCCATGGACCGTCGAACAGCAACGAGAGTTCGCTGCCGCGCAGGCGGCGGACTCCGCTCTCCATCTCTTCCGTAAATATGCGGAGCAGTTCGGGCGACCACTTATCAGAAAAGAGCTTTCTGGCAGCCTTGTCCTTGAGGACGGTGTCCATCCCCTTGAACTTTCCCTTTTGCCCGCGGATGCTCGTCCCCTGAGTCTTTGGACGCTTCCACCAGACGGGCGGCATTGTGCTCAGCCAGAAGCCATTACTCCGCCAACAGCGCAACCACGCCCGCGCCAGCCCGAGCTTGGCTTCGGCTGTTTCCGCGACGCCAGGAATGGCTGGCAGCTTTTCAAGCGATGTCGTGTGCTTGCTGCGCTCGACAAGGGACGCAAGAGCCAGGGCCTCAAGGCCGAGAAAGCGGTTCTGTACGGTATTGACGATGTTGTCGAGCAACGCTTCCGGCGCGCGTTCTGTCCGCATCTCCATGCACAGGGCATAGAGGCCGGAATCAGTGTCCGCTTCACCGTCCTTCACTGCCGCCTCGACGACATTCTCTCCGCCAAGACCTTCAGTGCTTTTCAACTCTGGCCGCAGGCGGACTCCGAGGGTCTTGGAGGCCAGGAGGATCGCGAGGTACAGGTCCTCTAAGCTGAGGAGCGATCTCAGAGGCGCGACGCCTTGGAGTCTCCTGAAACCCCACGCGATGAGGGGCCGCAGCGAATCGCGGACCGAATACATCTGGAGGTTAGGGGCTAGCCGCGCCGCGACCTGCCTCGAATCCGAGAAGACGAGAACCTTGCGTCCGCGTAAGGGCGCAAAACGACTGGCTTCAACGGGTCCCGGCGGCTGTATCTGGATCTGCCGCGCTACAAGAGCTTGGAAGGGCTCGTCCCCCTTCGTTTGGTGGTCCTGAACGGTCGTCCGCCCGAAGCGGGCCTGCTCACCGCACACGGCGCAAGGCACGAACTGACCGCGTGCTTCCATGCTGGTATCTACATCGCCCTCGTCGTCAGTCGGCGGCGTGACGCGGTCGCGCCGGAGATAGACACGTCGGGTCCGCGGGCCGAGGGCGTTCGGGTTTAGGCGTCCGGTTTCAAGATCGTAATCGGCGGGCTCCGCAACATCACCTTGACGCGGCTCTTCCAATAGCAGGTCAAGCGGAAGAAGCGGGCTTGTATCGCCGCCCGCCATCCGCAGACGTCGTCCAGGTTCGGACCAGAGAGCGGTGGGGTTGTCCACGTCGTCCGTGTAGGAGCGCGCGTATGCGGTCCCGCAATAACGGCAGGTGTACAGCTCAAGCACTCTAGACCCGCAGTCACACCGCTCGCGGGGCTGACTGTACATCTTGCCACAGATACCGCTTTGCCGATCAGCGGGTATCTCGGTACATTCAGGGTCCATGCACACCCAGAGGCCCGGCAGCCCCCGGAAAAAATTATGGATGCGGCAGGGAAGGAGTCCCGGCCCTTTTGGGTCAGTCCGCGCAATGCTTCCGAGCGCCATAAGCACAGTCAAGGCGGTGTCTGCCTGGGTTGCGGGTGCTGCGGGGAACAGTGCGCGCCCCAGTTCCCCGATGGGGCGAGCCTCTTTCATCGTCATATTGACCAAAAGTCCCATCGGCGGGAAACCGGCCAACGCGTGATAAAGGTCGGCCTCAAGACCCTGAGCTGTCTTCACACCGCGATACTCCAGGAAGGGCAGGACCATCTCTGTGCGCGCGGCATCGTCCGCGGCCGCGTAGAAACTTGCCAGGTCGATACCCGCCAGGGCTTTCACATCTTGCACAGACCCCTGGGCCTCTGGCGTGCGCAGATCGAGGGTTCCTGTCACGGCGTGGAAAGTCTCAGCAGGAACGCCGGCAAGTTGAGCGCCGAATTGGGGCGCATAGTGCTCGTCCTTGAAACTGGCAGTCGCGCAAATGACCTGGAAGCGGCTCGCCGGGATTTCCAGCCGGTCTCGTAGCCGCCGCAAAAGGAGACCGACTTCCGCCCCGGCTGCGCCCCTGTAAAGATGCGCTTCGTCCAGGACGACCAGGAACTTCTCGTGCGGATTCTTCGCAAGCCACTCACGCGTGCGGTCGAAGATGGGGCGCTCGATCGGTCGCATCAGCATGTATTCGAGCATGGAATAGTTGGTGAGCAGAAGGTCCGGCGGCGCGGTTTGAACTTCATGGCGGGTGATTAGTTCGGAATCATCCGGGCGCATGACTGCCCGGCGAAAGGCGCCTGTCTTCGGGTCCTGCCAGCGGCTTCCTTTTTCACCGAACCACGCGGCGAGGTCTGGCTTCGCCGGCCACTTTCCCCGCGCCTTCAACTGTTGCAGCATGCGTTGTGCCTGTTGTTGCTCTTCCGAGTTAGGCCCGAGGGCGCGACGTTGGGTTTCGACGTAGAAGGCGTCAAAGGCCCTCAGCTTTGGGGAGTCCTTTTCCGCGGTGCGTACGCCCGCATAGGGGGTCCGGCTCGTGTAGCGCGCGAAGCGCGGGGGACGCCCGGCCCATTGCTTGAAAAGCCTGACAAGGCGGGGATCGCCGAACAGTGAACGCAGGCGACCGAGTTGATCGTTCACGAGAGCGTTCATCGGATAGAGGATGAGTGCACGGACCGCCAGGTTCTCTTCGAATGAGGATGGTCTTTCCTTTGCTTCACGCGCCAGCTTCCCGAGGATCGGCAGAAGGAAGGACTCAGTCTTTCCCGAGCCGGTTCCTGTCATAATGAGAAGATTCTTCCCGTCGATCAGACTGTAGCGGATGGCTTCGGACTGATGCTTGTATGGTGGATCGTAGATGAGGGTCGGCAAGCCTTCATTCGCCTTTGACAGCATCGTGTAGACCTCAAGTGCAGCGTCCGGGAGCCCTTTCATCCCCGCAAAGGGCTCTCCTGACTGGTACCGGGGTGTTGATTCCAGGTAGGGTATCTGATAGATGACGCCGGGCCGCTCGAGTAACTGCCGGCGTTGCTCGATGAGAGCCGGCGCGCTGATGTGGTAAGTGGCCTCTATATAGTCCCGTAGTGAATTATGAAGCTGCTTTACCGTGTCCTGTATTGTCTGGGTCATGCCCCTCCCCCTTGTTCAGCCTTGTCGCGGGGCGACAACCAGAGACGCTCCTGAAGAAACGCCTCTTCGGACGCAAGTTCGCGTTGCGGTATCCAGTATGAGAACAGACACTTCTCCCGCGGAACGGGACGGCCCAGAACGGCTAGGCGCCGCTGAGCCCACAGCGGCAGGGGAGAAAAGAAATCCAGGCAGGCGCCGCCCGGTGCCGGTCGGCGCCGGTAGAGTTGTGGTGTGCCGCGGCAGTGGTCGATCGCCATCTGAAGATGCCAGGCAACATCGCACCCGCGCCAGCGGGTCCGTTTCAGCGGAAAATCAAGGAACCTGGTGACGTGTCCGGCTATCAGAGTAGCGAACCCCCAGAGCGGGGCTCCGTACGCCTGCGGCCGTCGCCCCACGTAATTTCCGGATTCCTTACTCGGATTGAGCCAGCGGTCGAGGTAGTAGTCAACACTGCGGGCAGGATCGAGGATGGAGATGTCGGCGATGGACCCGCTCGGCGGCTGCTCTGTCAGCCGCCGGAGCATGTCGTCAAGCAGTTCGGTTGCTGATTCCGGCTTCGGGGCTTTGAGCCATGCCGAATTGGAGAGTTCAATCAATCCAAGGTCGTGCAGGACGGACGGCAGGTCCTCAGAAGGCTGCGGAGTCAGCACCCGCGCGAACCCTTCATGAGCAACGCGCGCGTTCAGTGACGCTGGTAACGGTGTTGCCTGGTCCCGTACGATGCCGATGAGGAAGACGCTTCCGCCGGGCCTCACGACGAAGCCTGGCGGTGCCGCGAAGACCCAGGTGCCCTTCGAACGCGGATCGTCGATCGTCACCTGGTTCAGTTCAAGCAGGTCGCCGCCGATGATGAGGACTTCCAAGGACGCAGCGGCGCGTTCTGCGATAGCGCCATAGTCTTCGGTGAGATACTGTAGGCTTTCCAGGACTGCTCCAATAAGCGTAGAAGGCGAGCAGGGGCATAGCATGCCTGCGGCGCGTCGAAGCGAGGCCGCCAGCATGGCATCGTCGATGACGCCGTCGGAAAGCGCCGAAAGGCCTAACGTCTCGCGGCTGACCTTCAGGACTTCGGCCGCTGAAACCTCTGCGATCACCATTTCCACCTCGGAAGTGCGCCGCCGGAAAACCCGCGGTTCTTGGTAGCCGCCAGGAGAGCCAGGAGCCGTGCACCGCGCAACAGCGCGATCTTCTCGTTGATCTCGCGGAGTAACCCGTCAAGTATCGGTTTGGGTAACAGGAGCAATTGGTGAGGCTGGCTGGCCAGCTGTAAAGCGAACTCACAGAGGCCCTGTTCCAAACAAACCTGATAGCGGGCAGCAACCTCCGCATACCATTGCGTTCCCGGACCTGTGCCGGCTTCCATTCTCTCGTAATCGCGCCGGAGGATGACGGGAAATCCCGGCAACCCGCCTACCAGTCGCTCAAGCTGCCGCAATGCGGACTCTGACTGCGGGTTGGAAAGATAGACGGCCTCCGCCTGAGCCCATCGGCTGCCGCAGAGTCGAGAATAGAGGCGCTTGACCAGCCGGTCGATCACCCGGCTGCGCCGTATGCCGACGAGCGGACCGAGAAGACGCGCTTCGCTCCATAGCCGCAGCAGGTCGAGAATATGCCTGATCTGGATCGTGGCGCCGTCGAGATCGTGCAAATCCGGCTCGATGACAAGACCCTGGAATCCGCCTTCGATTTGCGTGCTAACAATCATCGTGTCCAGGAACTCTCCATGCTGGGCTTTGAAAAGCCCGCCGGGAGGTGGCACTTGAAATCCTGCCAGGACATCCTCGGCACCAAGACTCATGGACTCCGCCGGGCGGCGAAGGCTGAAGAAGTGGAATGTTGCTGCATCATCCCTCCCGGTGTCGTCGATCAGCCGGACTGTCGTAAGGCGATTAACACTGCGGCAAACCCACCGAACGGGCTTTACATCCCTCTCCAGCCGAAGCGCGTATTCCCCGAGTTCGTCGCCTTTGATCAGGAACCGGCCGGCCGCCGCTTCGAGAAAAGCCAAGGCACGACCTTCATCCTTCACGAACCGCGAGAACCTCGTCAGCCACTCTGCGGCGGTGACGGGCAGGTCAAAGGTGCCGATCTGTTCGGAGAGCAGTTCCATCCCGCTCGCGGTGGCCAGGCTGATCGCACATGTGACGTGGTGTCCGGCCGGGCCGAGAATGCTGACCCCGACATCTCCTTCCCAGAACGTGTCTAGTGAAGGGTCGTGGGGGTCCAGAGAAATGGCGAGCCCGGCATGCGATGTCGTACCGGGAATCCAGGGCTCCGGCTCGCGCACCTCCAGAGTGACGATGCCTTCCGCTGCCGGTGAAGACGGTATCGCGGAGGCGTGGTAGCCTCGCCGGGCCTTTACGGAGAGCGTGTGCCTTCCCGCAGGAAGCGGGGGAATCTTCACGAACACGGGAGACCCGACACTGCGGGCTTCGATGAGAGTCTCAGCGCCGTTGTTGAGACGGAGGCTGTAGCCGTCCAGCGAATAGTCGTGAACGATGCCGAAACAGGGCGCTTCAGTCGTCAGCCACTCGCTGTGCCCTTCGCCATCCCAACCGCGCCCCGGCAGTCCGGCTGGCCAGATGCGTACCGTTCGAGCCACCTGTAATCCCGACCGCTGCAACCAGTTCATGTTGTCTGACGAGAGGGTGTCCGGCATGGAAAGAACACTTGCGCTTATGCCGTCACAGTCCAGGCTACACGGGGCAAGTAGCGGTTGGCCGGAGGGAAGTGCCGCCTCGCTGAGAAGTATGTATTTCCGGCCGGGCCGGACAATGCGCCCCGTAATCTCGCGGGCGAGACCGTCGGCGCCGATGCGGCACAGCCAGATCGGTCCCGCCGACAGCCGGGTTTCACTGTCAATTAGAGGATCTAGGATTTCGTTGGGCCGCTCAAAATTCACTAGGGGCGCGCCCGCTCCCGGCCAGGATTTGAGCACGCGCCTTAGGGCGCCAGAAAGGAGCCACCCGGTCGGCAGCCAGGTATCGCCCGCCCCGGCGACTTTGCATCTGGTCCTCGTGAGAAACGCCCGCAACTCGGGATAGAGTCTGGCGACACCGGCGAAGCTGGGAATGTCGATGACCACCGACCATGTTGAGGTTCCCGAGCGGCGAAGCATCAGGGTCGGGCGGATGCCCAGCGGGGCACGGGCATCGTCTTTCCCGCCAGAGTGCTGACCTTGAGGGCCCGTCGATGTTCCTCCCGGACCGCGTCCCGCACCTTTCAGGCCGTCGGCGACAAAACGCCGCGTTTCCTTCAGCCACTCACGGGCGTTCTGCACCTGTTCAAGATCGGAGACCAGCCTTTGGAGTGTCGGCGGGTAGATCGGGCTTTGGCCTTCCACTTCTCTGTCGCTGAGAAGCGCCAGGACGATTCTGCCCGCCAGTTCCTCCTGTTGTAGAAACTCCCGGAATCGTGATGACGCCTCCCATGCGTTGGCGGCCAGGAACTGCCCGACGGCGCTTGAGCTCAGGTCTTCGAGGCGGGCAAGGCGGTAGCGGAGATCGTAGAGGGTCCTCGCGAACTGCCCTTGGAGATACTTGGGCAGGATGGCATGAGTGATCGGCCAGGCGATGATAGAAAAGCACTCGGCCCACCGGCCGGACGGTTTTACACCGTGGTAAGTTGTCTGGAATTTGGAGAACCAGGTTCGGAGTTGGTTGCGGCTGCCCCTCTCCCGCCACTGCGGCGTTCGCTCTTCAAATGAGGGCCAGTATTCATCGCCGTAGTAATCATAGCCGAGTTCGGTCGCATAGACGACCCAGACGAGCCAATGCGACCCCAACCACAAACCTCCCGCCAGCCGCGACCGCAACAGGCTGCCGATCTCTTCGAATTCGTCCTCGTTCAGGCCGTGCTCAAGCGCAAACAATGGGAAGCCCGAATTGGACCTCGCCGAGGCGAGTTGCGTGAAATGTCTCTCCACGCGTTCCTGCCATTTTTCGAGAGGCATCGGCATGGCAACTATCCTGTCACCGGATTGCGCGTGCGCTCAAACCTGTGAGCGACAGCTTGGAGGGTAGGTCATTGCGGTGGTCACAGAGAAGCGCCGCGATGTTTTCGCGTTTCCATGTCGTGAACTCCGGCCTCCGTTGCGACCGTGGCAGCATCCACCGCTCCACAGCCAAATGCGCCACCTCGTCGGCGCTCAGCAACGATGACAAATCGGGTTTGCCCCGGCCGCTGTGCAGTACCTTCAGGGAGTTGACGGCAAGTTGGCAAATGAAGACTTCCCGCTGGATGCCGTGCCGGAGCATATCATCTTTGAAGCCCAGAGCCTCCAGAGCGGCCCTTGTTGTGCGCATGCGCCAATTCGGCCCATGACCGTAGCAGTGCAGGTCGGCGTAGGAATGGCCGATTTCTCGAAGGTAGTTGCGAAGATCTGCAAACAGGCTATCTGGGATATGGAAATGCCCCCAACCGCCGGTGTAACCGATGGGCCTGAAGTATTCGATTCCGCCTAGCTTTAGCCTGTTGTAGACGGAAGACCGCCCCATTGAAGACGATGTCGTCACTGCCAGGAGGCGCGCCTTCTTCTCCAGTTGCGAAATAATACCAGTGGTCTTCCCGTACGCCTTGGCAAAATCGTCATAGATGTCTCTGCTTCGAATTAGGCAGGCGACCATCTTGCCTCCCAGAAGCTCATTGTAGGGTGGCAAAGCACCAAGGACATAGGCGTCCATAATGTTAACCAACCGTTCACCGCGCGCCTGCGCATTCCAGTCGATCAGATTGTCGCGAACCGACAGATTGAAAACGGGGTCGCCTATTGCCATGATGCCTATCAGCTTTCCGTTGTGTTTGTCCCAGACCAGGTATCTGAGCCGCCGGCCGAAGCCGTTCGAAACCGGTACCGACCACGTCAGTGACGCGAGTCGAAATAAGTCTCCCTCCCAGGTTCCGCTGGATATCTGCTGGAGGAGGGGGGATATCCGGGCGGCGTCGATGTCTTGTCCCGATGCGAAGTGTTTTATGAGCTGTGGAAAACGCTCCGAGATGAACTCACGACTTACCGCTAGCCGGTCGTCCCGCTGAAAATTGTGAATGCTCCGAATTACGTCTTTCCCAGTACCAGGTGGAACAAGCACGCCGTCTTCGTTTTTTTGAAAGCCTAAGGACGTTAAATGCCGTCGCAAGCGTCTCTTGAGTGACGCCTCGCGTGTTGAAATACTAATTACGGCGGTGCCCTTCTTTTTCAATTATTCCCCCTTCAACGCGCGTATTACCTTCCGGCTCTGCCCGCCGGCGGATACCGGACGATCAGTCGCCGCATCTCCGGCCACATAGGTTCGCACGAACTCTCGAAGGACCTGGGCGGCCGGTTGATCTTTGGCTCGGCAAGCTCTGAGGAACTCGTCCCGGAGGGTACGTTCCACCCGGATTCGAAGCCCCGCGTCCTTCGCTGCCATGTACTTAGTGTAGCCGTTGGATACACAATTGTGTATCCAAAAAATAGAGCTACCGACAGTAATTGGGGAGCGGCGAGCAATTTGGCGTGTTCAGACAGGCGGCTTAACGCGTGTACTCTTTGCAATGGCTTGGTACACGTTACTGCTGCGGGAATTCGATGGCTTCCTGAGAATTCGGGACTGCGTGCCAAACCGATGATGGACCGTCCGGTGCGGAGATGGGAGCGGAAGAGCATGATGTATTCGCCCTCATGCTTCACCACCGCCGCGTTATGAACGGTCTCCACCGGGTAGGGGATGTCGGCCTTGGTGAGGATGGGGTTATGGGCGTATCGTCTGACAATGTCCGGCTTCATTGTTGTTTCCCCGCTTCCAGTTCAAAAATCGTCGAGTAAACCCGTTCGTATGCCTCCACCATGGTATCGATGGAAAAACATTCCTGGACGCGGCGGCGGCAGGCGCGGCGATCGATTTCGGAAATCCGTCCCAGAGCCTCGACGGCTTGCTTGACGTTGTTGACCAGGAAACCGGTCTGCCCGTCTTTGATAACCTCACGGCAGGAGCCGAGGTCCATGGCGATGACGGGCACGCCGCCGGCATTGGCTTCGGCTAGGACCAGTCCGAACCGTTCCGGGATGGTGTTCAGATGCAACAAGGCCCGGGCCCGGGCGAACAACTCGTTTTTGCCCGGCACGCCCACCGGTCCGATATAACGGATGTTTTGATCATCCAGATGCGGTTTGACCTGTTCGCAGAAATAGGCCTCATCCTGGATAATGCCCGC
>Ga0315296_10005115_pt1 | contig 10560 bp, 10 predicted proteins | sample YL17G14_18_MG_FD_203921 | JGI IMG/M metagenome (GOLD analysis project Ga0315296, IMG submission 203921) | Sediment microbial communities from Yellowstone Lake, YNP, Wyoming, USA - YL17G14_18 | ecosystem: Environmental > Aquatic > Freshwater > Lake > Sediment | place: USA: Wyoming | collected... | reverse complement strand
CGAGGCGGAGATGCCCGCCCGGCGCGAGGAAGTGGAGAATGCCAAAGAGGAAGGCATTATCTTCAAGCTGCTGACCAATCCCAAGCAGTTCCTTGGCGATGAGAAGAATAATGTCTGCCAGATGGAGTGCCACGAGATGGAACTCGGTGAGCCCGACGAAAGCGGTCGGAGGCGACCGGTCATCAAGGAGGGCAGCGAGTTCAAGCTCGATGTTGATGTCGTTATCGTGGCGCTGGGCACGACGCCAAATCCCCTCATCGCCCAGACGACGCCCGGCCTGGAGACCGGTAAGGGGGGCACGGTGGTGGCCGATGAGGAAACGGGGCAAACGAAGAAGAAGAAGGTCTGGGCGGGCGGCGACATTGTCACCGGGGCGGCCACGGTCATCAGCGCCATGGGCGCGGGGAAAAAGGCGGCGGCGGATATAGACAAATTTTTGAGAAATAGTTAAGTCTATATCCTGTTTGAGGAGTAGAAGAGGGGCATTCCGCCCCTCTTTTTTATTACCCCATGTGTTGTCCGCCAAAGACGTTGATGCGCGTGCCGGTGAGGTAAGACGAGAGGTCTGAAGCTAAATAAAGCACCGCATTGGCGATGTCCTCGGGCTTGCCCAGCACCTCCGTTTCCACCCCGCCCCGCCGGAACGGTATCGTCCGCCCCAGGGTTTCAATCTGTGCCGGACCGAAAGCGGCCCCCGTGGTCTGGATGGGGCCGGGGTTGACCGCGTTGATGTTGATGCCGTACTTGCCCAGCCACCTTGCCGCCAGCATGGTCATGCCCATCAGGCCGGCTTTGGCGGCCGAGTACGCAGGGGTGGAGAAATAGCCGCCGTTTACCCCCGCCAACGAGGCGATGTTTATAATCCTCCCCGAGCGTTGCGCAATCATCGGCTTGATGACCGCCCGCATGCAGTAGAACACACCACTCAGGTCGGTGGCGATTTCCTCCGCCCAGCGCTCGTCAGTCATATCGAGAAATGGGTTCACCTTGGAAGGGTCAGCAGCACTGAGCGTCTGGGGCAGAATGCCGGCGTTGTTCACCAGGATGTCTATTCTCCCCCACTTATCAAGAACCTGCTGCGTGGAGCGGTTGACCTGAGCACTGACCGATACGTCAGTTCGTATCGGCAGGACTTCTCCTCCCGCGGCTCTCATTTCTTTGGCTGCCTGCTCCAGTGGTCCCGGCGTTCGCGCCCATATTGATACCTTGGCGCCCTCTCTGACCAGTGTCATCGCGATGGCTTTGCCGATGCCTCGGCTGCCACCGGTAACAATGGCCACCTTATCTTTGACTAACATTCTGCCTCCTTTCGTCATTCGATTTTGCCGTTGACCGATAATATTTGATTATGGTTGGCTGACGTAACTTGCCTGATTTTATCAGATTAAAAAATTTTAGTATAGAGGAGTATAGAGGGCTAACCAAATAATAACATTCACGTTATACATAGTAAAAGGTTGCCGCGAGGAGGATTGAAAATGACGGGGGACAGGTCACTGAGCATGTTATTGATGGTCTTGTTCGGTATCTCCAGCACGATTATTCTGGTGTTTACTTGGCTTCAGCCCATGTCAGGGATGGAAAGGGCACTGAGCACCGTTCTCGGTGCCATCGGGCTCGGTGTGGCCTTGAGCCGCATCCCGCTGTTGAGGGTCCCAAAAGCAGTGGCGGAAGCGGCCAAGGTTCCGGTCGAAGCTGAGACCCGGGACTGAAGCCCGTTTTGTCTGGCCGTCTGCTTTTGATATATTTAGGGAAGCGATACATTGCTCCCCTTTTTTTTGCCCGGCAATTCTAGTAGAATAGGCTTGTCATGGGCGAGCGTGCCACGCCAATACGGCAGCAATATCTCAGAATCAAGCGGCGATACCCCAACGCCATCGTCCTCTTTCGCCTTGGCGACTTCTACGAGACCTTCGACGAGGACGCGAGGATTGCCTCGCGCGAGCTGGAGATTGTCCTGACGTCGCGGGAGATGGGCAAGGGGACCAAGGTGCCGCTGGCGGGCATTCCGTACCATGCGCTGGACAACTACCTGGCCAGGCTGATCAACCGCGGCTATAAGGTGGCCATCTGCGAGCAGGTCACTAAACCGGGCGAGACGAAGGGATTGGTACAGCGCGAGGTGGTCAGGCTGGTCACGCCGGGCACAGTGGTGGAGCCGGGCCTCCTCGACAGCCGGAAAAACAATTATCTGGTCAGTCTGGCGCTGGGAGAGGAGAAGGCGGGGCTGGCCTATGTTGATATCACCACCAGCGAATTCGCCGCGGCCGAGCTACCGTTATCGCGGTTGTCCACGGAACTGGAAAGGCTCCGGCCATCGGAGATAATCGCGGCCAGCGGTGCCGACCTGTCGGCTTTAGAACTGGCCATGCCGGTAACACGACTTGACGATTACCGGTATGAGGTCGAGGTGGCGAAACAGACGCTGCTCGACCACTTCGGTGTGAAGACCCTTGAGGGATTTGGCTGTGCCCATCTGCCACTGGCAATAGGTGCGGCTGGTGCGGCCATCCACTATATTCAGGAAACGCAGAAGAGCGGCCTCGGACAGATAACCGGCCTGTCAACCTATTCTGCGGAAGCCTACATGGCGCTGGACGTGCAGACGCAGCGCAACCTGGAGATATTCCAGGCCAGCCGTACCGGCGCCGTCCGGGGCTCGCTGCTTTCGGTTATCGACCTGACCCGGACGGCGGGAGGGGACAGGCTGCTCAAGCGGTGGCTGGGCCAGCCATTACTTGACATAAAGGAATTAAATAGAAGGCAGGACGCCATCGACTGGTTCAGCGAACGTACTCTGGCGCGCGCCCGGGCCATCTCCAAGCTCGGGGAGGTGGCTGACCTGGAGAGGCTGACCAACCGCATACGTGGCGGCATTGCCCTTCCCCGCGAGCTGGTCGCCCTGCGTCGCAGCCTTGAGGTGATATCTGAGATAAAGGAGGTGCTGGCGGAGGAAAGCGGAAGGCAGATTGACTGGCTGAAAGACGGACTCAAGACGTGCCCTGATGTGGTCGACCTGATTGGGCGGGCGCTGGCCGATGAGCCATCATCAACGATGGGGGAGGGCGAGGTCATAAGGAAGGGCTTCTCCGAGGAGCTGGACAAACTGCGGGAAGCTTCTCGAAATGCAAAGCAGTACCTGGCCAATCTCGAGCGAAAAGAAAGAGAGCGGACGGGGATAAAGTCGCTGAAAATCGGCTTCACCAATGTCTTTGGCTACTACATCGAGGTTTCCAAGCCCAACCTGAGCCAGGTGCCCGATGACTACATCCGCAAGCAGACGCTGGTGGGCGGAGAGAGGTTCTTCACCGCCGAGCTGAAAGAGTATGAATCTTTAATATTGAACGCCAAAGACCGCATCACCGACCTTGAGACGTCGCTCTTCCAGCAGGTCTGCCGGCAGGTGGCCGCGTCCGGCGAGCGAATCATGGCCGTGGCCTCTGCACTCGCCCACCTCGATGTCTTCTCCAGCCTGGCGGAGGTCACCGTGCGCCACCACTATGTCCGCCCCGCATTGAACGAGGGCAACGAGATAAGCATCAGGCAGGGGCGCCACCCGGTGGTGGAGCGGACATTGATGGATACCCATTTCGTGCCCAATGATACCTATTTGTCCAATGGTGACGTCCAGTTGATTGTGCTTACCGGCCCGAACATGTCGGGGAAGTCCACCTACCTGAGGCAGGTCGCTTTGATTGTGCTGCTCGCCCAGATGGGCAGCTTTGTCCCCGCCGAGCAGGCCACCATCGGCATCGTTGACCGTATCTTCACCCGCATCGGTGCCGGGGAGGACATCGCCGCCGGCCAGTCCACTTTCATGGTGGAGATGATTGAGACGGCGAACATTTTGCACAACGCCACCCCCCGCTCCCTCATTATCCTGGACGAGATAGGAAGGGGCACCAGCACCTACGATGGCCTCTCCATCGCCCGGGCGGTGGCGGAGTACATCCACAACAGCCCCCGCCTGGGGGCCAAGACGCTCTTTGCCACCCACTACCACGAGATGATTGACCTGGCCGGTTATTTACCTCGGGTGAAGAACTTTAACGTGGCGGTGCGGGAGGAGGGCGGGGAGGTCATCTTTTTATACAAGATTGTGCCCGGCGGCGTTGACCGCAGCTATGGCATCCACGTTGCCCAGCTGGCCGGCCTGCCCCGCTCCGTTGTCCACCGCGCCCGCGAGGTCTTGGAGGACTTGGAGGGGGACAGCCGGACGGCCCGGCCATTACCAAAAAGACGCCGCCAAGAGGCGGCGCAGCAATTAACATTTTTACCCCCCAAGTCCCCCCTCCTTGAGGAGCTGGAAAAATTAGACCTTGACGCTATGACCCCCCTGGAAGCCCTGAACAAGCTGTATGAGTTGAAAAAGAGGGCGGGGGAGGGGTAAAATTTCATAATAAAAAATAAATGCTAAAAAGATTTGATAATTATCTTAGTTATTATTTGTAAATATATCTATTTCTGGTCCAACATAGTTCCAGCAGTAATCAGTTTTTTCAGAATAAACGAATTTCATTATCTGAGATATTTCCTGCTCTGAAGCCTCACTTTTGTAATTTATTTTAAATATCACTTCAGCCTCCGCGGGTATTTTACCAAGACTTATTTCGTGTGGAAGCCAAAATGTTAAATCATTGTTAGGATATATACATGCACCCTTTAGTATTTTTAATTCTTCGGTAGATTGAACAATGATTTGTGCTTTGCCCCTTTGTCTAACTAAACAATTTATTGAAACGTCTTTAGCAGGTAATTGCCCTGCGTTAGTTATAACAAAAATATGTTCAAAGGGGTCATTCTCTTGTTCTTCAGGTATAATTACTTCTTTAATAAAAACGACTGGTTCATGCCTCAGTTCTATGTCTTCTACGAATTTAAAATAGTTTTTTGCAACATAAATTAGAGTGATGAAAGTCAATAAACATAATACAGAAGTTGCAATAGCTGCAATATCTTGCCAATTTCTTGGTTTCCATGGATAATTGCTTTTCATATAAGACCTTATTTAAGAATATTTTTGTGAATAGATTCTATCATAGCTGGCTATTATATTAAATCATCATGTTTTTATAGAAAGAATATCTTGATGTCGTTGTCTATAAAACAAATTCCCCCTCTCCTTTCAAGAAGGAGAGGGGGACACAGGGGGTGAGGTCTCACCCAATTTTGTAATTCAGATTTTTTACTTCTTTACTTTGGCAAACTTGCCCTGCGGTATGCCCACCGGCATGCCGATGTCCTCGTCCATCTGGCGGATGGTCTCCGCGCCCACATTCTCAACAATGTAGGCGTCCAGCGTGGCCAGCACCGGGTTCTCGCCGGCTACGATATGCCCGCCGAAGACCTTTCCTTCCTTGTCGGAAAAGGTGCCGTGCAGGTGGAGCAGCGTCTGGCCCTCCCCTGACTGGAAGATGATGCCATGCATGCTCACCACCTCAATCGGGCCGGAGAGTGTCTGCGGGTCGGTGTAGCCGGAACCGAGCTTGGCCCCCGGCTTGGGCGCCAGCACCTGGTAGGTCAGCTTCCGGATGCTGCCGATGCCAAAGAGCACCGCGCCGTACTTGATGCCGTTATCCTCGCAGACGGCCTTCAGGCCGTTGGTAATATCGGTGTTGGTCCTGAGCCGTACCGGAATCAGTTTACCGGCCTTGCCAATGGCATAATGCGCACCAATTTCTCCCATATGCTTTAAGCCTCCTTACTTATTAATTTACCTGTGCCGCCTTACAGACGCGGCTTGCACAGTATCTCCTTCACTTTCAAATCAAAGAAGTTCTGCGAGTTCACCGGCGTGAGCACCACCGCTGTGTCAGACCCGCGACCGGTGCCGGCAATGGCGATAACCTCCTCGTCGGTGCGCACCAGTCCGGCATCCGCTGCCATGATTGATATCTCGATGACCACCTTCATGCCCTCGCCAAAGACTTTAAGCGTGCTGGCGGTGAGGTCGCCAATGAGGTAGGTGTTGAACTTGTTGCGCACGGCGCGGCTGATGCCGGCAAAAAGGTGGGTGCCGGTGCAGATGATGCCGCCCTGGCTCTCCACTATCTGGCGGTTCTCGGCCGTAAACGACTGAACATTTGGCTCGCGAAAGCCGTGGCTGTGGCTCACCACGATAACTCTGAGACCCTTCAGCGCTGCCACTGCCTGTGCAGCGGTATCACCCCGCGTTGACGCCACCACCACTGTTTTGATACCGAGTTCTCTAGCCCGCTGCCCGGCGATGCGCAGCACCTCGGCCGTATTCTCTCTGCCGGGCCGCTCAAAGTAAACGGTCTTTGATTCCATTTATTTATCGTAATCAGGCGACGTAGTTGCGCAGCGTGCCGACGCCTTCCACCTTTACCTCAAAGGTATCGCCCGACTTCATCGGGCCGATGCCGGCCGGAGTTCCGGTGGCAATCACGTCGCCCGGATAGAGGGTGATTACCTGTGAGATGTAGCTCACCAGCGCCGGGACCGGGAAGACGAGGTCGCTCGTGTTCACCTTCTGCTTGAGCTCCCCGTTGTGGTACCCTTCCAGCAACACATTGCCCGGGTCAAGGTCGGTCTCAATCCAGGGGCCGACTGGCGAGAACGTATCTGAGCCTTTGGCCCTTGCCCACTGCGAGTCCTTGGCCTGCCAGTCACGGGCGGTGACATCGTTGAAGCAGGTATAGCCCAGTACGTACTTCATGGCGTCCTTCTGGCTCACCTTCGTTGCCTGAGCTTTCATGACCACGCCAAACTCCGCCTCCCAGTCAAGTCGGTCACACCCAGGGTTGCGAATCTTGGCCTCGGGGCCAATGACCGAGCTGGAAGGTTTGAAGAACATCACTGGCTCCTTGGGGACGGGATTGTTGGTCTCCTTGCAGTGGCTGAAGTAGTTGAGACCAATGGCCACCACCTTGGTCGGTTCGCAGGGTGCCAGGAGCTTTACCTCGCTTAACTTGTGGAACTGGTTGAGCTTTTTGATTTGGGGATAAGGTCTGCCGTCGATAACCTGGATACGCTCACCATCTAGGATACCGTACTCCGTTTTGCTGCCGATACTATATCTTATGATTTTCATAGTGGCTTAAGTCTATCACTAATGCTTTGAGGATGTCAAATTGTGGCTGATACACGAGCGTTGCTTTGGCAGGTACGGTATGATATAGTTTGGGTTATGAACGCCGGGTTTGAGTTCATTCCCTCGGGTACGGTTACTTCCCCGAATGGTTTCACCGCCGGCGCCACGTCGGCTGGTATCAAGAAGGAGAAGATTCTGGACCTGGCGATTCTCGCTTCGGAGGTGCCCTGCGTCGCGGTCGGGCTGCTTACCCGCAACCGGATTAAAGCGGCACCGGTGGTGCTGTGCCAGCAACGCCTCTCCGGCGGGAAAGCCACCGGGGTGGTGATTAACAGCGGCTGTGCCAATGCCTGTACCGGAGAACAGGGGCTGGTGGATGCTGAGGAGATGGCCAGGCTGGCCGCCGCCGCCATCGGCACCTCCCCGGGCCAGGTTCTGGCGGCGAGCACGGGGGTAATCGGACAGATGCTGCCCATGGAGCGACTTCGCCACGGCATGAAGCAGATTAAGCTCTCCCGCGATGGGGGACATGAGCTGGCAAGAGCCATCATGACCACGGACACCGCACCCAAGGAGGTGGCGGTAAGAGTGAAGGACGGTGGCTATATTATAGGTGGGGTGGCCAAAGGCGCGGGGATGCTTCATCCCGACCTGGCCACATTTCTCTGCTTCCTGACCACCGATGCCAGAGTTGCCCCCGGCTTTCTCCAGGCTGCTCTGAAGCCGGCAGCGGACGTTTCTTTCAACATGGTCTCCATCGACGGCGATACCAGCACCAACGACACGTTGCTATTGCTGGCGAACGGACGGGCCGGGAACAAGGTTATTTCATCAGGTACAGCGCAGGCTGAGGTATTCCAGCAGGCCCTTGAAGGGCTCTGCATCCACCTGGCCAAAGCGATAGCCCGCGATGGCGAGGGAGCCACCAAGCTGTTTGAGGTAACGGTTCAGGGTGCGCCGGACAGGGCCGCGGCGCGGCAGGTCGCCCGAACTATTGTCAGTTCACCTCTGGTGAAGTCCGCCATTTACGGAAATGACCCGAACTGGGGAAGAATTGTGGCGGCGGCGGGGAGGAGTGGGGTGGAGGTGGTGGAGTCAAAGATTGACCTTCACCTGAATATCATCTGCCTGGTGAAAGCAGGCCGACCACAGCCCTTTGACCATGCCCAGGCGGTAAAGCACCTGAGCCAGCCGGAGGTATCTTTCACCCTGAACCTGAACCTGGGAAACGGCCGGGCAGTAGCCTGGGGTTGCGACCTGACCGAGGAATACGTAAAAATAAACAGCCAGTATACAACCTGAGATAGGGGCGATATTAAGATGGAGCGCGACCGGATTATTGTGGTGAAGATTGGCGGGGTGGCGCTGGGGAGCAATGATACCACCGTCGAGGATATCGTTTCTCTGCAGCAGCAGGGGAAACAACTGGTGGTGGTGCACGGTGGCGGCAAGCTTATCACCAGCTGGCTGAAGATACATGGCGTGGCCACCCGGTTTGTCGATGGTCAGCGGGTAACCGATAGGAATTCGCTGGACGTGGCAGTGGCGGTGCTGGCCGGACTGGTCAACAAGGAAATCGTGGCTGCCATCAACCAGCTTGGCGGTCGTGCTACAGGCATCAGCGGCGCTGACGGCTCACTCGTGCAGTGCCGGATAGAAGACGAAAAACTCGGCTATGTTGGCCGGGTGGTCAGGGTAAACACGGAACTGCTGGACACACTGCTGCAGGCAGGCCAGGTGCCGGTGATTTCTCCGCTGGGCATTTATGCCTTTGACCGGCCCGAGGATGCGCCGCATATTCTTAACATCAACGGCGATATATTTGCCGGCGAGATAGCCGCCGCCATCGAGGCGGAGCAACTCGTCTTCCTGACCGATGTGCCGGGTATATGTGACCGGTCAGGCAATCTGCTGCCCAGACTGTCCGCCAGAGAGGCGGAGGAACTGGTCGTGTCAGGCATCGCTTCCGGAGGGATGATTCCCAAAATACGGGGCTGTATCAGGGTGGTGAACATCGCCTCGATAACATGCATCATTGATGGACGACAGCCCCACGCCCTGCGCCAGCAGATTGAAGGGCGTGGCGGTGGCACCACGATTTATAAAGATTAAATAGGGAGTTAAAGAGGGGCAGCAATATAAGCGGGGTGTTTAAGAGGGGCGTAGCCCCTCTCCCATATACCTCCTTCCCTACTTTAAAGGAGAGGGGGACACAGGGGGTGAGGTAGATAAAAAACCTCTTAGTAAAGTAAATGGGGGTAATACCGTGAGCAAATGGCAGGAACTGGAAAGCAAATATTTTATGCATACCGTGAACCGGGTGCCGGTGACGCTGGTCAAAGGTGAAGGGGCGAGGGTATGGGATGATAACGGACGCGAATACCTGGACTTTGTCGCCGGCTGGGCGGTTAATAGTCTTGGTCACTGTCATCCTGTGGTGGCCAGGGCGCTGGCGGAGCAGGCGCACACCCTCATTCAGGTTTCAAATCAGTTCTATACCGTCCCTCAGCTTCAGCTGGCCGAGCTTCTGGTGCAGCACAGCTGCCTGGACAAGGTCTTTATCAGCAACAGCGGGGCCGAGGCAAATGAAGGGGCGGTCAAGCTGGCACGGCGCTACGGCAAGCACCATCGGAACGGAGCCTATGAAGTTATCAGCGCCAACGGCTCCTTTCACGGTCGAACCCTGAGCATGGTGGCGGCTTCCGGGCAGGTCCAGCATCAGGAGCCCTATCTGCCGCTCCCCGCCGGTTTTATCAATGTGGAGTACAATAACATTAAGGCGATAAAGTCAGCCACTAATGATAAGACCTGCGCCGTCATTCTGGAGCCAGTGCAGGGTGAGGGCGGGGTTAATATACCTGCCGATGGTTACCTGAAGAAGGTGAGGAAATGGTGCGATGAGAAGGGGATTCTCCTTATCCTTGACGAAATTCAGACCGGCATTGGCCGGCTGGGAACCCTCTTTGCCTACGAGCAGTATGGCGTTGAACCGGACATCATGACCCTGGCCAAGGGGCTGGGAAGCGGGGTTCCCATCGGGACAATTATGGCCAAGGACAGTGCCAATGTGTTTGCCCCCGGCGAACATGGCTCAACCTTCGGTGGGAATCCCCTCGTCTGCGCTGCGGCCTACGCCACGCTCAAATATATCATTGATAACAACGTTGTTGATAACGTGAGAAGAGTAGGACAGTATTTCACTGAGCGTCTGGAGGAACTGAAGAATAAATACCGCTTGGTCACCGATGTAAGAGGACGTGGCCTGCTCCTGGCGATAGAGTTCGACCGTGAGATTGCCGCTGATGTGCTGCAGAAGTGTCTGGAAAACGGTCTCCTGGTCAACCGGGTGAAGCCCAATGCCCTGCGTTTTATGCCGCCCCTCATTATTGGCAATAGTGAAGTGGATGAAGCGATAAATATCCTGGATAAGGTACTGGCGGCGGTATAACCGGGTATTCCCGAAAAAAGAAAAATTATGCGATAATAGTAGGAACAATGAAGGTAAA
>Ga0315296_10005114_pt1 | contig 10562 bp, 9 predicted proteins | sample YL17G14_18_MG_FD_203921 | JGI IMG/M metagenome (GOLD analysis project Ga0315296, IMG submission 203921) | Sediment microbial communities from Yellowstone Lake, YNP, Wyoming, USA - YL17G14_18 | ecosystem: Environmental > Aquatic > Freshwater > Lake > Sediment | place: USA: Wyoming | collected... | reverse complement strand
ATCCCCTGCACAACATCATAGACATATACGCCATCGATGACTGGAGCCAACCCGCCAACAATGACAAGAACACCAATAAGGCACACTGCCGCTACAGCGATATTTCCGCCAACTCCAGCAGCAAATATCCTCGAAGAAACCTTAGATTTTGCCTTCTTAAGTTGATCCTCATCAACATCCACAAAAGCGCCAATAGGAATAAACAGAAAGAAAAGCAGACCGCTCGACCTGACTTTCAATCCAAGATGTCTCGCAACAACCCCGTGTGCACCTTCGTGGACTGCAATCGCGCAAATTATGGCGAACCACCCATACAGTAAAGGAAGAACAGGATTAATCCCCGGCAACAAAAGATATGCTCCAGGGCCCAGTTCACGAGCTGCGTCGCCAGCAGCCGGATTCCATAACAACGCAAACAGACTATTACAAATCAGATAAAGCCCAATGCCAGCTACAACTGGCACAATAACAAGAGCCGCCCAAGAAACCAAACGTGAAGCCCGAAGAGCCCCAAGCTTATCAAAAATTCCAGTGAACAGCTGCGTCCTAACAGTCAGGATAGGAAAATTGAACTGGACTCTGCGTCGCCCAGCATCCTCCGTTTTAACTTCCTGACCAGTCAAAGAATCCAACAACCACTCACTTCTATAAGTCAACTTTCTCCATCATTAATCTCTAATAAAAAAGTATGCGCTCTGAAAGGAACTAAGCCTCATTTGACAAGAAAAGTAAGCTTTCTGAATCGTGAAATTGCCATATTCTAGCGGGCATGCGTGTTCCTAAATTCCCTTTTCCGCTGCGTTAGATTCGGACCGCGCCCTCTAACGATGCCTCACTGCAATCCGAAAGTGCAATCACTGTCGTGAAGAAAAAGGATTCTTTTTTGTTATGCGATACTAGTCTCAAGGACCATGGGGGGTAGGGCTGAAAACTTGATTGTGACAAGTAGAAGAAGAGAGTGAAAAAAATCAACCCTCTTCTTCTTGCAAGTAACTAGTAGTAGGGTTTGAAAAATTTTCGAGGCCTGCTACTTCTAAGCCAGGTTGCAATGTGCTCCTCTACAGGACACTCCTTGCAAGACATCAACTTCACCTGGGCAAAGTCCCAAAATGTTACGTTTGTGAGCCGAAAGCTCTCACAAAAACGGTACCCTCCTATTTTTTATTTCATGCGGCCCCAGGGATGGTCTCGGTATGAAAAGGGCCTCTGGAATGCTCGTAGTAAACGAGAGAATATAGAAAAAGGGGAATGTGCGGGAGATGTCACCACCTCAGTGTCTTGTAGTCACAAGTTGTGACGGCTTTCTATTCCTCTAAGGCGGCGAAGAACTTGCGCATGCGCTTGAACGTTTCCAAGTATTCCAGTCCCCATTTTGTGGCTCTGTACTTCTTTGAGTCTCCGAGTGCTACTTCGTTGATGAAACCGTGTGAGATGAGGAAGTTCAATTCTTTCTTTGTGCGGTCTACTGGCATGTTGGCTCCGTATGAGACTCTGGTCAGTGAACATAGGCCTTTTCTGGCGACCATCTCTATTATGTCGGCGTAGATGTCGTACTTTGTTCTTCTTCGTTCACTGGACAAGATGGGCCGTCTCCAGAGTAGATTATTATTGAATGCTGATGCTTAAGCTTAATCGTGGCAGAGAATGGCCTCCAATTGTCAGTTTCAAGCACAACGCCTCTGCATTTCTCTCATGTGGATAAAGCTAAAAGCCACAACGCCAAGAATCCTAGACAGTGCCGGGGTGGCGGAGTGGTTATCGCGCTGGCCTCGAGATCATACTCTAAAAGCAAGAGGGCCCAGAAATGGAAGAGGACAAGTAAGCCAGTGGGCCTTTGGGCTCGCAGGGGTTCGAGTCCCTTCCCCGGCGCCATTTTACCAGTTAAAGCTCGATATTGAGCTATTTCGAGCGAAGGGCGCGAATTTGCACGTTTCGCAGCTCCTTCTAAAGATGTAGCTCGGAGTCAAACTCTCTTAGTCACCGACATCTTGCGAATAGAAAGCGATCTGTTTGTGGTAGGAAGGGCTAGGTTTAGTGATTATCCTAGCTATGAAGATGCGTTCCTATAGGCAGTTTAGCCACAGCTGTTTGCTTGCTCTCGGCAAGGCTTGAAGGTGTACCCTAGGGGAGTGAATAATCAACAAAAAAGCCAAAATGCATTTATCAGCGGACTGGAGACACATTGCACACACAATGGTTTTTCGGGCACAAACGACTGGAAGCACTAATCTACACCTTTCTGGTCACCTTTGAAAACAACGAATACGCATGCAGGGTTATCGGCGACTTTGACAACGCAACATTACTCGAGGAAGCAGGCCTTGAACATGTCATGAGCGTGGTCGTGTTCAGTTACTAAGAAAAAGAAAGTGACTAGAATAAAATCGGTACGTGCGCACTAGTGTGCTATTTCGAGAAATTTTACAAACATCTGTCTATTTCACATAGTATGCCATACAGAATTCAGTATTTTTGTGTACTAACAGATCTCGGTCAAGTGTCAAAAAAACGGAAACATATGCTGTAGCATATTTGGAGCATATTATGATTAGATATAAATAAAGCGCGTTACATTCCATATTTGCCATAGTCGACTTGACAGATGGTACTCTGCACAAGGGGTGGGTCGCGGGATGGAGGAGAAAAACAAATTGTCTGTTCAAAACATAATTGGACGAGTAACCCATGGGTTAGTTGGGATGGACATTTTCCTTAATGAAAAGAAGAGCAATGACTATTTGAAGGATTTCTTAACATTGAGAGAAGATGAGATAAAAGAAGCATTCTTATCCACAAGTGTTCCGAAAAAATTGATACCATCGCATGAAGCGAAGCTGTCCAAAGAAGAGAGTGCTTTCCTGAGTTGTGTAAGAAAGGCCCAAGAAATAGTTGCGAAGATTGATAGAGTCGAGTCCGATAGAGAAATCGAAGATTGCATTAATGAACTCGGCAGTAGAATGGACATCATTTATGCAACGGTTCCAGAGCGATAGTTTATTTGTGATAATCCTCTAACGAGAAGAAAGCTCTTGTCATTCGACGTTGTGCTAGGTGGATTAAATTCTGTTGAAAAACACATAAGAACAGTATCGCTGGAAGTTCCATATGGCTTCAAACTTGAATCATTGGAGAAGGCAAAGGAGCTTTTTCTCAAGTGGCTAGACATTTACAAAATGTACACCAATGGCTATCGAGGAGAAATCCTTCCTAGAACATCGAGGCATGTCATAAGAATGCTTTCTTCATTTACTGACGATCTGGAGAATCAGGTAAGAGAAGTGTTTGAGGCCAGGATCGCGAGTGAGGCATATTTACTTGTGAACGAGTTTCTGAAAACCTTTGCGCATGGCACGCCGTGTTGTTTCGTGCTTGCTGAACATAAAGAGTTCAATCAAACGAGTATAGGAACTCTGCTGACCGACAAATTGAATAATCTATCACAACCAAGACCCAGTGTGGGAATGGCCAATCTGGACATAGTGGTTCGGGACATCAAGAATAGAGACCTTCCTGTGATCTGCTATGACCATGGGCAATTTGACAATGTTCTCTCTTGGCCACTTTTGCTACATGAGGCTTTCCACTACCTTTATTCAACACAAAGGCTTGACAGACTCGCTAAAGACTGCCCACAAGTCTCATGGTTGGAAGAGGCGCTGATTGACATGTACATCGTCAACTACTTTGGGCCTGCCTATGCGTTGTCTCTGGCTACATACCTTCAGAAGTATCCGCATGAAAAGACAATCACGCATCCAAGTTTCGTTTCACGTATCTTCATTGCTCTAAAGTACTTGGAGAAAATGCAGGAAGATAATAAATTGCCTCTGCCTTCAAGTGAACATGTCGCCCATGTGTTTGATTACTTGAAGAGAGTCTGGGACGAACACAAGGAAAGTGACCCTTTGGAGGTCCAAGATCAAGTGTCGAAAGTCTATGATGTTGCTGAGAGGAAGGTAAAGGCGCTAATAAGTGAAAATACACTGCCTTTTGGGGAGTTTTTGATGGAGACTGAAAAGAGAAGGCGGGAAGTCTACGAGAAGGGAGGATATGAATACGTTGAAAATCAGGTACTCTCGGTAAGCGATGTAATGGAGTATTTTGATTCTGGTATTCCTGCAGCTGCAGACCCACGAATAATCTTTAACTCGTTCATATCCAAAGGGCGTCAACAGATGATTAACGACCGTAGAACAGGTCTATTCATAAAAGAGTCTCTGAAAAAGTGGCACCTCAAGGATGCGTGGTTGGAAGCAAAGGCGCGCAAACCTGGATAGGATCAAGTATACATTTGTTTCAGGATTGGCAGATCTCTGTCATGGTGGAACTTAGATTCTACTTCTTCATATGCCTCAATTTCGCCATATTTGCCTTCATAAGGCCTTTCTGCATCCGTACTTAGCGTTGTCAATATGAGCGTAGCCACTCTCATAAGTGGGTAGAGAGCAACAGGCAGAAGTCCATTGTTCATGAGCTCTATCACGAGATGTCCTTGAAAACCAGGGTCTACTGAACCAGCAGTTGAGTGAACCACTATGCCCAATCTCCCTAAGGAACTACGGCCATCGAGTCTTCCAAGTACGTTGTTGGGCAGTTTGACAAACTCAAACAATGGGGCTAATGCATAATCATTTGGATGCAAAACAAACTTATCGCCGTATCGGACCATACGTTTTTCAACATAGCTTTCACCTACCTCTTTCTTCGCCAAAAACTCCATAGGGTCATAGTACGGCTTTCTGAACCGTCCGATCAGGTAGAAAATGTTGTCTAGTCGAAGGTCAACTTTTGCTCCACTTATCTGTTTGTTATCTAATATTGGGTGAATTACAATTTCGCCCCTGCGCACTTTCTCAAGTATGCTTTTGTCAGATAGGGTTGCCGAGAGTTCCATCTACTTTCTTCCTTTTCTCTCATAGCTCAGTATTTTGAGGTCGAAACTTGTAATTACAATCATGTGTTCGTAGCCTTTTCCATCTTTGTACACGAATTCCACATAGGGTCCTTTGTCTTTCCGTTTAAGGAGCTTGAAATCGGCGACCCCATTAGAAACCAAATATCTTTCCACAGAGGTTTGGATATCGCCAGATCCAAAGGCTTGAGGAGTGAGTTCTTCTCTATTAAGCTCCTTCCAGAGTTTTTCCAAGGCCCTGATTAAAACAGCTACAGCCAAACCTGTGGCAACTTTTATAGTCACATCTAGTACAATTTCAAGCGGAACAAGCTTCTTCTCTTTGACCTTGCATGTAAAGGTGATTCCTTCGAACTCCTTCTGTGTCTGCCGCAATACTTTTTCTAGGCTAGTTTCGCCATCTGGTTTGTTTATGCTAATGGTCATTGAGTGTGTTTTGTTGTCTTCGTACAAACACATCACACCAATCTGTTCTTTCATTTGCATAATTTAATCTTGTGGTGGTTTTCCTTCAGGAACTAGACACGTGCTGCTGAAACCAAAAGAGCAGAAGAGTGGAAAAGAACCTTTCTTCTATGGTGTTATTCACTCGTTTTTACAGAGAGCAAATAATGATTAACGGTGAATTGAGCTGGTTTACTGGTAATTTGGTGCTGAAATCCATTCTCCGGCGCTGATTTATCCTTTAGGCTACCATCCTAGGCGATCTTGGCGAAAGAAGCTCAAATGTGAAATTAATGTTCATGTGGTAACGCCAGCTCTGAAGACAGTAGTTAATATACAGTTGAAGCTCGAACGCATCACACTTTTCCCTGTAAGATGACCTTCTCGCTACATCTGCAGACGTTAAGAAAGATTATAACTGCTAACTACAAATAGAGTCTTAGGAGTCAGAAGACGCATCCAATCTTCGAAAGAATGCTGAGCGCTCTTGAAGAGAAAAGAGACGACGAGATCCTAAGATTCGACGATTTCCAGATAATCCAAAAACTCGGAAGGGGTCAACAAGGACTTGTGGCTTTGGCCACAAATCCTAATGGAAAGCAGTTTGCGGTGAAGTTCTTTTGTCCTTCCTTTGAGCCTTTTCAGACTGTTAGTAAAGAAAGATTCATCCGAGAGATTCAGATACTTCTCAAGCTCAAACATCGCAATATTGTAAGCATTTATGCTGCGGGTTCAGCAAAATGGGATGATACGATAAACAAATGGAGAACATCCCCAAAGTTCGACGATATGAATGAAGTACTATACTACGTGATGGAATATGTTGAAGGCAAGAAAGTGAAAGAGATATTCTATAAGAATATTGAGCATTATGAGCCGTCGCCTCAAAAGTGTACTCAGAAAAATTTGGGTCTATTCGAGCAACTGATAGTCCAAATAAGCACTGCAATGACTTTCTTCCATGAAAAGGAAATCGTCCATCGCGATATTACACCTGACAATATAATCTATTCCGAGCAAGACGGTACATTTGTCATAGTGGATTTTGGATTTGCGATGTATTTGAAGAGTCCACCTTTATCCGATCCCCAGAATATCAGAAAACAAGCCTTCCTAGATTTTGCCAGTGCACAAGAAGGCAAAATGGATCAGATCGCGGATCAATATAGCTTCGCAAAAATGCTTTCTGGGCTATTAGATTCATTTAGCCTATGCTACACCGACCAGCGTTACCGTGGAATTCGCATGGTTCTAGACAAGGCCATGATGGAAAAAAGAGAGGAAAGATACAAAAGTATGGCCAAGTTCATTGCGACGCTAGCACCCTACTTGTACTCTCACCCATACAATTATGTCTTTCAGATAGGATCCTTTTTGATTCCTCGCACAAGATTCGGCAGTTTCACTGGCAGAATTAACATACCATGTTCAGGATTTGTGCCAACGTTCAAAGAGATGCTTGACATAGTCGACACAGCTGAATTTCAAAGACTTAGGGGGGGTTCGCCAACTTGGTCCGACCCATTTTGTCTATCCTGGTGCTACTCACACGAGATTTGAGCATTCCTTAGGCACTTATTGCTTGTCGTTGAAGTACCTTGGTGTGTTGCTACGAAACCCCAAGTTTTGCGATCTAGCCGATCCAGTAGAAGAGTCAGTGAAAATCGTCGCCTTGAGCACGTTGCTGCATGATATTGGTCACTATCCTTATTCTCACTGGATTGAAGAACTAGCGAAGACCGGTGGCGAGTTTTTCGAATCGCACGAGCAACGAGCAGCTCTAATAATCCAAAATTCGAAAATAGGTCGCATTATTTCCGACGATTGGGGGATTGATCCTAGTGTTGTAGGCAGGTTAATCTCTCGCAAAACCTCCGGTGGAAAAGAAAATTTGCTAGGATCTATAGTGGATTCAGTAATTGATGTTGACAAAGTTGACTACTTGCAAAGAGACAGTGCTCACTTCGGTGTTCCATACGGACAGGCAATTGATGCGAATAGACTGATCAGCTCTCTTTTCGTGGATCCAAAGAATAATAGAATATGCCTTACAGAAAAGGGCAGATCCTCTTTTGTCGGACTAATAACCAGCAACATCATAATGTATCAAGAAGTATACTGGCATAAAACCGTTAGGGCATGTACTGCCATGTTTAAGAGATTTTTCTTTCAATTCATCGAAGAGAACAAAGGCATGCTTAAAACGATAAGGGATCAATATCTTTCCTACCCTGACGAGAGATTCATCGAAACCTTGTTTTCACGAACTCAGGACAATCCTGAACTGAATAGATTGATAAGTCCTTTTGCTAATCAAGGCAGAGCATTATTCAAGCCCGCTTACGTGTATTACCCTACTCACAGTATGCATGACCAGAGCGGGAGCACAAAAAAGCTCTTCGGTGAGATTTCGAATGGATCATACTCTTACAAGATGAAGATAGCCGATGAGTTAGTCGACGTATTGAAGAAACATGTTTCCGAGGCTTCAAATATGAAGCAGCTAGACATTATCTTGGAGACTGCTCCTGTAGACTACCGAGAAGTAGCAGAACTGGATGGGTTTCGACTCTACGATTCTAGAATAGGAGAATTTGAAGTATTAAGTCCGGAAATAATGCAACTGAACGATTACCTTCGAAAGAACCGTAGTAGCTATGTTCTCTGTTCTCCTAATTTCTATAGCAGACTGAAGAAGCTATCAGTAAGAGAATGGAGTGAAATATTTAGCAGTGTCCTTAGGCGTCTTTAAAGTGTGAAGTTGGATCAATGCAAAGCGGTTGGCAACACATTGTCAAGATTCACACTCTCGCCACGCATGAATAGCGCATTCTTTTACTGGTAAATTGGGGTTGAAATCCCTTCCCCGGCGCCAATCGCTCTCCTCAAGTCCACTATGCTGGCAAGTCCGAAAATGAGTTGGCACGGAAAAATGGTAGGTTACCATGTTGGTTATCGTTTTATCGTTGCCAGTGCCCGCATCTGATTCCTTTTCTCAGGCATCGGCACGATTTTCATCTGCATGCTGTTCAGAAAGCCCTCCGCTACCCTTCTTGCTTCCCTTCGAGTTTGATACGCTCCTTTGAGTTCAATCCATGGCAGGGTTTCGTCAACTTTGACCCATACAGCGTACAAGTCTTTCACCATTTCCTTGGTGATGGAAGCAGTTGACTGTGAATGATTAAAACAGTTGTGAATTCTGAATAATGATTCAGGTTAAGCTTTGTTTTGGAAACTTACTTAAACCGTGCTGTAACATCCATTACGGTTCGGAAGCAAGCGCGCGCGCTCCAAGATTGAAGCAGGCGACGTCATAATCGCCTCGGGCTATGCTGAGGGAGAAGAGAGCCTCAAAAGATTGGCATCTCTATAGCTCGTCGGTCAACGAGTACTTGGGATACTTATTTTGGATTCATCAATACTATAAACTCAGACTCCGATTCTATGATAACGGAGGGTTATCCATCATAAGAAAGAAGGAATCTAGCGGGGAAAATCGAAGTTTCACCTGTCCAAACCCCTCATGCGGCAGAGCTTTCGACAACCCCATAAGGGCTGAGAACCACAGCGCAAAGAAGACTGAACGTTACGAGGCTTGCCCTTACTGCCTAACTGACATTACGGTCGTGACTACCTCTGAACCCTTTGAAGACAGACCGGAATCAGAGGTAAGCAAAGTGAAAAGTGAACCACAGATCATCCAGCATCCTGAAAGAAAGCCGCCTGAGTCTCCTGCGAAAGTGAAGTGCACACACCAATTTGGATACTTGAGCAAACGTGACTCAAAAGAGAAAATACCTGAAGAGTGCATGATGTGCGAAAGCATAGTGCAGTGCATGCTTAAGGCCATAACTGGCTAGGTTGGTCACCGATGATACGCACATGCTCTTTTAAGCTGCTCAGATTTTCTGAGAATGGACAGGAGACAGTATAGTTGTCTGCGACCTTGCAGAAGAGAGCTCCTGGGGTCATTACGTCAGCCACTCCTCAGACTAGGGAATTGAACGCTGAGACAGTGACAACTATCGCAACTGGTTTTCTGAAGCGAATTGGACACAAGGGCAGTTTGAAAGCCAAACGAGTGTCGCTGGAAGAAACTACATATACTGTTGAGGTTGAAATGAAGAAGCTTATGGCCATCGTTCAGGTTGACGCGAAAACGCATGAGATCAAGTCCTATGAGATACAGCCCAAGGGTGAAGAGGCTTCTTCTGCGTCGTTTTCGCCGAAAATCATCATAATAATGCTCGGAGTCTCTGCAGCCGTCTACGTTGGACTCTATTTTGCGTTCAAGATGTTCGGACTGTAAGGCTTTCTGTTGGTCTTCTGCATAAAATATGAATGGAAATAGCTTCATTGTTGAATGAAGCTTTCAGAAGGATTGCTAGACTTCGGTCTTCTTTTTCTTTTCGGGTTTCTTCTCTTCCTTAGGCTCCTCTGCTGGTTTTGCTTCTTCTTCAACGACTGTTGTTTTCTCCTCGATCTCCGTTGTGATCTCTTCTATTGGCTTTGGCGGTGGGGTCGTGGCCATTGTCCAGCCTATCCATGCGCCTATGCCCATTATGGCGACGAAGGCTATGAAAACGGGTACAGCTATTATCCAGAATTGGGTTTGAGACATCCAAGATGTATCAATGCTTGATCCGAATACTGAGAGCCACTGAGGATAGAAGAGGGTTACAACGTAGAGTACGGCGATTACTGCGCAGACGAGGAATATTATTCCGCCGATTGATTGATCTTTGCTAACCATTTTTGTACATCACCACATGTAAGCCATGTTTACATCTTTATACCTTTTAAGTTTTACCGTGGTTTTCGGGTTTTCTCTGCTAGATTGTTCCCGTTTCCCAGGTTCCCAGATATTTCTTCTGCTCATCTGTGAGCTTGTCAATATCTACCTTCATGGACTTGAGTTTCAGTTTCGCGACGGTTTCGTCTATTTCCTTGGGCACTGGGTAAACCTTCGGCGGCTTTTTCTTGGTTTTTGCCAGATTCTCAGTGCAGAGGGCTTGGTTTGCGAACGACATGTCCATGACTTCCGATGGGTGTCCTTCTGCCGATGCCAAGTTCACGAGTCTTCCGTCTGCCAAGAGGTAGAGTCTTCTGCCGTCTTTAAGCGTGTACTCTTCAAGGTTTGGTCTAATGGTTCTTCTTGACTTGGCGAGTTCTTCTAGGTCTTTCATGTTTATTTCCACGTTGAAGT
>Ga0315296_10005113_pt1 | contig 10563 bp, 10 predicted proteins | sample YL17G14_18_MG_FD_203921 | JGI IMG/M metagenome (GOLD analysis project Ga0315296, IMG submission 203921) | Sediment microbial communities from Yellowstone Lake, YNP, Wyoming, USA - YL17G14_18 | ecosystem: Environmental > Aquatic > Freshwater > Lake > Sediment | place: USA: Wyoming | collected... | reverse complement strand
GTTTTGCCTCTCTCTTCCTTTTAGAGGCTATAAGTCTGGCAGCCCCCAAAATCTCTGCTGCCTGCCCCTCCCTTAGCTTGTGTCTACGATCAGCAAGCTCACCGATCGCAGATTCCACCTCAGAAAAATCGATTAAACCTCTTCCAAGGGCCTCTAATAGGATGGTCCAAGTGCTCCAAACACTGAATCCGTACATCCTCGCCAGTTCAGAGAGGACCCTCTCATCGACCAAGATGGCCTCCGCCTCACTTTCCCTCGCATATAAAAGCGTCTCGGCGTCCGACCCCGATATGTTCTCGCTCCTAGCCAACCTCTCGACCGCTGAAGCCACCTCACCAGCTATATCCTTGACACTTATCCAACCCTCCTCCACCGCCCGTCTCACGATGAGGGCGTCGTCGTAGCCGAGATCAATCCCAACGTCAATGACCTCCCTCTTGACCCCGGAGGTGATCGTTACACCCTTGAAGATCTCCCTAAGTAGGAATAGCTTATTCATCTGAGCTAAATGGATCAGCGGTCCCGCATCGGACACCACCGAAGACAAGGGATCAGCCCCCGTATCTCGATCTCATGTAGCTCTTGACCGTCTCCGAGTCCCAGTTCACGGGGATGCCCTCCCTCTCCAGCATCTCAAGGAACTCACGCAGAGATACCCCCAGGATCTCGGCAGACCTCGAGGCGGTCAACTTGCCATCCCTGTAGATGTCGACGACCCTTCTGCGAAGCCCGTCCTCGATAAAATCTCTGAGAAGCGTCGTTCTGTCGACTTTCTCTATGAACCTGACTGCCTCTATCCTCTCCAGATCCGGAGGTGATAGACGTACGGTAACCACGGCGCTCTTCTCGGTCACGGCCACCACAAAGATCTAGATTACATTGTAATACAAAAATCTTCCTAAAGGCAAAGGCGAGGGCGCGGCTATGATGCGGTAGGATTGGAGGTCAGCCAGCTGCCGAGAGGCGGATCCCAGGCTGAAGCCCAGCACCCCCTCAGGATGAGCAGGGTAATCGCGCCCTCGTCGATGAGGCTGAAACAGGGTTCCTCGGAGGCTGTCGTTCCCTCGGACGCGGCCCATGATCCGCTAGGCCTCGGAGTCGAATTCCGACTTCGAATGCAACCGCTGCGGGCGCACCCAGTCTTACTCCTTTCCTACTCTGTACGCTGCTCCGCATAGACCGAATAGCGCTTCAAGCAGACCTCCCCCGTGTCTGGCAGAAAAGCGATGAAGTGCTCAAGCTTCACGATCCGTGTTGGCTGGAAGCCCACGGCGTGTGTGCGCAACGACATCACACAGCTAATTTAATGGATAACTGCGGCAGACTCTGCGCGCATGAATGGGGTACGTAATTACGTACTTTAAACTGAGGCGCTATGACCCGGAGAAGCCTCGCGGAGAACTAGCACGAGGAACTAAGCAACGTGGCCGATGAGCTTGGGATCGAGTGGCTGCTCCTCTACGACTTCAGGGAGGTTAAGCCAAGCACAAGGTTCTGGACCAACCTCAAGAGGCTTGGAGGACTCGGCGGGAGATCCTCCCTGATCCAGTACAGCGTCTTCCAGACCGACCGGAGAAGAGTCGCGGTCGCCTCCAAGAAGCTCGCGGAGCACTACGGGGCGTCGACGGAGGTCTTCAGGGGGCAGAGAACAGAGCTCTAAAGGTGTGTAATTACGACCCTTATTCGCTGAAGAACACCCTCGACGCGCACGCAAGGTATTCAAAGAGTGGGACACATACCCCACACGGAAGAGCCTCAGGGAGAGAGCAGTTAACCTAGACGCCAAGTTTCTGCCCAATAAAGTCCTGTTTAAAATCCTTATATAACACGAATGATATTTTATATCACATGAGTAACACAACCGCACTCGTAAAGACAAGGCGGGTCGGAGGATCCCTCGTCGTCACCCTGCCGAAGGAGGTCACCGAGAGCAAAGGGATCAAGGAAGGCGAGATCGTCGAGATAACCGTGAAGAAGCTCCGCGTCGACGGCTTCGGAGCCCTCAGGGGAATCGGCCCCTTCACAGCCGACGACGAGCTGAAGGCCCATGAGTGAGCGAATCGTCGCCGACGCCTACGCCTGGGTAGAGTACCTCGACGGAACCACTCGAGGGGAAAAGCTCAGGAACCTCCTAGAAGGAGGCACAGACATGTACACGTCAGCCGTCACCCTCGCCGAGGTCGTTAGCAAGGCCGCGAGAACGGGCAGAGACCACGAGACCGCCCGCACCGTCATGCGGGGCAACTCCACGATAGTCGAAGCCGACGGAGAACTATCATACGAGGCCGGCATCCTGCACGCCGAGATCAGAAGAACTATCAGGGACTTCGGCCTCGCTGACGCCTACGTCCTCGCCACGGCGAGAAGGCTCGGCGCAAAGGTCCTAACCGGAGACCCACACTTCAACGGCGTAGATGACGCCATCATGCTCTGAGCCTCGGACGACTATCTTCTCCCAAACGGTAACTGGAGCCGCCGAGGCCCATCGCGGATACATAAACTCATAACCCAACACAAAGTACCTTTAAGCTACAGAAACAGTCCTAATCACCTTATAATGAGAAACTTCAAGCATCACATCAACTCTACGCAAAAACCGCTCCAGCAGAAGGCGACACAAATATTTCCAATAACCGAATAAAGCTAATAAGGCTCCCACATAACTGAAATGGGAGACCCCAATTGAATGACAAGACCCTAGGCTACACGATCATGGCCGCGACGATCCTGATAATGGCCGGCTACTTCGTATTGTCCTTCGCGCCCTGGCTCGGCGCCTCCTTCGCCTGGCTCACCCCCTACACGGAGTGGGCCTACAGGCTCCCGGTCCTTGGAGCAGCCTACCTCATGCTCCTCATAATCCTCTGGATCGGCTACACGATGGCCACAACGCCATCCCCGATCCCCCTCGAGAACCCCCTCGACCTTGAATCCGAGGACGAGGAGGGGAAAGGGGAAGAGGAGAAGAAAGAGGAGAAATAACATCCAAGAGAACCCGACCTGTTCCCATCGGCGAGTACCAATTGGGGGAGAGGGGTCACCTGGAAAACCGTGAAAAAACGGCCAATCAGCCAGGCGACTTCAGAAAAACGGTGCAAACCAGAAGCCGATATTTTTAAAATAAGATGATTAGATGAAATATGATACTTGTCTGAACCTATTGTAATTCGTCGCGCCCGCGAAATCCCCCCCAAAAAAAAATATTAGATATAATCGTAATCGCCGTAGACAAAATGAATGTTATTTACATCGTTTTTATTGAGCCCATCTAATGCATCGTTCCTGAATTCTGGAGGATAATTTATGAATGGTATCATCGTATCGTTTATAAAGCCCATTCTCTGAAACATTGACTCAGTTGAGCTGTTTTTTAAAGCATTCACCTGGATCTTGTTGATGTTTTCGTTATCAAAATAATCAACTGCACTTATTGCTAGCTCACTAATGACATCAAGACGATCTGGCAGAGCCAGCAGATCCACGATGTATCCAACTGGGTATTTAACATCGTATCTGTTGATCCTTAGAATAATGAAGCCAAGAATCCGACTTTCAGCTTCGGCGACCTTTACTATGTAGTTTCCGCCTCGGGGGTCGCAATACCTCCAGTTGAGGTAATCCCTGTCCCGCTGAACTATGAACTTGTACTTGGTACTGACCTGAGACCAAAATTTATCTATCCTGTCGTCAAATATGTTGATCTCTGCGATCTTGAAATCATGGTGGATTTTATTGGAAGCCCTTTTTGCCCTCTTAAACCTGTTGATTATTTTCAATGTGTGGAAACCGTATTTCTTAAAAAGATCTTTCTCAGAGGAAACCATCTTGAGGTGAAGATCGATATCACGGATTCTAAGCAGCTTCTCTAAAGTAAAAGGAAGAGCATGATGTTTTTCCCTTTTGTTTTTATCGATCAATATCGGATTAGCGCTGACGCTAAAGTAAAAATGAATTCCGGCATTTTTCATAAATGCAACCTTATGTAATTTGATTTTGCTGTGAACACCCATTCCTCCGAAATCAGAGGAGGTGGCAGCGTCTGCGCCTTGGCAACTCAGAAGTATTTGCTCCCCGATTTTGAGCCTCTGCGGAAGTCCGTGGGAGCACCCAATTATTTTACCATCGCTGACAGCCAGAAACACAACCGTAACCTTTGGTGGATTGTCAATAAACTTCCATCTCCAATGATCCAGTGGGCTGCACTGGAGGTCGAATTTAGGCCAGCCCCTGAAGACTTCATTTAATAATTTAACAATATCTTCTTCATCGCCTGGCTTGTAGCGGCATACGGAATAGTCCATTTAATGTTCAATTAATTTTTATTGTATTAAACTTTATTATCTTTATCATTCTGCGTGTAGAAGATAGGCCAGTCGACGCGCAAAGTGTCGCACCCGCGTCAACGAACACCGTTATCAACCCATCGGGATAACCTCGGCGAGCAGAGACGCATAGCTCAATCCTTCTCCAATTGCGCGCGTGCTTTATCTTCTTTCAATTCTATTCTAGTTTATGTTCATCCCTATCGGAACTGAGGAGCCAAAGCCTCGAAGAAAATTCCCTATCATGACTATTATTTTAATCTTGATCAACGTTGCTGTTTACATATTCGAGACACAAATAGCATTTAATCAAGGCTCGTCCGCTCTCGAGAACTTCATAACCAGCTATGGTGTAGTTCCTGCGCTTATCATAAGGGGAAAATCTCTTTCCACGTTATTAACATCCATATTCATCCACGCTGGCCTCACGCACATCTTCTTCAACATGCTGTTTCTCCTCGTCTTTGGTGATAACGTCGAGGACAAACTCGGTCACTTCAGGTTTCTTATCTTCTATTTAGTTGCAGGTTTAATAGCATCGTTTTCCCAAATAGCGGTCGATCCAAGCTCCATGATTCCAAGCGTGGGTGCAAGCGGTGCAATCGCGGGTGTACTTGGAGGATACCTCATCTTCTTTCCTCGCGGCTACGTACGAGCTTTCATAATTTTGGGGGTTTTGATGCATATTAGTAGGGTTCCAGCGGTGATTTTCATCGGATTCTGGTTTATAATCCAGTTCCTGAATGGGATAATCACTCTGGGTGTAAACACAGTCGAGACAGTTGGGGTTGCATATTGGGCTCATATTGGGGGATTTGTAGTTGGAACTATGCTGTCAATCATTTACAGGGTTTCTCATGCGCGCACTTTTTGAAATTGTGAAATCAATCCGCTTGAAGAGGATCTGATATTGGAGCTTGGATTGCGTGCATGAATAAAATTCATTTCATTTGCAGTGCCTGACGGTTATAGTACGCGATGCGATGTCGCCGATCATGTCGAAAACGTGTCCCATGTCTCTTTCATCGACTCCCCAGGTGTAGTGCGCTTCCATCGAGTTTTCATTTAACGTTAGCTTATCCAAGCGGTGCATAGCCTTCTCCCCCATTACTTGGACGAAGGTTTCCTCCGCTATTTGTTCAGCTTCTTCCCTTGTCAAACCATCTATCACGTTGACAGGGACGAGGACATTCAACTCTCGAATACCGTTGACAACTAACCTAAACTCAACACGCACGTGCAAGCTGGTTTCCAGCTCATCCACTGATCTGTTCTGATCTACCGTGCCTTTCCAAGTGAATGCCTCACCGCCTTTGTGGTTAACGGTTACTGTATATGTCGGTTTCCAGACCACGGGGTACTCTACAACTATGTACCAGGGGTCGGAGATGTACGTGAGAGAACAGTATCCTAGTAATCTTGGGGATGATTCCTCGATCACCCAAACCTTGGGAAGACTTTCATTAAGCTTGTAGGTGTTTATGAGATAGGCGATGGCTATATCCCGTGCGAATTCTGAGGAAACAATCTGGTCGGTTGAGCTGCCGAGCATCTTCTGAGTCGTTTCATCCCACACATCATCGATGATGGCGCGGGTGACCTTGCCCTCGATTACTGTTATTATGATGATATGCTCCTGAGCCTTTCCAAGCATCACGTTGCCGGTTCTGTCACCGTAGCCAGGATAATTGCATGTGAAGCCGATGTTTACCTGCCAAGCATATGGCATTCGCAGGGTATCGATCTTCAGAACCTTAACCGTCTCCGGTACGCCGTCGAAGCTGAATGTGGGGCAACCATAAAGCCACTCCAGGGCTATCTGCTCAGCCTCCTCCTGTGTGTGGTTGCTCGGGATAGGTTTCTGGTTTAGCTCATCCCACTTGTTGTCGATGATCGCCATGCTGACCTTTCCCTCGGTTACATGGATCCTGATAGTGTGGTGGGTGATCACATCCGCGAGGAGCTGTCCTGTCCTGTCACCGTATCCGGCGTGCTTGGAATCGAACTCGATGGTAACCTGCCAGAAGCTGGGGTAAGCGAAGGTCTGGGCCTGCCAGGATTCTACGACCTTAACGGATCCTTTTATGCCGTCGAACTTGAAGGTTGGCGCAACCTTGAGGTAAGCTAATGCTATCGCTTCGGGCATGTTCTCTGTTATGTTAAAAAGGTCGTTTTGTAGGGCGTATATGCTAGCCGGTGCTATGACGGCTATTAGCATGATCGCTGTAAGTATCATGTATCTCCTCATTTCTGCATCAGCTATTGCTACAGTGTACTTCAGTATAATCCCAATGTTTAGAACATAAGTTCTAATGAATAGAACAGCCAGTTTTTAGTTGAACACGCGAAATGTATCTAAGACGGTGACGAGCTAATGCACTTAGGGCATAAGAGAACTCTACGATAACCATTGGGGTAACTAAGTTGGTATCCGTGTTTATCGCATTTAATGACATAGAGCGGCAGCTTCCCTTTCCAACCCTCAAAGCTTACCCAGTCAACCAATACGGAGCCACGCATTGCGAGGATTACAAGTTGTAGCAGACTCAGGCTTGAGATGATCGTCAACATGGTTTCGGCGTTAATCTGGTTCATACTCATTGAGCCCACGAGACCAAGCCCAGCTAATAATCTGCTGAAGTCCATCCGGCCAGTTTTTCCCCTTGTTTGGTGAATTAATTCGTTTTAATATATATTAACTTTTAGACTAACAAACGTTGGCCAAATGGACTTGAGATTTGGTTTTTAAACATGAAATCTGGGTATTGTTAAACGGATGTCGACTGATGGCTTTACAGAAATAAAAAGCTCACCACATAGATGTTAAAAACGATATAGGAATGAGCCATAGTTTATTTTATTAAAGATAATATAACTAATAACAATGGGCGCGCGATCAGTGGTCCCACCCATAAACATTATCGAGCCCGAGCGTCGTTTCTGATCACAAAGAAAATGGCCCATTGACGATAAATTTGTCATAGACGGGCATTGCGGTTATCCCGATTTCAACGTTCGTGACAACGACCGCCTCGATCCATACCTCGTTGACCTCTACAACTGCCTTAGGGTCTCGTATACTACGCTCGCGCGCCTGGTAACCGAGGAAAGACAAGACGAGCCCGGAGTCAAGCGGCTCATCCTATACGATTTGAAAAACGACTAAACCCTGCATCAAGTTCTGGAGCAACCTCCCCTGCCTCACCGCCCTAAGTGACGGCACCCGCCTCACACAGTAAAGCGCCTTCAAGACCGACCGGATGAGAATCGCAATCACCGCCAAGAAACTCGGGAGCACTACGTGCTCGGCTGATTATCTATTTTAATTTCTAAATACCCTAGCGCGCTATTGGTTCACATCCAGTCCACGTCGCCCATCTGGCAGTGCAGCTGATCGGGTGGCGATGCCATCAGCTCCGTCTCATTACTCTTGTCGTTCACCCATCTGTGTGATAGGTTCAAGGGGGACTTGCTGTCGACGAAGCCGTGGCCTGTCAGTATGTCCATATTGGGGTGGCCCTTTACTGCCCAGCTGTAGATGATGTTCACGTCCAAGTTGTCGAGGTGTTCTAAGGCGGATGTAAGTAGGCTTGCGGTGACATCGATTCTGTTTGGTGCCGTGATCAGGTCCATGATGTAGCCTCTGGGGTATTCTGAGTCGTGTTTGTTTACCCTGTAGACGCAGTATCCGAGCACATCGCCGTCGGCTTCAGCCTGCTTGATATGGTATTCTCCTGCTCTGGGGTCGCAGTATCTCCAGTTGAGGTATTCCTTGTTCCTTACGACGATGTGTTTGTAGTGGGGGTGTATCGAGCCCCAGAAGGCGTCTATCCTGTCGTCGAACGTGTCTATGGTTTTTATCGTATGGTCGCCGGTTTCATGGGTTCTCTTGGTGAGCTTTATCTTGTTTATGTTCCTCAGCGTCGTGTATCCGAGCTTCTTGATAAGTCTGTTCTCGGCTCTGTTCTTGCTGAAATGAAGGTCAAGGTCATTAATCTTGATCACTTGTAGTAGTTCCCGGGGGAAACTAGGCAAGTTTTCCTTCCTCGAGTGTGCTATTATTTTTCTGTTTGTGGTGGCCCAGTACGAGTAATCGCATCTCATCATCTGTGGTAGCATGCGTCTGAATTTGTTTATTTTTGAGTAGATGCCCTCGCCCTGAGCTTCTGGGTCTATGGCTGCGTCGCCTCCATGGTGCGCCAGTAGCGTATTGTTTCCTATCTTTATGTCGAGGAAGTATCCGTGCTCGCAGCCGACTATCCTTCCTCCGTCTTCAGCGACTACTATCGCATTCAGCTTCTTGGGATTGTCGAGGTATTTCCATGTCCAGTGATCTTGTGGTGCACATTGGAGATCGAAGTGAGGCCATCCATTGAAGACTTCGATCAGCAAATCGACTATCTGCTTCTCGTCTCCTGGGCGATACTCCCTGACCTTTATGTCCAACTCAATTATCCTCATTTTTTTAATTTAGTTATTATTAAATAGCACTGTCATGGACTGAATGCTGTACATCTCTTAACAGGGCAAGTATATCTAAGTTTTTATGATTCTTTATTTCCGAGGTTACTCGCGTATTTGAACCTCTCACCCGAGTTTGAGAATACGTAACTATTTTCAAGCTGCACCCGATGATAAGGAGGCCATCGAGTCCGACGACGAGCTTGACGAAAACGAGCTTTGGAAAGCTCTCCGTTAATCAACCCTGTAATCACTAAAGATCAAGTGCGCACGTAGAGCCAGTTGTCCCTACGAAACCACATCGTTTCGATACTCCCCCGCTCCCTCAGGAGCCTACTCCCCCTTCCCACTATGCCTGCAACCAGCCGCAAGCTCCTCTGAGAAACGCTCCGGGACACGGCATACGGGTAGCACCTATACTAGTTCAGCAAACCGTTTAACGTCCTCCTGTGCGAGCACCGCGTGAGATCATATCCAGTCAATATCACCATACTGGAAAAGCATCTTACCCGGAGTAGAATACTTGAAATCCTCTAATTCTGGCACATCACTCCCTGATCTATAAGCAACATATATGTCATTTCGACTATTCACTAACCCAAATTTCTTAAATTGCTTTTCATAAGGATGGCATTTAACGATGCAATAATTCACGATGTTTATCTTCGTCTCATCGAAGAATCTGAGAGATTCAGCGATTAGAGCATCTGCACAGTCAGGGTGATCCCAAAGCGTATTCAGGTCAACTATAAAACCTGTGGGATAATCACTTACGTAATTGTTTACCCTTAGCACTACATATCCTATAATTGCACCATCTTCCTCGGCTTCTTTAATAATATATTTTCCACCTCTAGGATCGCTGTATCTCCAGTTAAGATATTTTCTGCTTTTCTCCGTGATGAATGAATAGTCATCTTTAATTTTATCCCAGAAGATCTCGATTCTTTCATCGAATCTATTAATATCTACTATCCTCAGTTTTGATTCCACAACCTTTGTTTTTTTTAAGTGAGTTCTGTATCAAGTCCAGTATTTTTGAGGTATTATAACCGTATTTTAGTAAGCTTTTCTTGGTTAGATTATACTTCTTAAGGTGTGTATCAATATTTAATATTCTAACCAAATGTACAATTGGATGTGGAAAACGCCGATATCCAAGGCCTTCTTCTTTATTAATAATGATAGGATTTCCCGAGGCATAATAAATCAAACCTAAAGGCGGGCTAAAATCTAGTTCAACCTCCATTTCATACGCACGTATTTTTGAGTATACTCCAATACCTCGAAAATTCGGATGAACCGCTGCATCGACACCTTGCTTACATTGAAATATTTTTCTGCCCAACTTAATTCTATTCATTAACATGTGGTCACAACCAACGATCTTATTCTCGAATTCAGCTACAAAGGCCAATTGATTTTTAATGGGGTTGTCTAAAAACTTCCAATCCCAATGATCCTTCGAAGAGTGATCGAGATCAAAATGAGGCCAGCCCTGAAAAACAATTTGCAAGAGCTTAACAATCTGATCCTCATCTCCAGGAAGATATTGGCGAACAATTAAATCACGTTCCAAGCGCGTGCACAACTCCATTGATCGTACAATATGAGTAAAAGAATGCACTTTTACTCATAATAAACCGACTATCAGCTTCAAGTTATTCAATTATCAGAAGATTTAGATTAATCTCGCTTTTACCCTCCCCCCGGGTTAAACTATGAGATAATACCCCATGAAGCACACTACTTCCACCTCTTTTAAAATGATATTGCCCCA
>Ga0315296_10005112_pt1 | contig 10564 bp, 4 predicted proteins | sample YL17G14_18_MG_FD_203921 | JGI IMG/M metagenome (GOLD analysis project Ga0315296, IMG submission 203921) | Sediment microbial communities from Yellowstone Lake, YNP, Wyoming, USA - YL17G14_18 | ecosystem: Environmental > Aquatic > Freshwater > Lake > Sediment | place: USA: Wyoming | collected... | reverse complement strand
TATCTCTGCACAGCCAGCAGCCACAGGAGAGCTAACGCCGTGGAGACGACACAAACGGCCGTGATGATTGCGAGTGCGGCTGAACCTGGATAGGAGAGATTGCGAAGCAGTTCCGCCTGTCTCACCGACTCCGACGTTGTCATCCACCATTCTTCCATCTGTTCACCTCCAGTGGTCCATGGATAGTGAAGCAGTCTGTGATCTCGTTTGGCGCCACGCTTCTTACTCTTTTTCACCCGACAGAAGCTTTTCCGCCTCGTCCAGAAAAGCCTGGGCTTGCTGGATATTGGCAATTGGTTCTTCCTTGCGCAAACCCTGTAGCCGTTGAAGGGCAACCTGCGTGTACTCATCCTGTCCGAGTTTGTGAGCGGCCATGACCCTGGCGATGAAAGCGACAGAAGCGTCAATGGGGTCTTTCATATCCTCCCACATTCTCTCAGCCCTCGTCAGCGTTTTGACGGCCTCCTGGTATGCCCCGACGCGGTACTGGATCAGGCCCAGGGCAGTAACAATGTCGGGATTATTCGGGTCCAACTGATTCGCCATCTCAATCTTCTTCAGGGCCTGCTGATAGGTCTCCATGTCCCTGTCGGGTGAGACAATCACTTCATAGATTTCCACTGCGAACTTCTTGACATCATCGCCAAGGCGAGAGTTGGCAATCTGCATGGCAATCTCGCGCACTTGCGCGTCAAGGGTCGTATCAGCCTGAAGTCTGCTCATCACCACATAGTAGTAGCCTTCCTTCTGGTACAGTTCGTCTACGACTTTGCGCGCGACTTCGCCCGCCTCGCGTGATTCGTGGCTATCGGCCAACTCAGCGGATTTCCAGAGCACGACCGTGCCCAAGGTGCCGGCAGCGATACTCTTGCCGTCCGGACTAAATGTGACGCTGAAGATGCCGAGGCCAGAGTAATCGCGCAGCGTAAGCAGTTCGTTGCCCGTTGTGGAATCCCATATTTTGGCCGTTCTATCCGTACTTCCCGATAGGATACGCTTCGCATCGGGACTAAACGCTACAGCGGTCACAATGCTTGAGTGTCCACGAAGCATCATCAGTTCAGCGCCGGTTGCCGAGTCCCATATCTTGATCGTACCATCTCTGCTTCCGCACATGATTCTGTTGCCATCCGGGCTAAAGGCCACACATGAAGAGAGACCTTGATACTGTAGTGTCATAGAATTGGCACCTGTCGCTGCATCCCAAACCTTGATTTCCCCACCCGGATCCAGTGCTGCCAGGAGCTCGCGATCGGAGCCTGCTGAGGCGATGTGCTTGCCATCGCGGCTGAAGACTACGGACACCACGGTCTTGGTGTGTCCGCTGAGTGTCATCAGTTCCTCGCCCGTTGCCACATCCCAGACCTTGATTCTCTTATCCATACCACCTGAAGCCAAGCGCTTCCCATCTGGGCTGAATGCTACGGAATGGATCAGAGCTTCATGCCCGCGCAACGTCATTGTCTCGACGCCGGTTGCTGCGTTCCGGATCTTGATGCTGTTGTCCCACCAGTTTGGTGAGGCGATGTATTTACCGTCAGGACTAGGTGCTGTCGTTAATAAGGGACGGCCACCAGCAAGGATGCTGGCAGCTTCGGTCCCACTTCCCAGCTCCCATATCTTCACCATTCCATCTTGGCTGGCTGAAACAAGACGTCCGCCATCTGGGCTAAATGCCACCGAGAGAATTCTTTCGGTATGCCCGGCGAGTCTGGCCGATTCGGGGTCGGGACCCACATCCCACACCTTGATTATATGGCCACCACCGCTCGAGACAATCTGCTTACCATCCGGGGTAAATGCAACAGCATCTCCCTGACCACGAAGAGTCAGGACGTTCTCGCCTGTTACAGCGTCCCAGACCTTGATCGTGTTGTCGCCACCAACTGAGACGATGGACCTACAATCGCGACTGAATCCCACTGAACGGACCCAACCTTCATGCCCATGCAAGGTCATCCGTTCGGCGCCGGTTGCTGCATCCCATATTCTGATTTCTTTACCGACAGCACAGGCGATGGACTTGTTGTCGGGACTGAAGGTGATGAAACAGTCCCAGATGTTCTTACCGCTGAGTGCCATTACTTCTTCGGTGGTACCCGCATCCAATATCCTGATCTTGTCATCCCCATAGACCGCGAAGGCAATTCGTTTTCCGTCGGGACTAAGTGCGACAGATTGAATCCCTAAATATCCCTTTCCGGGATCCGATGCAAACGTAGTCAATTTGGTTCCAGTCACGGCATCCCAAACCCTTATCGTGATGTCCCCGCCGGAGAGTATGCGACTCCCATCGGGGCTGAACATAACGCAAGAGATCACGCTGTCGTGGGCCTTGAACGCTATTACTTTCGTTCCGCTGGTTAGATCCCAGACCTCCACCTGCCCCGCGTTATCGCCTGCGACGACTCGCCTGCCGTCCGGACTGAGGCCAATGCAATTGACAGCGTTTCCGCTGTCCCTGCGGATAGTCAGTAGCTCGGTGCCTTTGACGATATCCCAGACCTTGATGGTATTATCCCAGCTTGCCGAGACTATGCGCTTGCCTTCTGGGCTTACTGCTATAGCATTTACCCGGTCGGAATGACCGCGCAGGGTCATTTTCGATTGGTCTGCAATATGGTTTAGGTGATCCCATTCCCAGCCCCGCAAGTCCTCAGGGCACGAGTCCAACAGACTTCGGACTTGGCTTGCATTTCCCTCCCGGTATTTTGCGTCTGCCAATTGAATACTGTTCACGTAAAGGGTGCGGCGCAGTTCTTCCGCCTTCGCCTTCGTGGTCTCCTCCGCATGCTCTGCCCGTGTGCGCGCGATGCTTTCCTTCTCGCGAGCATATTCGGCCTCAGCGCGAGCAACCGTCTCTCTTTGCAGAGCGTATTCCGATCTGAGGTACATGAGCGAGCTGACAACGAGGCCCAGGACAACGGCCACCGCCACTAAGGCCACGGTGACGACGGAGCCGGCGTGTCGGCGGACGAATTTTTGGACTCGGTAGATTGTCGTTTCGGGGCCGGCGAGGAGGGGGTTGCCGTTGAGATAGTTGCGGATGTCGTCGGCCATCTCCGAGGCGGACTTGTAGCGGCGGCAACGGTCTTTCCGCATCGCTTTCAACGGGATCCATTCGAGCTCTCTGTGCAGGCGGCGGGCAAGAGGCACGGCCTGTGTGCCTCGGCTGGCGGCGATTGCGTGGGCTCTTTCGCCCAGGCTGGTGAGGCGGATGCTGGGGGAGGTGGGCTCTTGCTCCCGGATTGTTTGCTGGATTTCTGCCAGGCCCGCTTTCGCGAAGGATTCGCTCTCGAAGGGCAGGACGCCGGCGAGAAGCTCGTACAGAACGATGCCCAGGGAGTAGATGTCGGAGCGGGTGTCGATGTCCTGTGTGGCTAAGTCCACCTGCTCGGGACTCATGTACTCCGGCGTGCCGAGAAGCTGGCCCTGGTACGTGACGAGAGTTTTGTCCGTCAGTGGCGACGTGATCGCTTTGGCGATGCCGAAGTCGATGATTTTGGGTGTGGCGCGGTCGCCGTGGATCGAGACGAGGATATTCGAGGGCTTGAGGTCCCGGTGGATGATTCCCTTCTGGTGGGCGTGGTGGACGGCCTCGCAGACCTGCTCGAACAGCCGTAATCGCTGCTCGATCGTGAGCTTGTTCTGGTCGCAATAGCTGGTGATGGGCAGGCCTCTGACAAACTCCATGACGAAATATGGCCGGCCGGTTTCCGTGCAGCCGGCGTCGAAGACGTGCGCGATGTTCGGGTGGTCCAGCAGGGCCAGGGCCTGTCTCTCGGCCTCGAATCTGCCGATGACCTGCCGGGAGTCCATGCCGGGCTTGATGATCTTGAGGGCCACCTTGCGGCGGACCGGCTCTTTCTGCTCGGCCAGGTACACCAGTCCCATGCCGCCTTCACCCAGCAGGTCCAGCAGCTCATATCGGCCAATGGTCGTGCCGGGACCCTCGATCCGCGCAGCGGCGAGCGTGACCTCTGACTTATCCGGCGTCGCGGCTACGGCTTTCAGCAGGCACCCGGGGCACAGGCCCTCCGGCGCGTCCCCGGAAAGCTGGGCGCCGCACTTCGGACAACGATTTTCACGGTCCATAGGAGTCTCTCCTTACCTGTGCAATACGTGCTTTCGCATCTTGGGGCGTATGTGAGAAGCCGGCTTACCGTAGCATGGGCATCTTGCCCATGAGTCGCAGGGCCATCTTGGCCCTGCACACTATTGTCTTTTCATGGGCGAGACGCCCATGAGACCACGGGCAAGATGCCCGTGCTACCTCTCACACACCCTCTTACTAAGGAGACGCCAGGAAGATGTTACAGAAAATCTTGCCGCCGTTCATCCAACGGTTCGGAGTTCCGCCTCCAGGCGGCCCAGGACCGCGTAAACGCGGAACTCCAAACGGATCAGTTCGTCAGGGCGGCGAAGAGCTCGCGGAGTTCCTCATCGACCTCCTTGGGATCGGCGACCGTCTGAGCGATTTGCCGGCGGACAAGCTCGCCGTATCGCTGCCTGAGCCGGTGCACGGCCACGCGCACGGCGGATTCGGTCATGCCCAGCTCGGCGGCGATGTCACTGTAGCCGGCCGGCGTTTCGCCCGCCTGCAAATGGGTCTTGAGCCGCTCGAAGACGTGTCCCTTGTCGGCCTCGACGTACTCGGCCTTCAGTTGCGCCAGGGCCTCCTTGAGCACGGTCAAGGCCCACGATCGCATGAAGAGCTTCTCCGGCGACAGGGTGTCTGTAGGCTCCAGCGAGTACCGGGTCTCCGCGTCGCCGACATCGAGAGGGAAGCACTTGCCACCTCCACGTTTCTTCGCCTGCTCTCGGTCCCGCTCGTCGGCGACAAAGTGCTTGAGCGAGGCCAGCAGGAAGGAGCGGAACCGGCCCACGGCAGGATCGGCCCGCTGCAAGGCCTGCCGCTCCAGAAGGCTCGCGAAGAACCCCTGCGTATAATCCTGGGCCTGGTGACTATCGTAGCCTTGCCGGCGCAGGTAGGCATAGAGCGGGAACCAGTAGGTGCGGCAGAGGGCCTCAAGGGCCTGGCGATGGCCGGGACTGTCCGGCGAGCCCGCCGCCACAACCGCCGTCCACTGCGTCGTGACAAAGCGGGCCTGTGGAGACGACCCCGTCGGATCTACCGGCCTTGCATCAGACATTATTGCACTCGCAAATCAGGTGTCGCACGTGACATCGAAGGCCGCCGGAGCAACTTCACGCACGATTATACACACGCCGCAAGCCCTCGCAAGGGTTCCTCTGTGGCCTCGCGACGCATGGGCGAGACGCCCTCGCCACGAAGAACGCTGTCGCCAACTCTTGCTTCAGTCGGGCCGGTCTGTTACAATGAAGAATTTGTGGGGCAGCTTCGTAAGGATGAGGTTGTGCAAGAGAATGCAGCCGCGGTTGCAGGAGTGGTGTTCGGGAGTGGTCGGGCGATGAAGCACATTTCCGCGATTCTTTGGTGCGGCGTGGCCCTTCTGCTCTGTGGCGGCGGGATATCGGCGGGCGGTCCGGCGGGTGGGGACTCCGTCGACGGCCCGATCATCAGCGAGTTTCTGGCTTCCAACAGCAAGGGTCTTCTCGACAAGGACAGGGACTCCTGCGACTGGATCGAGCTTTTCAATCCGACCGGCCAGGCCATCAATCTCGACGGCTGGTACCTGACTGACGATCCAAACGATCTTGAAAAGTGGGAATTTCCTGCCGTGACAATTTCTCCCGGCGGGTATCTCGTCGTGTTCGCCTCGGGAAAGGACAGGCGGATGGACGGCGCCGAGCTGCACACGAATTTCGCCTTGCAGGCCGGCGGCGAATCCATCGTGCTCGTGCAGCCGGACGGCGTGACCGTCGCCCACAGCTATATCGACTATCCGCCCCAACTGGCGGACATCTCTTACGGCCTCAGCGGCGACAGCGCCACCACGCAGACCGAGACCGTGCTGATCCCGGCGGGGGCTGAAGCCAGGGCGCTGGTCCCCGTCGATGGGTCGTTGAGCCTGAGTTGGATGGAGGCAGCGTTCAACGACGCCGCGTGGACCGTCGGCAGAACGGGCGTCGGGTATGACTATCCCGGCCTGATTCAGCTCGACGTCGCCGCCATGAGAAACGTGAATCAGACCGTGTACGTGCGCATCGCCTTTGACGTGGCGGACGTCACGACGGTGGACAAGCTCATCCTGAGATTGCGATACGAGGATGGCTTCGTGGCGTACCTGAACGGCCGCAAGGTCGCCGCCGCCAACGCGCCGGAGGATGCGTCGCTGACGTGGAATTCGGGAGCGCTGGGCAACCGGGATGACAGCCTGGCCGTCAATGCCCAGGAGTTCGATATCACGGATCGCAGGGACGCTCTCATCAAGGGCAGGAACGTGCTGGCGATTCACGCACTCAACTGGGGCCTGACAAGCTCCGATCTGCTGGTCCTGCCAGAGCTGGTTGCGGTTGACGTGCAGAGACTCGATCTATCGGACGTGACTGAAGGCTACCTGCTGCAGCCGACGCCGGGCGGCGCCAACCAGGCGTCTCCGAGAACCCGCCTTCGCCGGCGCCAGGCCAGAACCTCGTCATCACGGCGAACGCAGCCGAGACTCTGGCCGCGATCAAGAGCGTGCGCCTGTTTTTCCGCGTCAACTTCGTCATCGACAGTCGATTCATGCCCACTACGGGCCAGTCCATGGTCGATGACGGGACCGGGGCGGATGCGGCGGCCGGCGACGGCATCTACACGGCCGTCATCCCCGCCCAGTTCTACGGGCCCGGCGATATGGTCTGCTGGTACGTCCGGGCCGAGGACGTCAACGGCAACAAGTCGCGAAATCCGCTCTTTCCATATCCGCATAATTCCCCCGAGTATTACGGGACGGTTGTCCAGGACCCCGCGATCCGCAGCTCGCTGCCCGTCTTTCACTGGTTCGTGCAGAACGTCGCCGCCTCGGAAGGCCGAAGCACGACGCGGGCGTCGGTGTACTATGACGGCGAGTTTTACGATAATATCGGGATGCACATTCGCGGCGGCAGCACCTCCGGCGCACCCAAGAAGCACTTCAAGTTTCACTTCAACCGGGGCTACAAATTCCGGTACAAGGACGGCTCGCCCCGCGTCAACGAGATCAATCTCAACAGCACGTACAGCGACAAGGCATACGTGCGGCAGAATCTGGCCTTCGAGGCCTACGACTGGTGCGGCTGCCCGGCCAGCGAGTCCTTCCCCGTCCGCGCAGAGCGCAACGGGGACTTCTACGGGGTCCAGATCCTCATCGAGGAGCCCGAGGAGGAACTCCTCGAGCGCGAGGGCCTCGACCCTGACGGGGCGCTCTACAAGATGTACAACACATTCAACGCCGGCGGCTCGGCCGAGAAGAAGACCCGCCGCTGGGAAGGCCGCCAGGACCTCGACGATTTCTGCACCAGCATCAACAACAGCTCCGGCACGACCCGGCACAACAACATCTTCGATCGCGTCAATTTGCCTCTGACGCTCGATTACATGGTCGGCGTCGTCCTCATCCATCAGAACGATCATCCACACAAAAACCACTACCTGTATCGGGATTCGGACGGCTCGGGCGAGTGGTGCTTCCTGCCCTGGGACCACGACCTGACGTGGGGGCGTAACTGGACCGGCGATTCATATCTTGACGGCATTTATGCCAACGATGATCAGGTTGGACGGGGTACGAATGTCAAGCCGTCCCATCCATTTATCGGTAAGGAAGATTGTCGGGAGTGGAACAACTTCTGGAACCGGCTCATCGACGCGCTGCTGAACGATACGACCGTCCGGGAGATGTTCCTGCGACGATTGCGGACGGTAATGGACGAGTTTCTCAAGCCGCCCGGCACGCCTTACGCGGACCTGTTCATCGAGAATCGCATTGATGAGCTGGTGGCGCAGATGGCGCCGGACGTGGTCCTGGACTACAACAAGTGGGCGAATCCCTGGCGCTGGGGCGGGCAGGAGGGCTACCCGGCGAATCAATCCTTCGCCTATGCGATCGGAGTGCTCAAGAACGACTACCTGGCCGTTCGCCGGACGCACCTGTTTGTCACGCATAACGTGAACAACGTGGCTGCCTACAAGATCGTCGGCTCGTATTCCGCCGCCATTCCCAACGCCCAGCCGGCGAATCCATCGATCAGGTTCGGCGCGTATGACTACAATCCGGCGTCCGGAAATCAGGACGAAGAGTATATCGAGCTTACGAATCCGAATCCTCACGCTGTCGATATCTCCGGCTGGCAGATTACCGGCGGGATCGAGCACACCTTCCTGCCCGGCACCGTCCTGGTGGCGGGCGGCCGCCTGTATGTCTCCCCGAATGTCAAAGCCTTCCGCAGCCGGACCACAAGTCCAAAAGGAGGCGAGGGCCGGTTCGTCCAGGGCAACTACAAGGGCCATCTGTCGAACTGGGGCGAGACCCTGAGCCTGACTGACCCCAGCGGCCAGATCGTGGATACCCTGACCTTCACCGGCACCCCGAGCGACCAGCAGCGGTACCTGCGAATCACCGAGATCATGTACAATCCGGCCGAAGGCGGCTCCTTTGATAACGAGCAGTACGAGTTCATCGAGCTCAAGAATATCGGGACGGCCTCACTGAAGCTCGAGGGAGTCAAGTTCACCGACGGCATCTCCTACACGTTCGAGGACGGCCGCAACCTCATGCTCGCGGCAGGGGCCTGCATCGTGATCGCGCGAAACCAGTCGGCGTTCACCTCTCGTTATGGCAGCAACGTGAATCTCGCTCCCGGCACATACACAGGCAGCCTCGACAACGCCGGCGAGACGATCAGACTCGACGACCGCACGAGCAGCACCATTCTCGAATTCGCGTACGAAGACACCTGGTTCGCATCGACTGACGGCCAAGGCTATTCCCTGACGATCAAGAACCCCGCCAGTTCGGACCTCGGCAGTTGGAATCACGCCGGCTCCTGGCGTGCCAGCCCCCAGAAGAACGGCTCCCCCGGCTCCTGAGATGCACATCACGTAGACTGTCGAGCGTGCATCAGCCAAGGGCAAGAGCTGCATACCGACGCCAGTCGCCATGTTCTCCTTCTGGGTGGTATGTCTGCGCTCGCAGTGCGCCCGAACGTAGTCTCACACTGGCACTCTCTGCGGGTGTGCGCAGGTTGACCCGGAGCGGGGACATTTGCTATAATGCATGTTGCCGGGCTGTCCCGCCGGAGATAGGCGGGTATCAAGCCTGGGTCTTCCTGCATCGTTTGGAAGGCTGCCCGTGAAGGAGGTTCAGGATGTGCACGTCGGTTCGCGGTTCTGTGGTTGGGATTGTCTTCGCCGTTTTGCTGGTCTGCCCGGCAATGGGGGGCCAGGGCAGCGATCCCGTCCTCAGCGAATTCCTGGCGGTCAACGGCAACAAGGCGCCGCTGGGACCGGGCGAGCTGCTGGATGAGGACGGCGAATCCTCGGACTGGATCGAGATCTACAATCCCGGCGATCAACCGGTGGGCCTCGCGGGCTGGACCCTCACCGACGATGCGAATGACCTCGAAAAATGGCGGTTTCCGGACGTTACGTTGGGGGGCCACGCATATCGGGTCGTGTTCGCCTCCGGAAAGGACCGCCGCGACGCAGACGGCGAGCTGCACACCAACTTCAAGCTCAGCGCCGGCGGGGAGTACCTGGCCCTGGTCAAGCCGGACGGGTTCTCCGTGGCCGACAGCTACAGCTATCCGCAGCAGTTCGCCAACGTGTCGTATGGGCGCACGGCCGATGTCTCTCTTCAGGAGATTGGGACAGAGTTGATCTCGGAGGGCGCCGGCGCGACAGCTCTGATCCCCGCCGATGGCTCGCTTGGCCTGTCCTGGACGAGCGTGGAGTTCGACGATTCCGCCTGGCTGCAGGGGCAAACCGGAGTCGGATTCGACTACGGCGCCCTCGTGAAGCTCGATGTATCCTCGATGCGAAGCCGGAACCAGACGGTGTATGTCCGCATTGCATGCGAGGTCACCGATGCTTCGGCCGTGGACAAGCTGCTCCTGAGAATGCAGTTTGAAGACGGATTCGTGGCTTATCTCAACGGCCAGGAGGTGGCAAGCGCCAATGCTCCTGGGCCGGATCAACGGCAGTGGAACTCCGGCGCGACGGCCAATCGGCTGGATGAGGAAGCGGTGGAATTCCAGGACTTCGATATCAGCGATGACAAAGACCTATTGCGGGCCGGGCGCAACGTCCTGGCGATCCACGGCCTGAATGTGACGCTGTCCAGCTCCGATCTCCTGATTCTGCCCGTGCTGGTGGCGTCGAAGACCGAGACAATCGGGCTGCCGGAAGTCTTCGAGGGCTACTTCCCGCAGCCGACACCGCGGGCGGCCAACAATCGAGGGCTGGCGCAGCTTGGCCCTATCATCCGCGAAGTCACGCACGCGCCGACACAACCGATGCCGGCCGGCGAATTGGCGGTCACGGCGCGCGTGGAGCCGACGTTTGCATCGGTGTCCGATGTGCGGCTGTTCGTGCGGCTTGGTTACTATGCGGAGGGGATGCCGCTGGCGCCGGAGGGGCTTGCTATGCACGACGACGGCGTCGCTCCGGATGTGGCCGCGG
>Ga0315296_10005111_pt1 | contig 10564 bp, 8 predicted proteins | sample YL17G14_18_MG_FD_203921 | JGI IMG/M metagenome (GOLD analysis project Ga0315296, IMG submission 203921) | Sediment microbial communities from Yellowstone Lake, YNP, Wyoming, USA - YL17G14_18 | ecosystem: Environmental > Aquatic > Freshwater > Lake > Sediment | place: USA: Wyoming | collected... | reverse complement strand
GGCCGGCGGAACTGGGCCGCCCGCCCACGTTATACTGAACACGGCTGGAGCCCGGTATCGACGACGCAAAGAGACTCCAGGAACAATCGCTGGGCCAACCGAAGGAGGGAATCGTCATGTCCGAAACGAGCAGCTTTGCGGGCGTCACCGGCGCCGCGCCGCTGAAGACAGCTCCCAGAAAACTGAAGTTCTGCGCCGCCGGCCAGTGGCGCGAGTCGCGCTCCGGCAAATACATGCCGGTGTACAACCCCAGCACCGGTCAGGTCATGGCTGACGCTCCGTGCTGCACGCCGCAGGAGGTGGAGGAAGCGGTGTCCGCGGCCCGAACGGCCTTTCCGGGTTGGGCTGCCGCTCCCGTGGGTGTGCGGGCCCAAGTCATGTTCCGCTACAAGAGCATTCTGGACCGGCACCTGGAGGAACTGGCTTTGCTGCTCGCCACCGAGATGGGCAAGAACCTGCAAGAAGCTCGAGGCGACGTGTTGAAGGCCATCGAGGTTGTGGAACTGGCATGCGCCGTTCCGGTAACCATGCAAGGACGGTCGCTGATGAACGCTTCCACCGGCTATGACACCACGACCTATCGCGAGCCGTTGGGTGTTTTTGCCGGCATCGCGCCCTTCAACTTCCCCGCCATGATTCCCTTCGGTTGGATGATTCCACTGGCCATCACCACCGGCAACACCTTTGTGCTGAAGGCCGCCAGCATGGTTCCGCAGACCGGGATGAGAATGATGGAACTCCTCCAGGAAGCGGGGTTGCCGGACGGCGTGGTGAATCTCGTCACTTGCAGCCGCAGCGAAGCGGAGATCCTCCTGAGGCATCCCGATGTCAAGGGCGTCAGTTTCGTCGGTTCCACGAAGGTTGGGCTGCACGTCTATCAGACGGCGGCCGCCTGCGGTAAGCGGGTTCAATGCCTCACCGAAGCCAAGAACCACGGACTGGTGCTTAAAGACGCCGCCCTGGAGCGTTCCGCGCGCGGCATTGTCAATTCCTCGTTCGGCTGTGCCGGGCAGCGCTGCATGGCTCTTCCGGTGGTGTGCGTGGAAGAGTCGGTGGCCGACGAAATGGTGGACTACCTCACCAGATTCGCCCAGGAACGGAAAATGGGTCCCGCCTGGCAGCCGGATACCGAACTGGGGCCCCTGGTTTCTCCGGACCAGAAGAAGTGGGTCACCGACTGGATTGACAAGGGGGTCCGGGAAGGCGCGGAGCTGGTGCTCGACGGGCGGCAGGTGAGCGTAGAGGGATATGAGGGCGGGTTCTTTGTCGGCCCCACGATTTTCGACCACGTCACAGCCGGGATGCGGGTGGGCATCGACGAGATCTTCGGCCCGGTCCTGTGCATCAAGCGAGTCAGGGACTTCGAAGAAGGTCTATCGATCATGAATGCCGGCGAATTCGCGAATGGCTCCTCGATCTTTACGCAAAGCGGCTACTACGCCCGGGAGTTTGCGCGGCGCACGCACGCCGGCATGGTGGGGATTAACGTGGGCATTCCGGTCCCCATCTCCGTCTTCCCGTTTAGCGGGCACAAGAACTCGTTCTTCGGGGATCTCCACGTGATGGGTCAGGACGGCATCTCCTTCTACACGGAAACGAAGGCCGTCACCACGCACTGGTTTAGCGAGGAGGAGATGAAGCAGGCCAAGGTCGGCACCTGGGACGGGATGACTTTCAGGACCTGATGACTTTGCTCGACGATGGCCGGCGTGCTCATGGCGGAAGACGGCGCATGTTGTCTACAATGACGGTCTGGAGGTGCCCTACGCATAGCAATTCAACGAGAAGACGATTCCTGGGCACGTGCGGCGCGGCGGCGACTGCCGGCTGGGCGGCCGCCAAGACCGGCCCGAACGAGACCGTCAACCTGGGTCTTATCGGTTGTGGGGCGCGGGGCCGCACCTTGATCATCCCCACGGTCGGGAAAATCCCCGGCACGCGGTTCGTGGCCGTCTGCGACGTGAACTCCAAGTACCTCGCTGATGGCCGCAAACTGGCCGGAGGCGAGCGCGTGGCGGCCCATCACGATTACCGCAAGCTGCTCGAGGACAAGAACATTGACGCGGTGATCATCGCCACGAATCAGCAATGGCATGTGCTGCCGATGATCGCCGCCTGCCAGGCCGGCAAGGACGTGTACCTGGAGAAGCCTCTGGGCCAATCCATCGGCGAGGGTCCGTACGCCATCGCCGCGGCCCGCAAGTACGGCCGCATCGTGCAGGTCGGCACCCAGCAGCGTAGCCAGGAGCACTACCAAAAAGCCGTGGAGCTCATTCAGGCCGGGAAGCTGGGCGAGATTTCCGAAGTGCGGGTTTGGGACTACGAAAACAACTGGCCGGGCGCCGGATCTCCACCCGACTGCCCTCCCCCGGCGGAGCTGGACTGGGACTTCTACGTCGGTCCCTCTCCCTATCGGAACTACAATCCCAACATTTACTACAAGTACGGCTACGACTGGTTCCGGGTCGCGGGCGCCGGCCACCAGGTCGCCTGGGGCGTACATCACTTCGACATCGTACTGTGGGCCATGCAGGTGAAGTGGCCCAAGACGGCCTACGCGGCGGGCGGGAACTTCGCTTACGTGGACAACCACGAGTATCCGAATACTTTCAGCGCCACGCTGGAGTTCGGCCCCGGCCCGGTGGCCAAGCACGGCTTCCTGCTGCAGTACACCATGAGAACCGGAGGCCGGCGGGAAACGCGCGCCCACGGAAAGTGTTTCATCGGCACCGAGGCCTCGATGATCCTGGACCGGGCGGGCTATTCGATCGTCAAGGAAGTTCGCCAGGGGCAGAAGGTCGTCTCCACGGACTACTTGATCAACGCGGAAGAAACGGTTCGTCCCGCGGACGACCACAATCGCCACTTCGAGGTGTTTATCGAAAACGTGCGCCGGCGAAAACAGCCGACCGCCACCCCGGAGACGTTGCACTACGCCACCGCCGTGGGGCACTTGATGAACATTTCTTGGGAGGCCGGCCGCAACATCCGCTGGGACGGTGAGAACAACAAGGTCGTCGACGATCCAAAGGCGCATGCGCTGGTCATGAGACCGTACCGCGCGCCGTGGAAATTGGAGGTATAGCCAGATGCACGATGCCATGACCCGCCGAAGTTCGCTGGCGGCGCTTGCCGCCGCCGGTGCGGCCCTGGGACAAGGGAAACGAGGCAAGAGCGCGGGCTCTGTGCCGGTCGGGGTGGCGACCACGGATTTCCGGGACCAGACCAACCAGAGTCTGGCCGAGGAGCTGAAGAGCCAGGGCGTGCGCCACATCCAGCTTTTCTTCACGCAGAAGGACAGCAATTACTGGAAGTACGGCGCGCGCAGCGACCTCCAGAACATGACGCCGGAGCGCGCCAAGGAAATCGCCGGCGTCTACCGCTCGGCCGGGATGTCGATCCACGGCCTGGGGGTGTACGTGACGCTGATCCATCCCGACCCTGCCGAGCGCAAGGCAAACCTCGCCTACTTTGAAGCCGTGATGAAGCTCGGCGAGCACATGGGGGTGCGAACGTTCCTGAGCGAGATGGGCCATTATCAGCCGCCGGGACCGGCGCCCCGGGTGCCGTACGATTGGCAGGACGAGGTTTGGAAGGCGGCGGTGGGCACGGCCAAAGAGCTGGCGCGGGTGGCGGAGGCCAACGACGCGACGATCCTGCTGGAACCGATCTACCGCAGCGTTTTGGCCAGCGCCAAGCGAACCCGCGTGTTTCTGGAGGAAGTCGGCTCGCCGCGGGTACGCGCCCAGCTCGATCCGGCCAACTTGCTGGAAGTGAACGACCTCGAGGAGATGTTCGCGCAGCTTAAACCCTGGATCGGCGGCATCCATGCCAAAGACCGCAAGTTGCACGTCACCCAGGGTGTAGCCGCCGGTCAAGGGGACCTGGACTATCGCAAGTTCGTCACCTTGGCGGCCCAGCATGCGCCGGGCGTCCCGCTGATCATCGAGTACGCCGGCACGAAGGATTACCGTGCGGCGCTGGCGCATCTGCGCTCGGTGATCGGCGAGCTGGGTTTGACCGAAGGATGACATCAAGCCAAGGCGGACCGTTCCGTCCCGCAGCGGCGCGCCGGGACAGGTACATCAAAGCCATCGCTGTGGAGAACAAGCGAACCGGCCTGCTCAGGACGACAGGGCGGCTTGCAGCATGGCCCGGGTGTAGCCCACGTTGTAGGCGATGGCGGCATACCCACCGCCGCCCGGGTACTGCCCTCGGAAGTTGGGCCGCTCGCGGTCGTAATCCAGCCCGCGTGGATGCTCGGGATAGATCAGGCGCGGGTATTTCTGCCGCACCAGTTCCTTCATCACCGCGAACATGTCGACCTCGCCCTCGTCGATGAACACTTCGCTGTACCGCTGGTACGGCTTCTTGACCAGGACGTTACGGAAATGCACGTGGTTGATGCGGTCCCGTGAGCCGAAATAGCGGGCCACTTCCACGGGGTCGCCGCCCATCTCCCGGGTCACGCCGCAATCGTAGGTGATTCCGTTCGAAGGACTTTTCACGATGTCTATGAGGCGCTTCCAGCCTTCGACGGTGCCCATGATTTGCTGCGACCCGCGGCTGATGGGCGCCGGGGGATCGTTGGGGTGCAGGGCCAAGCGCACGCCCGCCTTCTCCGCCGCCGGAATCACGGCCTTCAAAAAATAGGCGATGTTGGCCCACATCTCTTCCAGCGTGTGAGCGCCCTCATTGGGGAGCGGGGGCAGGTCCTTCATTCGGTCGTAGTCGAAGCCGGTCCATCCCGCGCCGGCGCGGCCCGTTTCCTCGAAGTAGCCCTCCATGGCCCGGTGCGCGTACCAGTTGTACTCGATCACCGGCAGGCCGGCCTTCCCCGCCGCCTTGACGGACTGGATGACTTTCTCGATTTCCTCGTCGCGGCCGGGCCGGTTGTAGATGGCGTTCGAGAACCCGCCGATCATGAGGTTGCCCAGGGTGATCCCCTGGGCCTTGAGCCGCTCCATCCTGGCCCTGAGCTGGTCTTCTTCCCACGGAATCCGCGCGCCTCCGGACAGCACGTAATCCACGCCCAGTTGCTTGATTCTGCGCGCGGCGGCCGCCTCGCGCTCCTCGATCGACCCGCTGGCGTCCGGTCCCAGGCCGCCGCCGTCTCCGGAGCCAAGACAGATTTTGGGAGTGTCCTTTCCTTCGGAGCGCGGCCCGGGGATGGCGGCGCTGGAACTGGCGGCTGGAAACAAGGCTGCGGCGCCCGCGGCCTTCAGCATGGTTCGTCGGGACGGGTTTCGGTTCACGGTCTCGCCCTCCTTTAGGAAAAATCCACGGATTCCACGGATTGCACGGATGTCACGGTTATTCTATCCACGGATTACACGGATTTCACGGATTAAGCGAATCCGTGTAATCCGTGGATCGGATCTTGCTGGCAGTTCGATGCCGCCGTCGCTCACGAATGCGCAAACCGCACGTTTTTAGATTGTTCGGAATTTGCCAGAGGCACAATCGATACGTTGAGGCGCCGCGTCAGACCCATTCCCAATCGCGGAGCCATTGGTAGCTGGGAGGCAGGTTCTGCCACATGGCTGCGGCCAGTTGCCGGTACTGGGCGGCCTCGGCGACGTCGAACTGGCGTCGTTCTCTTACCGCCGCCGCGGCGTTCTTCACCTGATCCACGGTGATCAGGCCGGGGATGGCGGCACCCAACACGTCGCAGCAGAGCGCGTGCCGCAACGCCATACGGGCGCGCTGGTCGTCCTCGGGCCTCGTGGGCGAATCGGGAGTACCGCGCGACGCGAACAGGTTGCCGCTGGCAAACGGCTTGATGCCGACCATGCCGATGTCGCGCTTGCGCAGCGCGTCGAACATGCTGCCGACCGGTTTCTCGTTGGTCCCCGCACTGTACGGCGTCACGACAACCTCGATCTGCGGGTATTTGGCGACCGCGTCGGCGATCCAGGGGCGGTGGTGTGTGGCGATGCCGGTGAAACGGGCCTTGCCCGTCTTCTTCCCCCATTCCAGCGCGGCCATGACGTTCTCTATCTCGCGCAGCGAGTTCTGCGTGGTTTGCTCGCGCAGCGTGATGCGCCACAGGTCCGCGTAGTCCAGACCCGATTTCTTGAGTCCTTCCTCCAGACCCGCCTTCAATTTTTCGAGCGAGCCGGCGATCTCCGGGGCGCGCGCCATAGTCCAGTCGAAACCCATATAGATTTCTTCGCGCCTGCCCCGGACGGCTTCGGCGTAAACGGCGACTTCAGCCGCGCTGCAGGCGTCCACGTAATTGATGCCGTGCTCCATGCAGGCGTACATCACCTCCCGCCGGTTCTTCTTGAACTCCTCGCTGCCGTGTTTGAAGGGCACGCGTTTCCAATGCCCGCCGATGCTGACGGCCGAGATCATCAAGCCGGTGCGACCCAGGCGGCGGTATTCCATGTTTTCGTTGTAGCTGCGGGTCTTTCGAGGATCGGGCGGCGCGGCAGCCGGCGCTGTGGCGACAGCCGGCGCCGTGGCGGCCGCCGCGGCTGCGGCGGTCCGCATGAAGTCGCGTCGCGTGATTTCCTGATCGCTCATCGCATTCCCTCCGCGTTTTTCAATTGGCTCGCCCGCGGCGTCACTTCGGCAAGGTTCGGCTTGATGTCGTAGTCGAACTTGCCCATGACCCACTCCAGGCCCGTCTGCGCAATGACCTGAAAAAAGGGGTTCGTCCAGACGTCTTCGCGGTGCCCCAGGCTGGTGTAGAACACTCGCCCCTGGCCGTGCATGCGCGCCCAGGTGGCCGGGAAATCGGGACGCTGGTAAGCGTCGCCCTTCATGAATTGCGTCTCCTGCACCAGTATCGCGTGAAGGTCCCGAGCGAAGTTCTTGAATGTGTACCACTCCTCGGTGAAAGAAAGGCCCTCGGATGGCACGCCGACATTCTTGTAGAAGAAACTGGAGACAGCGTGCAACGATGCCTCCTGCTGCGTTCCGTGCCGGACGAACTCGCCGCCGATCATGGCGATGTAGGGGTCCGGGTCAGCCTGGTTCTCGGCGCGCGGCCCCTTGGAATGGAATGTATCGGTAGCGGCATGGAAGCCGATAAAGCCCCGGCCGGCCGCGACCGCATCGAGCAGTCTCCGCTTTCCGTCGGGGCTCACGGGCGGGGAGCCGTCCTTGGCCGCTTGGGTCAGGTCGCCGGTCGTGTAGAAGGCGATGGCATTAAACCGGGTGAGGTCGCCATCGAACACCCGGCCGTCTTTGGTGCATTCCACCTCGAACCCATCGCGCCGCCCGATGTCGGTCAGGATTCTCTCGGAATGGCTTAACTCCGGCCCCTTCCGCCTGACAACCGAATGTTCAGAGCCCGCGCTGCGGGTGAAATAGAGGACCCTCGGCTTGTTCCGGCCCTGTGCGGTGGAACGGGCCATCGATGAAGTGACACGCCCCAGCAGCGCGGCGGAAGCGAATCCCAGGAGGTCGCGCCGTCTCATGGCTGTTCGGCTCCTCTCTGCGGCGTAATCATACACTCGATTTGTGGCACAGACCACAAGGTGTTGGCGGCCATGGCCGACTGCTCCCGCAACCCAATGGTGGGGGAATTGAGAGGCGATGAATGGACACGCCGCCCTTCACCGCCTGGACACCAGTACCGTCCTTGACATGGAAGCTTCGGCCGGGCCAACGCGGCAGATCCGTGTGGACATTCGTGCGGACATGGAGACAAACAGACTCTGTGCTGCGAGACTAACCGTTTGAAAAGAATGGTCGGGGCGAGAGGATTTGAACCCGAATGCGGGCAAGCCCGAATGCGGGCAAGCCCGAATGCGGGCAAGCCTCCGACCCCCTGGTTTACCCGCAGTCGGGTTTACCCGCAGTCGGGTCCCGAACCAGGACACGACATGGAATGGTCGGGGCGAGAGGATTTGAACCTCCGACCCCCTGGTCCCGAACCAGGTGCTCTACCAGGCTGAGCCACGCCCCGACCGGGCGAGAAAAACCACGGGCCTGCTTTATTAAGTGTAGCGGGCGTGGCGCCGATTGTCAAACGCGCCTGAGGCCGGAGCCGGAAACCTGGCGCCTGGAACCTACGGTGCCAGCGATTCCAAGATGCTGAGCAGCGCCGCCTCCTGGCTGGGGAAGACGGTGCGGAGGTCGAGCAGCACGCGGTCTGTCTCGACGCGGGCGATCACGGGCGGCGTGGCGGCGCGCAGCCGCTCCTCCAGTTGCGCGGCAGTGAGCGAAGCGTGGCGCAGCGCGAGCAGCGTGGTCTTCAGTGCCTGCCCGGGCGTTGAGCCGCCGCCGATGACGGACTCGCCGGCGACAATCTCAAGCTGCAGGCCGGCACCCGGGGCGGCCGAGAGGGCCGCGCTCCCAGGGCTGTGCCACTGGGCCACGAAAGCGCGAGCGCGCGACTCAATTTCCTCCGCCGGCATGCGGATCATGCGCGCCACCGGCAGATCATCGAGGCGGCCGCGCAGGTAGGCGGCCAGGGTGGGCTCCAGCGCCGCGTAGGTCATCTTGTCCACGCGCAAGGCGCGGAACAGCGGGTTGCGGCGCAACTTCTCAACCAGGTCCTGGCGGCCGGCCAGGATGCCGGCCTGCGGCCCGCCCAGCAGCTTGTCGCCGCTGAAACAGACCAAGTCCACGCCCGCTTCCAGGCTCAGCCGGGCCTGGGGCTCGTCGGCAATGCCGCAGGGGCGCAGGTCGAACATGCAGCCGCTGCCCAGGTCTTCGAGCAGGGGCACGCCGGCGCGGCGCGCCGCCGCCACCATCTGTGCAAGCTCGGGGCGCTCCGTGAAGCCCACGATGCGGTAATTGCTGGGGTGGACGCGCAGCAGCAGGCGCGTGTTGGGGCCGATGGCGGCTTCGTAGTCGGCGATGCGCGTGCGGTTGGTGGTACCCACCTCGCGCAGCGTCGCGCCGCTCTTGCGCATGATCTCGGGGATGCGGAATGAGCCGCCGATCTCGATCAGCTCGCCGCGCGACACCACCACCTCGCCGCCCTCGGCCAGGGTGTTGAGGGCCAGCAGGACGGCGGCGGCGTTGTTGTTGACCACCATGGCGGGCGCGCCCAGCAACTGGCCCAGCAGGCGCGCGGCATGCACGTCGCGGCGGCCGCGCCGGCCGGCCTCCAGATCGTATTCCAGGTTGGTGTAGGAGGCCGCCGCCTCGCGCACCCGCTCGGCCGCCTCCGCCGACAGCGGCGCCCGGCCCAGGTTGGTGTGCAGGATGACGCCGGTAGCATTGATGACGGCGCGCAGCGAAGGCGCCAGACCTTCCTGAACGCGCCGCGCGATTCTCTGCTCCAGATCGGCCAGAGGGTCGTCTTGCGCGTCGCGCAACTGCCGGCGCGCTTCCTCCAGCACTTCCCGGATGCGCTCGGTGACGTACGGGCGCCCGGCTTCGACAACCAGCGCGGCGAGCGAGGGCCGGTTCAGCAGTTCATCCACCGACGGGATGTCACGGAACGAAGGCATATAGGTGTCAGGTGCCGGGTGCCGGGTGTCAGGTTCCAGCCGCTACGGGGTCGTAACGCCGCTTTGAGCTTGCGGCCTGGAACCTGGAACCTGAAACCTTGGACCTGCCGCAGGCCCAGCCGACAGGTGCGCGCCGGCCAGCATCACCATGGCCGATACGAAGGCCCACATCAGCAGCGTCACCGAAACGAAAAAGGGGCCGTAGACCTCGCGGAAATTGAGCAATGGCAGTACCCAGATGAACACGTGCTTGGCCACCTCGCAGGCCACGCCGCAGAAGATGGCGGCCATCAGCACCGGCCGCACGGGCACTTTGCCGTTGGGCAACACGTAAAACAGCAGGAACAAGGCGCCGATGATGGCGGGCAGCGTCGTGAGTTTCAAGGTCAAGTAGGTTGCCGCCTGCGCCAGCCGCTCCCAGCCCAGCCGGCCGAGGGAGGCGGCAATGGCCCTCTGGTTGGCGGCCGTCACCAGCACCGAGGCCAGCGCCGCCAGGCCGCACACCAAGGCCAGCAGGTAGGCGACGAGCTGGTTCCGCAGGAAGCTGCGGTTCTTCTGGATTCCCCAGACCTTGTTCAGCGCCACTTCCAGCGGCAGCATCACGCCACTGGCGGTGAACAGCAGCATGCCCAGCGAGGCGAGCTGGTTCTTGCGCGAGCGCGCCAGCAGCCGCAGGTTGCGCATGATGAAGTCGTGGTTGCTGGGCAGAGAATCGCGGATCAGCGCCAGGATGGCGTCCACCGCCGCCTGGGAATGCAGCACGCCGTCGCAGAACGTCAGCAGCAGCACGGCAAAGGGGATCGACGAGAGCAGCACGTTGGCGGCAATGGAAAAGGCGTAGACGTGGGCCTCGAGGCTGAACAGGTAGCGGATGCTGGGCACCACGCGGGCGGCGAGCGACGAGGCCTCGACCGTGCGGGCGTAACTTTCCAGCGGAACGGTTTCGGTCGGGGTTTCCATGGCGCGCCGCAGGCGAGTATATCAGCTTGCTACGCCGGGCCGTGTTCGCATGTAGGGGCGCACCCATGTATGCGCCCGCAGTCGGCCGTCAGCGCGCAGCCCACAGCCTACAGCCTCTTCCCCAGGATCTGCCATTCGGTGAAGGGCGAACGTGCGCCGCGGACGTTCACGTTCAGGCAACATGGGACGCC
>Ga0315296_10005110_pt1 | contig 10564 bp, 16 predicted proteins | sample YL17G14_18_MG_FD_203921 | JGI IMG/M metagenome (GOLD analysis project Ga0315296, IMG submission 203921) | Sediment microbial communities from Yellowstone Lake, YNP, Wyoming, USA - YL17G14_18 | ecosystem: Environmental > Aquatic > Freshwater > Lake > Sediment | place: USA: Wyoming | collected... | reverse complement strand
TTCTTGGCGATAGGTTCCATCTCAGAGGCGGCTTTCAGTACATAATCGATTTCTTTGCGTGAGAAATCTTTGATGGAGATTATATCTCTTCCTTTGAACTCCAAACCCAAGCCCCAAACAAACTCTAATACGGCGCAAATAACCTTTTCTAACCCACAACTTTTCGAGGTCTACATGGTTATTCCGTTTAAGAGGGAGAGTGATTTCTATGTCTAGTATGCAACAGTACAGAGCAGAAGAGTTCTTAGAACACGTTAAGAAATCAAAGTCTCTGAACACTTACAAAGCATACTCGCAAGCTATCAGAAGATTTAGCGAATTCTACGGTAAGTCTCCGGATGAAATCTTAGAGGAAAGAAGGCAAGCATGGATAAGCGGAGACTTGATGCGGAAAAAAAGAATCAAATTGACACTAGAGGAATACCATAAATGGCTAATCAATCGAGGCTATACACAGAACAGCGCAAGAAGCCTAATAGTATGTTTCTGTACTCTGTTCGACTATTTCGAAATGCCTATTTCAGATTTGCCAGGCGACATCGTTCAGAAAGTACCGACAACAAAAGACTATATTCCGACTACACAGCAATACCGCGAAATGTTCAGAGTAGCCGATACCCTCAGAGAAAAACTCATAATCTCAATGGGCTTAAACTTAGGATGGAGAATCGGAGATTTCGCTAAACAACTAAAAACCCAAATACCAGATCTAGAAAAAGACGCGCCTCTAGCATACGAGTTAATCACAGAGAAAGAAAACGTGTTAGCCAAATCGTTCTTAGCACAAGAAACTGCTGATCTGCTAAAAGAGTATATGCCGACAATTCGCAATAACCCTAACCCGTACCTGTTTCCAAGCAATGCAGCAGGATACTACTCTGAGGAATCAATAAACAGGACACTGAGAGAACTAGCAGCAAAAGCGCAAATCAAAATACCTGAAACTAAGAGGTTAAGATTCCACGCGTTTAGAAAACGATTTCTCTGTGAATGCGCTAACGCAAGCATTGATGTAAACATCGCAAAGATTCTATGCGGTAAAGACGTAGAAGATTCAATGCTAGCATACCTTTCAGATGTTGAACATAGAGAGGCATTTATAAAAGCGCATGAGAGACTTAAACTTACAGAAACAGCAACGAGGAAAACAACGATGGCCGCAAGTGAGCTAGAGAAAAGATTAGAGTTTCTTGAACGAAAAGTAAAACTAATGAGCGCAGTATCACCGGAAACAGAGCACAGAGCTAATAAAATGTTAGAAGACATGGGAATAACAGTAACGGTTTTTGCTGACATGAACATCGATGAAAAACTAAACCTCATAGTCGAGAAACAACGAGAAAAAGAGCTAGCAGAATATGCAAGGATCATAGCAGAAAACAACAACAACCACTAAACCCCTTTTTTCTTTCTCTTTTTTTATTGAACACTTGCGCCCTACCCACTAACCTAATTTGAATAGGTCTAGTTTCGGACACATTGAGTTTATGAAGCTACGAGTTAATCGCACCTATTCCTCATTCTCTCGATTTCAACATGGTTACACCATCATAATCTAATCATTCTATGCTGAAACGTGCATACCTAGCGGATCAGTACGGCCCATGCACACAGTAGCGGCATATATCGAAGTGGCATAGTCTTAACACCGCTAGTCAATCCTGCCCAGCTACTACGCGCCTTTCCCTCCCCCTACTCATACATAAATCGTTTAGGCTAATAACGACTGAATCGTGTCGCTTTCAACGAAGCACTTTCGACCCCACCCCCTTTTCAAAAACGGAGAAACGAAAAAGCATACAACCCCATTTATCCCTGTACTTCATCGCTTGATTTCAGGGTTCAATGAATGCTATCTTAGGTTCTGGTAGTGATTTCACGTCTATGAGTACGTGTTCTAGGTCTTCGGTTGTTTCGAGTGTTCTTTTGCATCCTGAGCATTTCCATTTGATTTTGGCTTTGCCTTTGGTTTTCTTCAGGTTCCATTCTTTAGCATAAAACCATTCGCCACATTCTACGCATGGGAAAGGTCTAGGGATTTTTTTCATTTTTCCTGTACTTCCTTTAGTTTTGTGAGTGCGTATTCTATGGCGTGGGATAAAGAAGCGAAGCGTTTAGCTTTGATTTGCTGCTCTACCCATTTGACTAGGGTTTCATCGATTGTTACGTTCTTGCGCAACTTAACCATGCAATGCTGTATAGCATAAGTTATTTAAAGTGTGTTGTGCGCGTCAATGCATTTCTGTGCGCATAAGCGTGTATTTTTTACACGTACACATCGATAAGTATTAAATACACTGTTGTGCGCATAAGTGAGCATTTGGGGAGAACATGGAAAACCCTACACCAGAAGAGGAATTGGAGCGAATCCTCACAGAGTTATATCTCTCCGACAAGGCGATTTCTAAGGTTACGGTTGTTGTGGTTCAGCTCCGTGTTCTCTCCATAATTCAAAAACCAAAACAAAAAGGAGAGTGAAAAGGGAAATGCGAAAGACTACTAAGCTATGCGCTTCGCTGTTGCTTGCAGTTTTGACTGTGACTTCCGTCTATGCCATACTACAGTATACAGAATCGGTAAATCAGAACATGGTGTTGAAAAGCAGCTATCAGATCGAATTGAGGTACAGAAACGGCACGCGGATCATGAGTTACAATTGGGGTGAATTCATTTCGAGAAGTCAAAAGAAATTCTTGAATGTGACGCTTTACTATAGCGGCACTCAACCGTGCCAAGCGTATTGGGATTTGACAGGGTTCCCTAGCGGCTGGATTTTCACGATTCCTCAGTGGGCTATGGGCTACCGAGTTGCTACAGGGCCTAATCAACTCTGGAATATTGATTTGATCCTGCAAGAGGACGGCGCAGTGTGCGGTACGCCGTATTCGTTTACGTTGAATCTTAAGACAGAAAACTAAGAAGTGATGCCTAATGAAAAAGCGTTATCTTCCCTTCCTTTTTCTTTGTGCGGTTCTAGTAGTGCTGTGTTTCTACGCTTGGGCTTTACAGTACAACACAGAAAGAATTGAGCACACAGCGATATTGAGGCTTGTAGGTTGCTCTGTGTGGGATTACCACTTTAGCAGTGTACCTATAACTCGGATCGATTGGGGAGTGCTGGAACCAAGTGAAACGGCGTTTCGGAGTGTACTTATAAAGAATGAAGGATGCGATCCTGTGACTTTGAGCATTTATGCTGAAAATTGGGTTCCTGTGAGTGTTGATGCTTGGATTCATTTCAGCACGGATTATTCAAATAATTCAGTGATTGCGCCTTTAACAGCGTTTCCTGTGACGCTCATTTTAGGCGTGAGTGCGGATGTGCATGGGGTTACGAGTTTCAGTTTTGACATTGTAGTTTCGGCGATATGGGGGTGAAAGACACGAAATCAAAAATTAAGGGTTTTGCTGTCAGCATGTTGCTTGGTTTCTTGTGCATGGCTTTAACGTCTTACGCCATTGTGGAATTGCAGAGTAAAGAGATCAGTAACACGGTCATAGGGAAAAGCTCGGATTTGTCGGTTTTTCCGATTAACATTGACTGGGGATCTTTGGCCGTTTACGAGAGCGTCGAAAAGAACGTAACCGTTGCTAACGTGGGGAATGATGCTTGTTACGTGTATTGGTTCACAGATTTGAATGATGCTGTCGCTCCTAGTGGTTACGAATTAACGGCGGCTTCTTGGAGAGAGGGAAAGGAATACGCAGTGAGGCTTGGGATAAACGAAAGGCTCACGGTTACGTTTACATTGCTGCGTTTAGGTTCAAGTGATGCGAATCGCAAGAATTTCAAGATTTACTTTGTGAGTGTGGTTCTATGAGTTCAAATGCTAAGATCGCATTGGCTAAGGATTTGCTGGCGTTGCGAAGTAAGATTAACGCTATGAGAGAGAGCGCAAAAAAGAATGAGTGCATAACTAAGTACGTGGCAATGCTGAATGACTTATTCGATTTGCGCTAGTATCTCTCTTTCTTTTTTTATAACGGAATTAACGAGATTCACAAGATTAACAAGATTATTCTTCTTCTTTACTTATACTGAAAATTAAGAATCGTGAATGCGCTTGTATGGGTAGAAGGCTAGTTAAAGCCGTTAAAGCTGTGAATCCTGTGAATCTTGGAATTTTTCTAGTTTAACTGAGGGGTTGAATATTAGAATCAAAAGGGTTTCCGCAAATGCTTCTATACTCTCTGAAAATGCTTCAGTACGTTCAGTATCTTCAGTTTTGAATCTGTACACACTGGAGGCGGTGACTTTCACGGAGAAATTACTTAGGGGGGAGTCCTCGTGAAATTCCTTACCCTTCTCTCTCCTTTTATTTCTTACAGCCACACTAAACACTAAGTAATTTGACCATACCGTTTTAACATTCCACATATACTTGTACTCATCCAAAAATAAAATAAGGGAGGGAGAGAGCGACCAATCGGTTGTGCTCCGTTCGCTTCTCTTTAAATATGTTCGCTTTTAGTGAAAGTTGCCCCGCTGATGGAAGAGTTAAATCAGGGGGGAGGCGTAGGCTCTCAGTTCTTTTACGTACACGTATTTCTTTGCCTTCTACTACTAAGTTACTCGTCCATAGATTATCATTAATTTTCTTCCAAGAGTGTAACCAATCCACGTTTTTCGGTGAGCCAAAGGTGCATCGGATTTGCTATTAATATCACTGTCATCTCTTTTTTGTCTCTGTGAGCTTAATAGAAAAACTTTGTCACATTTGTCACAATGCGTGGACTTGGGGAAGTTTCGTGAGCTAAAAGATGACGAAACTGACGAAACTGACACTACTATTCACTCGGTAAACATTTCACAAAATAAAACTATAAACCAGTATAAAGATGCGTCAACTTCGTCAACTTCGTCATCTTGCATGGACTGGGGGTAGTTTCAATTTTCCGCCATTTTCCTGCGGTAAAACCGATGAATCGGCTTGTTTTAGGTCGCTATTACCACACTGTTGTGATGGTTTAACCGTAACCGACTATGGAGCGTAACCCTTTCCGATTTGGAAAAAAGTTCGGAAGTGAAAGGAGGCTGATTCTGAATCCGTTTAGCGAAATGCGGTTAGTTAAGGTTCCGTTCAGTTGCACGCTATATGGTAATAGCATGCCAAGTAGTGTAAGAATCCACTATTTAGGTAATAGTTTTCGTAGTTCCTCAAGTGAACAATCTTTCTTTAACCATTCGGTTAAGTCCATTGTTTCGTTTTTGTGTATAGTGTAGACGTTTTCCATTTTGTCGTGTGCTCCGTGTGTAGGGTATATTGGTTCGGTTTTAGGGTTTCGTGTCATTGCTACTCGGATTTTACGTTTTCTGTAAAAGAAGATTAGAAATGGGATAACGGTATCGAATTCTCGGTAAATGTTGTAGTAAGGTACATCGATTTCTAGGTCTTTTCCTGTCTTGGCTTTTACCTCGGCCATGATAGTAGTGTTGCCTTTACGGGCTATGAAATCGAATTTGTTGCATTTCATGTATTTGAATCGGGTTTTGAGAGTGATAAAAAGGTCGTTAAGATATTTTTGAGCGTCTTCGTTCATTCCTTTTTTGATTTCTTCAGGTACTTTAAAGGGTGTGGCTAGCAGTTCCCTTAATGAACCGTTGTTATGTACTACTGTCCATCCATTCTTTCTTAGAAGTTTCATCACGTGATCTTCTGCTTTGGCTGCTTGTTCAATGTATTCTGGTTGCATGGTTTATCCTAGCCTATGTAATCCATTCTTGGTTTTCTGTTGATGTCTCGATGCAAAGTGGTAAACCCTTCTTGCGTGGCTACAATGTTTTTTTCCTGTAGTTCTAAGAATTTCTTGAGGATTTCCGTGAGTTCCTTCAGTCGTGCGCATGTTTCTTTAAGGGTGGCTTCTGCTTGGCTCATATTGCTACAACCTCGTAACATCCTTTGCAGAAATATCTATTTTTTGAAGTGCGCCACGCTTCGACACCTTCTGGAATTACGATTCCGCATTTAGAGTATTGAGGCTGGCAGCCGTGATTTTTGAAGTTTCGCCGGATTGTTACGCGCTGCATTATTCGTATTCCGCCCAGTCTTCGATGACTTGCGTAAGATTTCCCTCACGATGCCGGATTTGCGATAAGAGCTCCAGTAACACTGCTTCGACTGGTTCATTGTTGAGTACCCTGTGGATTACCAAATGAAGACATTTGATAATGTCCATTTCATCGGGCTTGATGTGAAAGTGTCCTTCCATATAGCTTGCGAACGCGTCGAGTATTGTCTTTTTAAACGTGTATGGAATCCATTTTGCGAATGAAGGATCACACTCTCCATCGTATGCCAAAAGTCCACCTCTTAAAGTCTCGAAAGATAGGATCTGATTTTTTGTGCTTGAGTGTCAAGTTCTTGGTCGGTTAGGATTTGGCCTTGTATCATGCGTTGAATCCACGTCATGCGTGGGGCTTTGTCTTGAGGTAGAGGCTCGAAAGCTGGCACAACGTAGCCGCTTTGGTTGAGTATTTCAGCTATGGAATCCCATGAAGTTATGACGCTGCTTAGAACGGTCAATTCATTAGGGAAGTTTAAGAGATCAGATAAGTCTTGCTTTGCGTGGATTTTCACAACATCTCTAGCGTGTCGAAGTTGAGGGATTATTTCAACAAGTTCCTCTAACCGCTTTTCGATTTGCGCTCTATTGCCTAGTTGTTGCTGTGTATCTTGTTTTGTTGATTTGAGTAACGTATCAAGCCTTTCATCTATAGTGGGTGTGTTGCGTTCTGGATTTTGCTTCGTAGTTATGATTCGCTGGGCTACTCTTTGTAGTGCGTCGGGATACAACAGCTCAGTCAGTCGGCGAGATACTTCCATTTCGATTTTGTCTTTTTGGCATTCTAAGCCTAAACCCATTGTCGTAGTGTTTTTGATTTCATTCCTGAGTTGCTGCAGAGTTTCTGGTGTGATCTGGGTTTTCATGGATTCAATTTCTTCATAGACCTGTTTTCCGAATTGAGCTTGGCCTATGGCTTGTTTTGCTCGTTCTTCTTGATAGCGTCTTTCGATTGCTTCCAGTGCAGGATCTGGCATTTTTATTCCTCTTTTTGTTTTGGTTCTCTGAAAATCAGATTGCTTCGGATTTTGTCAAGGAATTGTAGGGACATCGGTGTGCTGGTTAATATCAGATCGTTTTGGCGGTAGCTATAACTCACGTTCATGCCTAAGTCTTGGATTTCGTGATCGTTCTTTTCGATTTCACCTAGTAGGCTATAGAGTGTTTTTGCTTCTTTGATTCCTTCGCTGCTTACGTCTTCTGGTGGTAGTTTTCGGATTCGTGCCACTGTTTCGTTTATGGTGTCTTCGATTTTCTTCCTAGATTCTAAGTACGGTTTTAGCTTGGAGTGTAGTATCTTTCGCTCTCGTTCTGCTTCTTGCTCTTTTTTGGCGATTCCATTAGCAACCTTGTGTACTAACTCTGAACCTCTTGAATAAAGAAGTGCTTCTAAGTCTTCTTTGGTAAGTAAAGCGATGTCGCTTTGGCTTATTCTGTTTAAGATGGGGCTTGGTGTTATTGCTTGTTTCTTGCCGATGAAATGTTTTGCTAATTCGTTCAATTCTTTCATTTCTCCTGTACTTGTGAATTTTGGCTCACTTCCGTAAAAAATGGAAATGAGCCTCTGGTGTGCAGTGCCTTTAACGCCGGCACGATGGCTTTTGCTCGCGGAACCCCTGAGAAACCTCGGAAATGAGAAAGAATAAACATGATTCGATCACTTATCCAAAATACTCTCGGTTCGTGTAGACAATGGTTATGCTTAGTCCAGTCGTGCCTGCTGCTGCTCGTTTATATTCTATTTTCAGTGAAGTGTGAAAAGAAATTTTCTGAGTGGAAATAACGCCTTCATCTGTTGTAACTGTAGGAGTGTTGCTCAAAATCGACTTGGCCAAATTCAGGTATTCCCAAGTGTTAGGTATGTCTCTGGTTCCGTCTAGCACGATGTCTCCGTCTATGGTGATTCTGAGTGTTTCGTTTTGCGTTGCGTTATCTGGATCAGTCCAGTATATTCCGCGTAGTGCGCCTCTATCGTTGACTTCTAGGATTGTAGTGTAGTCGGTGGCTTTCAATGTGGTTTTTGTTGTTTTGCGCAAGGATGGCATTTCATAAATTCTCCTTTGCTTTGATTTGTTCTAGTCGGTCTATGGCCTCGACTGTTTCATCGATGATTTGTCCGTTCTTGAGGGTTGTAAGTATTTTGTCAGTTAGGGCTGATTTGACAAAAGTTCGTATATTTTTTGTGTCGCTCATTATGACGGCTTTTTTGAGGAGCCTGCGAAACTCAGCGTCTATCTCGATGTGTAAATGCCTGATGTTGTCGTTTATTGGCATGGTTTTAGACCAGCTTGGACTACTTGACCACTTAATACAAAAGTGTAGTATTTAAACGCTATACATCTTCGTTACATACTTTCATTATGTATCGTTCTTCTATCTTTTTTGTATCGTTTTATACTACTCTCTATACTACTCTACGATACGCAAATTGTTACATTTTATGCTGAAAGATTCGAGTTAGATAAAAGTAAAGTTTATATTAAAGTTAAAGGTAAAGATAGTATCAAGGATGTGGTTGTATTTGCCATTGAAACCGTGTCCGATTTGTCAAAACGGCTATCTGCATTACGTTAAACGTAGCTTCAAGTATGGAAAGGTTTCAGAAATTCAGTACAAGTGCGATAACTGCGGATGGGTTCTTTATGATGCTAGGAGTGATAGGTATTCGAAAGGTAAGGCGGTGTGATGTGTATGGTGCAATGTTCAAAATGTAGGGTTGAATTAACTGAAAGTAGTATCAGAATAGAAAAAAGTCCTTGTGAGACGTGTCCTAGCGGCTATACAATAAGTGTGTTTTGTTCATCTTGTGGGAAGAATGTAACACTTGAAGCGTTTACTTTAGTACGAGAAATTTCAGAAAAAAGAGTTTCGTGAGTCCCCTAGGGAGTAAGAGAATCTTGGATTTTTGCGCTTATGTGCGTATCTATTTGCGAGAGCATAAAGACATTAAGAGTGCAGAAAAGGAACTGGATAAGGTTCTCGCTGAGTGCGACTATGCGCTGGATGGGCTTTACGATCTCTCGATCTGTCTCGCCAATGTTGAATGAAATAGAAGCCAGAAAAGGGGTTCGGGATAAAGGATAACCGAGAAATGAGGCGTTTTTAGCGAATAGACACGTTTTTAAGGTTGTTTTGAGAGAGACTTAGGTGCTGAACCAAGCTCGAATGGAGCGAAAAAGAGAAATGACAACAACACCAAAAAAACAAGAAATCGAAGAAAAGGCAAGAGAGCTTTATGCGAAGGATCAGCTTAGAAGTGGTTGCACAGACCTAGCGTCGATAAATCCAGAACATGAGGAATTGCTCGAAGGCGGCTATATTTCCCTTAGTCGGAATTTGCTTATGCGCGATTCCGATGGTTACAAAGATTATCTTTTGAAAGAACTAGGAGGAAATACAGAACAGTTTAAAGCGAAAGCGCAAGTCTTCGAATTTGATCTTAACGAAGGCCTACGCTCTGGCACTATGATTATTGGCGGAAAAGGTACAGGAAAAACTAATCTATGCAAGTTGATAGCGAAAGAGTACATAGCGAAAAGCAATATCGTTAAAGTCTTCGACGTTTCTAGCGCATGGCTTGAGAACACACCAATACCGAATTATGTTGAAGTCGTACCTAGCACAATCTTAGATATTTCTCTGTACAAATCGTGCGTTTTTGATCTCTCGAAACTTTACGTGAAACAGATAAAGTCTTTTGTTGCTCAAGTGATAGCGCAAGAATTTCAACTGCAAGTCAAGACACCTAAAGCCTTACGAAAGTGGATTATCTACTGTTTCGAAGATTCTGTTATTTCATTGCCTAGAAACAGATTGTCAAGTATCGAGGCTGAGGAACTAATGAGGTTGATCACTGTAGGCAGAAACTATGACTTGGGTTACATCGGAATCGTGCAGAGACCTGCTTTAAGCGATACGACAGTTTTTGAGTTGAGCGCACAGAAATACATCGGAAGATTAGACGGAGAGAACGATAAGCGCAAATTGAGGAATTACATCGATGATGACGTGCAGCACTTAGACAGCTTAGAGATCGGAGAGTTTCTTTATGATCTCGGAGACACAACTAAGAAGATTTCAGTGCCCTTATTCGCAAGTGAATCTAAACCTAAACGAATTGAAACAGCAATGCAACCGCAACAACAATCGAAGGAACCGAATTTAATCATGGGCTATTGCTGCATAGCCGCGCTTTTCATAGCACTCTTGCTGTTAGTGGATGCGCTTTTCAGGTGATAGCCATGCAGAAACTAAATAGTAGCCGGATCGCGAGGCTTAAAATATCGCTGCACACAAGCGAAAGAAGTAAACACAACTCCGTAAACATGTGCGGATATGAAATAATCATGTTAAACTCGAATTTTTGTGAGTTAGCCTTTTTTATTCCCTCGTAGCACAAAGGGTAGGGTTCGAAAGCGAGTTGAGGAAGTATGTCTACGGATGAACCAACCCTGAGGGTTTCAAAGATTAAAGATGGTACAGTTATCGATCATATCACAGG
>Ga0315296_10005109_pt1 | contig 10568 bp, 8 predicted proteins | sample YL17G14_18_MG_FD_203921 | JGI IMG/M metagenome (GOLD analysis project Ga0315296, IMG submission 203921) | Sediment microbial communities from Yellowstone Lake, YNP, Wyoming, USA - YL17G14_18 | ecosystem: Environmental > Aquatic > Freshwater > Lake > Sediment | place: USA: Wyoming | collected... | reverse complement strand
CTCTTGCCAGAGCCAGTCTCGCCGACTAATCCAAGAATTTCACCTTTCCTTACGCCCAACGAAACACCGTCTAAAGCTTTGACAACGCCGTCGTAAGTGTAGAAATTCAAATATAAGTCCTTGATCTCAACGACGTCTTGTTGTTTTTCCACGAACTATTTCCTCCTTGAAAGCGGGTCGAGAACATCTCTTAACGCATCGCCCATAAGGTTCCATCCCAAGGTAAAAAGTACTATAAAAATCCCTGGATACACAAAAGTCCACCAGTAGGTCAGTCCGTTACCGGCGTATGGGACTCCGTCGAATATTAATCGCCCCCAGTCCGAATAGCCTGGAGGCGAACCTAGACCCAAAAAGCTTAGAGCTGCAGCAGTCAATACTATTGAGCCAAAGTCCAATGAAGCCACGATTATCACCGAGTAGATAGAGTTGGGAAGTATGTGCCTAGCCATTATTCTCAAATCCGAAGCTCCTGAAGCTCTGGCTGCCTCCACATAGTCTTCGCCCCTAACCCTCAAAACTTCACCACGGATCAACCGCGTATAACCCGGCCATCCTATCAATATGATGGAGAGTATAGCAGCTTGTAGAGTTTCCCAACCTATTTTGCCTAGTACTGCAACGAAAACCATAGCCAGAATCAAACCTGGGAAAGCTAGGATTATGTCAGTGAAACGCATAATCAATTCGTCAATGAATCCCCCATAGTATCCTGCAAGTAAGCCCGTAATCAACCCAATTGCCAAAGTGATCACGATGACCTCAAGTCCCAGCTGAAACGCAAATCTTGTTCCCCAAACGCAGCCGTAGAATAGGTCAACTTGCATACTCGTAGTGCCCAATAGATGACCTGGCGAAGGCGGATTTGGTTGCATCCACATTCCAAGCGCAGGGTCCTTTGGAATCAAGTACGGATCATATTGGAGAATACCTGACGTGTTAGGCGCGATGAATGGCGCAAATACTGCCAAAAATACGTTGTAGGATATCAATACTAATCCTGCAACGGAAAGCGGGTTCTTAAGAAGCCTCGTGAGCATGAACCTAAATTCTTTGATTGTAGGTTGAAGCCGCTTTGCAAAGTCTCCAATTCTCTTATTAGACGTCATTTTTCAACTCACCCCAAGCGAATTCTAGGATCTATGTAGGCGTACAACACGTCCACGATTAGATTCGCAAGCACGAAAACAACTGCAGAAAACATCGCATAGACTATTACAACTGACACATCAAAAACTGTTGCCGCCTCCGCTGCCCATGAGCCTATCCCTGGAAACAAGAACACTGTTTCAGTTATTACGAGTCCCGTCATCATTCCGCCAACCAAAAGACCCGAGATTGTTACGACAGGTATCAAAGCGTTTCTTCTGGCGTGTTTGTATATTACCTCATTCTTGGTCAAACCCTTCGCCCTAGCAGCTGTTATGTACGTTTTGCCTAGAGCTTCGAGCATGCTTGAACGCGTCACTCTTACCAAGACTGCAGTCTGTATGAACGTAAGTACTAGAACGGGAAGAACAAGATGTATGAGAGCATCTAGAAAAATGTCGAGTCTTGCGTTAAAAAGCGAGTCTAAAGTCATTAGACCTGTATAAGTGTGCCAAACGCCACTTGATTTTAGGAGTGACACCTGGGTCCCAAGAGTTGGGGTTATTCTTCCAGCCGTAACCCATCTAAGCTGTGCAATGAAAATCGCTGAAAGTACTATTCCAAAAAAGAATGAGGGAAGAGATGTCCCGAGTATTGAGAAGATCCTTGTCATTTGATCAAAGGGCTTGTCCTTTCTGACGGCTGATTCGACTCCTAGCCAGATTCCGACAAGGACTATCACGGGAGCTGCGAAAAGCACAATTTCAAAGGTTGCTGGCACTCTTACGAGTAACGCTGGCAATACCATTTCTTTGTAGTATCCAGAGTATCCAAAATTACCTGCCAGCAATCCACCAAACCAGTGGTAGAACTGAACCCAAACTGCCTGGTCTAAACCATATTCGTGAATGTAAAGGTTGATAACATCCGGTTGAAATTGCCTTGGGTTTCTCAGGAAAAGGGTAATTCGTAGAACAGGGTCAATGAGTTGCATTACCGCAAATATCAGCAAAACAACCCCTAACATAATGGGGATTATTAGGATTAGTCGGCGAATTATATATTCTCTTAGCCCCATCTACCTGTCTCCGACTATACGTGAATGACAAGGAAATTTATAACCTTGTCGATCTATGGATACAAATCATGCCTATATGAAGCGCAAAGTGGATCTAATAAGTTGACGGATAAGCGCGCTCGAGATAGATTAAAAAAAGGGAAGATTTGTTTTTTGCTGTCCTCTTTTTATGGCGTGTTTGTGTTTTGTTTGTGGTTGAAGTGCTGTATTGCTCCGGCTATGTCTTTCATGTTGGAGACGCGGTCTCCGTAGGAATCAACAGCTCCGTTTGCACCGTAGACTCCGACCCACTTCGGGCTTGTTGGACTTCCTGGAATTGGTGCAGGCGCGTTGAAGTGTACAATCAGGTAGGCTATGTCTTTCATGTTCATTGATCCGTCTGAGAGTCCTGGTGTTGAACCGCTCACATCGAACCAACAGTCATCTGCCTTCCAGTAGTTGCGATAGTAGAATCCTGGATATACAGCGTCGAAGTACCAGCCTTTAACCCAGTATTGGCACCATCTTCTGCCCGTCGGAATATTTAGCGGGAAGCTTGGGACTTCAGTGTAGTATTGGTGTTGCAGGGTGTTGTATAGCGCTGCTCTTGCAGGTCCGTCTGGCGTCAATACCGCTGTGTCAATCGCAATGTCTTTAGCGTTGCTCCATCCGTTGGCTGGATTGTAATTCTGGTAGTAGGTGAACGATCCACTGCTATGCATGAACGTGCGCACAAAGTTGTCAGCGTCTGCAAAGTCTGCAAGCCAACCAACTGTCCACACAGTTGCTGTTCCAGCTATCATGTTGCCGATGGTCGACCCCCAACTGATCACTTTGACGGTCACCTTGAATGGAGGTGCACTTCTTCCATTAAATGTGCTCAAAGCAGTAAAGAAGTCCGCAATTTGTTGGGCAGCTTGTTGTCTAACCGTGTTGCCTGAGTTGTATGTAATGTCAACGGAGAACCCTTGGTCCCATACACTTGTGCCGTTATAAAATACTGCTCTCAAAGCTGTTTCGGCGTTTGTCTTGCTCTCATAGTAGTAATCAAACGTAGGTACGGCAGCGTCGTTATAGTAGTCTGGATACAGACCCAATACGAACATGTTCTTTCGGTATTGAGATTCGCCGTAGTACACCTGCGCTCCAAATGTTGACCAGTTGAAAGCGTAGGCGAATGCTTTTCTAATGTTTGTGTTGTTGAAGAAGTCAAGTGGAATACCATCTGGCAACTGTCCAGTTCCTATCAGAGTACTTGCAGCGTTGATCTTAAAGTTAAACAGTACAACGTCCTCTGACAGTGCGGGCACGATATTCTTTATAGTTTTGTAGACTGAAGCCGCACCAGCAGGTGGTTCTTTTGTCGTGTTGTCGAGCAAATCGAACATAACGGATCTCGATACAGCAACGCTGTCTAGCGTCCCTGCTTTGAAAGCGTCTCTTCTCGTTGCCCATGTGGCTATGTAGTCGATTTCATAGATATCGATAAAGTCGTTGCGTCCTGGTGCAGGCCATCCACCTCGGTAGCTTGCGTTCCTCTTAAAGATGACTTTAGGAGGTGATCCGGCCGAATCGATAGTGTCAATGTGGTATGGACCTGTTCCACAATAGCTCGATGGAATAATCGCATCTAATGCGTCACCGATGAACGGGTAGTCAATTCCAGGTCCTTCATTAGCCCAGACTTTCCACCACAGCGGGACTGAGGCGTTGTCGGACGGTGTATAGAGGTTTCCATCCCAACTCAGGGCGTTGCCGACCACGTATTCTTTACTGAGTATTGACCCCCAGCTGTTGGCCAATATCTGCATGAAGGCGTTGTCAGGGAATCGGACTCCCACGTTTATCGTCAGCGTGTTAGCAACTGGGTCGCCAACTATTGCGTCGTCAATGAGGTGAGCGAGATTTATAGCCGTATCGTTATTGAATCCCATGTGGTCTGCAAGGTCGAACAGTGGTTTGTCAAGCATCCATATCGGTTGACCTAATATGTCAAGTACCAATGCATGTTCGAATGAATACTCAGCGTCAGTGACGTTGAAAAGGTCTACAACGGCACCAAAGTGGTCGTAGAAGGGTATTGTATTTGCTGGTTGGAGGTTAAACACGTAAGCTCCACGCCATAGATTCAAGGTTATTGTTGCCGTACCTGAAATTGAATCAACGGTCCAAGTGTTCCATTGAGTTCCATTAGTCAGGAAGATTGCGTCTTGCGCACCAAACCCGTTTGCCAATTCGTCAACCCAACCGACGATTGTTCTTCCGCCTGACCAAGTTGAGCCAGTCGGGTTAGAACCAACCGCGGACGCGTTGGTTATAGTCAACGTTATGTTCTGTCTTATCGGAATGTTCGTCGCAAGAACAGGTACGAAGTCATAGTACTTCTCGTAGTTCCAAGCAATCAGACCTTCGTAGACGTTGAAGAGAAGGGCGCCGCTTGCTGTGTCATAAGCTATTGCTGGGTCGGCGTCGATTGGACCAAAACCAATTGTACCTTCATAGTAGGTATGTACGTCTGTAGGTAGGGCAGCACGAACCGCCGGTGTAACCAGTGGAATCACCATTACAATCATTGAAACGATTGCTATCAAACTTAGTAGTTTTTTCAAAGTTTTCTCTCCTTATCTCCTATATATTCTTCGGAGAAAAATATCTTGCCTGAGGTATATAGGCGTTATGGAACAAAGTTTCAGCGGTTCGATGTCACAAAAATCTTTCAAAGAAGTCGTCCAGAATGAAAAGCAATGCGATTCCAGCGACAACGATTTATACTCGGCGACATGCTTATAACGTTGAGGAAGAGGGGCGAAAAGGAAATGGCAAACTTCCAAGTCGAACTACAATGCCCCGAACACGGATTGGAACGTTTCAACATTAAAGTTATCAAGAAATACAACGTGACTCCAGATCTCATAGCCCCGAAATTCCGAAGTCGACCTAAACGTGAGATTAGCGGCATAATTGTCGGAAGGAAGGTAAGCACTACTGAAATGCAAGATTTTATGATACAATACTTCCGAGAAACAGGAATGATAGACAAGGTCATCGGTTTCAAACTGGTGCTATGATAAGCCGCGAGTATTTTTTCAATTAGTGCCTAAAATAGCCTAAAGCTTTCAGTATGAAACTTGCTGCAAGAAAGACAATGCCCCACTGAAGACCCATACCGAAGAGAAACAAAAAAGGCCTGACACTAATTGGGAGAAACACGGCAAATGGAGATTCCCCCCCGCCGCGACTAGGCATTCCACGCACGTCGAATCCCGTCACAAGCTGAACTTGAACTGCGGAAATAGCCAACGCAAAAAAACCTACGGAAATGCACAGCATTACTGTTCCAACCCCGTCAATTGAACGCCAATGCGCAGAAAACATTCCAACTTGAACAAAAAAACCGTACACAATAAACAGAATGCCTAAGAACCCAGAAATCAGTGGCACAAACGCAATCTCAGGCAAGACGAAATAGAAAGTCGCCAACATTGAAACTCCCAAAAGAAAGAGTAACATACCCACGACAATCATAACTTTCCCCAAGTTGTCTCGAATAAAATCGAGAAATTTCGGAATTCCAAGATCCATATATTTTCATCAGAACTCAGACCAACATTGAATATAAAAGGCTAATGGAAAGAAAACCCAACTTGCGACAGCAATCTGCGAAAAAGACACAAATGCTGGAAAAACTTTTGCCACCTGAAAACGAAAGACAATTATCCGTCATTCTTCACCTCATACCATGTTCTACGGAGCAAGTTGTATCTAAATGCAAAGAACATGGACGAACAGAAACGTCAATCTGGACCTTTTCTGGAAAAAAATAAGCGAGTTCCTTGAAGGAAAGGGATTTGAAATAAGTGAAGACAAATCCAAGAATGCTCATCAGCTAGTTGCTGAAGGATCGCCGGATTACAGAATAAATGGCCGTGTAGCCGTCGTGTTGACAGGAACGCCACAAGATTTTTCAATCATAATTGAGCTTGAAAGAAAAGGAAAACAAAGTAAATATTCAATTCCCATAACGTTGGCAGCATTCCTAGGATTCGGACTTCTTTTGAGAGACGAATTCAAATCTGACGAAGCCTTCCTCAATCTTAAAAGAGACCTGTGGGCGTTTGCAGATAGAGCCGCTATTAACCTAACTGGATCTGCAAAGACGTCCTAGTCAAACAGGCTACGAATAATGAAAGAAAAACCAACAATGGCCACGTATCCAACCTCGGACTCGACAGTTGACTTTTCCAATGGAGGAGGACAGACCGAACGTTTCTGGATATATTACAGAATAGGAACAAGACATTATTTCCCAGAACACAGGATATCTATGAAAAAAGAGGAGAGAGAATGATCGGCATCGCTTCCATCTACCCAAGTCATCATGCACACGAACAGCTTGAGATCAAAAAGCATGAAAAAGCCCGGATCAATCCACAGATCAAGCACATATGTTCTGGAAGATTTCGCTACAAGGATTATCTCTGGGTAAACACTCATAGACTAATACGGCAAGGGAGAAGAGTTGACAGAGGGAAGTAGGTCTGCCTTAGTTCTCGCGCGCGATGGCCAAACGCAAAGCAAAACAGATCCGATCCCACACCGTTTGCTACCATCAATCTCCGAAAAAATCAACTCTTAATATCCTAGAAAAATATTCCAGAAAGCTTAAAGGTCTCCATTCCTCACATAACTCGTTCGAAACTAGAGAAGGAACTAGCAAGAAGTGTAAGGGGAGAAAAACGTGAAAATAAAACTAGGAAAAATCTTGGCATACGTTCTAGTCACAGTATTTCTTGCAAGCACAGTTTACATTGCCATACCAGTTCATGCAGCTGGAACTGTGAATATACTCAACGCCGCCGACGGTTCTAGCAACTTCAACTTCACAGCGGGGCAAAAGAACGTTGGAGACACGATCGTAATGAACATTACGATCACCGGCGCATCAGGTATTGGTACTTGGCAGGTAGGAATACAGTGGGATAAGACGGTGCTGAACTTTGTCTCCATGACGCTGCCATCGGACCATATCTTTTGGAACAAGGGTCCAGTACCCTCACCTCCTGATGTTTCAGTCCCTGGATTGGTTGTCATGGGTGTAACCATAGGCTTCGGGCAAACCGCATTTTCAGGCGGCGGAAGACTTGCACAGCTAACGCTCAACATAACGAAGGTACCTGGAGCGGGTGAGACGATCGAATCAAACATAGCCTTTGAAGGAATAACAATGGATACTTTCATATTGGAGGGTCTCGTCGACGTTTCAGGAGATTATACTTTCAACGATGCTCATTACAAGTACACGGGACCAGCAGGACCTGCACTTGCACATGATGTTGCAGTAACAAATGTCGTGCCTTCTGCCACAAGTGTTCTTGAAAATTCCACAGTAGACATCAACGTGACAGTCGCAAACAAAGGCAACTTCACCGAAAATTTCGCCGTAGGCGTAACCGCCAACGGAGTCAGCGTCGCTCCCAACCAGACAGCAACCAACCTGTCCTCAGGCACAAGCATCACCCTGACGTTTGCATGGAACACGACAGGCTTCGCCCTAGGTGGCTACAACATAGTCGGTCTCGCAGGTCCAGTGACAAATGAAACAAACACCGCTGACAACACTCGCAGTGGAGGAACAGTACAGATTGTAGTACCAGGAGCAGATCATGATGTCGCAATCATGAGCATACTTCCAAAGAACACAATCATCGGTCAAGGCCTCACCTTGGACATAAGCGTCACAGTTGTAAACAACGGCTTGTTTAGCGAGACCTTCAATGTGACACTATTCGCCAACGCAACTCAAGCAACACCACCCCAGAGTGTTGCCAACCTAGACGCAGGCAAGAATGTTACACTGCTCTTCCAGTGGAACACAAAGAACTGGACAATCACCAACTATACACTAAGCGCAACAGCGGACACCGTGCCAGGAGAACCTAACACAGCCAACAACACGCTAGTCGACGGCAACATCTACGTAATGCTTACTGGAGACGTCAACAACGACGGCATCGTCAACATAAAGGACATAGCTGCCTTGTGTGTGGCTTCACACGCATTCAACGCTTTCAGCGGATACGCTCACTACGTTCCATACATGGACATAGACGCGAGCGGCAGAATAGACATGCGAGACGTGCTTATCATAGCGATGAACTTCATGAGGCACATCTAGAACCCCTTCTTTCCGTTTTTTCAGATTCACTTATGTTCACAGCGTCCAATACTAGAATTGGCCCACATTAATCATTCATTCTGAACGTATGCGAACTCGCGCATAGTCACTGCTCAGAGATTTTCTTCAATTGCTTCTCATACATTTCAACAATCTCGCCTGCTGTGGTAGCATCCTCCGCTGCTTTGTCAACCCTATAGTTTCCAGTGAACCGTGGAAACCGGATAGCAAGTCCACTATCTTTTCGCACAGAATCCATTGCACACGTGTGAATCGGGCTCAAAGTAATCTCCGCCCCCAAGACTTCGATGACCACTGCAGGCTCAAACCACACATCCGCCTCAAGCACAGAATTGACTCTGGAATGCTTCTGCTTCACAACGTGCGTCTCCATCATCTTTGGAAGCTTCGCCAAATCCTCATCCGTGAAACCTGTGCCGCATTTTGTGACGGTCTCAAACGTGTCGCTATCATGATTGTAGGCTGCCAGAAGTAACGCACCGTAAACTCCAGCTCTTTTTCCACGCCCGTGAAAAGCTCCGACAACGACCAAATCTACGGTGTCAGTCATCTCGCTTTTGTAGTCACGTTTGTACTTGACCCACAACCAACCCCGGGCACCAGCCTGATACACTGAGTCTTTGGCAATCGACTTGCACACCAACCCCTCACATCCATCCTCAATGGCTTCCAGGAAAAACCTCTCAAGTTCTTTCACATCCGCCGCAATCACGCTGTTGGCAAGCTTGACCCGATCACTCTGCGAAATAGCCTTCTCCAAAGCCTTTCTTCTCGTAGGATAGGGGTCGAATGTCAAGTCTTTTCCGTCAACGTAAAGCGCTTCGAACATAAACAGGGAAACAGGATACTCCTCAATCGCTTTTTCGATTCCGTATTTTCGTCTGCGATGCATGAGTTCCTGAAAAGGCCTCATTTCGCCAGTATCAACATCAACAGCCACGCACTCACACTCAAGAATCGCTCTTTCAGCCTTCACATACTTCCTAAACAGTTCAACCGCATCCGGATACTGACTCGATATGTTCTCCAAACGACGCGAAAAAAGCGTAACCTTGTTCCCTTGCTTATGAACCTGCAAACGCTCACCATCATACTTGTACTCGGCCACGCATTTTCCACCAAACTTTTCAAGAATCGCTTCAGGCGAAGACAGCCTTTCAGCAAGCATTGGCCTAATAGGCTCGCCTACCGAAACCTCAAACTTCTTGACGCCGTCAAGACCTTTTTCCACGATCGCTTTCGCCACCCTTCCAAGATCCGAACAAATATTGTACGCTCGCTCTACGTCCTCTCGAGCTTCCTTTCCACCTCCAAACGCTATAGCCAACGCATCCAAGACCGTCATGTCGGCTATGCCCAAACGCAGATTTCCGGTAACAGTTCTCAGAATATACTTGGCTTCCTGTGGAGAAGCGTCCGAAAGCAAACCGGCCAGCAACCCAAGCTTCTGGTCTACCGCACCCGAACCCGAAGCCTTAGCCATCTTGTCGAGCGTATCATACACTCTTTGAACTGTCAATGACTGCTGAAAAAACGTGACCTGTTTCTTCTTTCCAAGGAACTTGCGCCCACTTTCCCCGACGTCCCCGCTCTTCTTCAGATCATCTTCAATCGCGCTTTCCTTTGCGCCGGAAGCTCTCGCCAGAGCTTTCACGGCCAGTCTTTCGGCGACCCCTATCTCGACACCCATGAAATCTGGATAGATCTTGCCCTGAGTCAAATACGCAACTTTGTCAACCATGTCCTTCGTCGTGTTCCGCAAAAGATCAACGAGCAGATCGGTCATCTCCAGCCTTTTCGTTGTAGCTTCGATTTTCTCGTAAGCTTCGGACATCACGCTGTACTTCAAGTGTAGACACCAGAAGTAGGAATGGAAAAGGCAAGATATTAAAACTTCACACAGATTGCGCCGTTGAAAACGCGGATTTCGTGATTATGAAGAAAGAATCCTCTTTGAAACTAGAAGGTTTCGCGGTGAACGACATGTTCCATAGGACGTTTTTGTCTGGCAGACGCAGATTTGCCGGGATAACCTACGGGAACAAGGGCGACGGGTCTAATTCCCATCGGAATCTTTAGTGCTTCCCTCACTTCGTCCTCTTTGAAAGCACCGACCCAACACGTGCCCAGACCGAGCGAATAAGCTGTTAACAGCATATTCTGAGTTGCCGCCGCCGTATCTTGCAAACAAAAGAGAGTCTTGCCACGGACGCCATAACGCTGTGA
>Ga0315296_10005107_pt1 | contig 10570 bp, 8 predicted proteins | sample YL17G14_18_MG_FD_203921 | JGI IMG/M metagenome (GOLD analysis project Ga0315296, IMG submission 203921) | Sediment microbial communities from Yellowstone Lake, YNP, Wyoming, USA - YL17G14_18 | ecosystem: Environmental > Aquatic > Freshwater > Lake > Sediment | place: USA: Wyoming | collected... | reverse complement strand
AGGAAACTGGGAGAAGCAGCCGCCAGACGGAGGGAGGTGAACAGATGGGATGACTTGACAAAAATCGGGGGAGGGTTGTATCATTTTAGCACCATCGATTTGTCCGAAAACGACTGAAGCACTACAGATTCTATCACACTGGCACATCTTCTAAGAAGCGATCTCCTCCCTTTGTCGTATGTTCCGGAGAAGCCCGTTAGACTGAACAGAGAACTGCTACGCTACCGGGCAAGCGTAGTGAGGGTGCAGACTAGGATAAAGAACAACATCCATACCATCCTAGCCAAGAATAATGTTAGTCACAGCTACAGCGATTTATTCGGCAAGGAAGGGATAGCATTCTTATACTCATTGTCCCTGCCCGAGAATTACAAGATTGCCCTTGAGGGGTACCTATCTGTGTTAGAGACTGTGAGACATGAAATCCGGCTAGCAAGTAAAAGAGTGCAGGCGTTGGCAGAAGAGAACCAAGATGCTGTACTTTTGATGACTATCCCCGGAGTAGGTTATTACAGTGCTCTAATGATAGAAAGCGAGATAGGGGATGTTAAGCGATTCCCATCAGCGAAACAACTGTGCTCATATGCTGGACTTGTACCCTCAACCTATGCCTCGGGAAATACGTGTTACCATGGACATATTACTAATCAAGGTTCAAGATGGTTGCGCTGGATATTAATTGAAGCAGCGATACATGCTGTAAAGAGGCCAGGGCCACTGCGGCGTTTCTATTTCAAGGTAGAGAGAAAGAAGGGAGGTAAAGTAGCTAAGGTAGCCACCGCGAGAAAGCTCTTGGAGTGGATATACCATATTATGAGAGATAACAAGACCTTCAAGGAGGTAGAGAGGCTAGCTGAATTACAGGGTAAGGGTGAGCCCGTGAAAAAGCCTGGCCTAGTACTTTAGGCCGTCAATTTGATTGGGCAGCCCCAGCCTGAACGACATAGTGTGGCTTTCATGCTACGGAGGGATGAATAGGTAATATCCTGCTAAATATTGACAAAGTCAGCGTTTTCAGGGATGGTTTTTTGTTACCTCTAGAATACAATATATTATTTTCAAGATACTGTTTCATTGAGAAAAATTCTGGAGCTCGCTGTCCGAACAAATGGCGAAACTATGGCGTGCAGGGGGATACCTCCCAAGGTCTTCTTCTGGAACGATTGAAAGAATGAAAGCCCCACTATCCTTCAAAACGCAGAGACCTCTTTTAAACTAGCCACGTCAGGCCAGAAATAGATGCGACAGTACAGACTTTGTCGAAAAGGACATTCTCGTATGGAATGCGCGAAGCATTGCCTTCCTTTAAGTCCGCTTTTCCTTGCGAAATCAACCTCCCAAACTGTTCTCTGCCTCGCTTTAACATGGCCACTGACACTCTAACCTTTTTTAAACCAGATGTTGTTCACATCAGACTCTTTCGCGCAATAGCTATTATACAAGCCTCAATACAACATAGTGCTATACATAACGAATCCTAGAAATCACCTCTCTAACCTCGTCAACGGAAGCCTCATTTTCTATTGTGGAAAGGTCTCCCAACTCTTCCCGCATCCATAATTTTCTCATTACTCTTCTCATAATCTTACCACTTCTTGTCTTGGGGAGCATGTTGACGAATTCTATGCTCTTGAACATTATTATGGGGCCCATGACTCTTCTGACGTGCTCAATTAGCTCATCCCTCAACCTATCGGAAGGTTGGTACCCTTGTTTGAGAACAACAAAAGCTAGTGCAACCTCGCCTCTGAATTTGTCAGGGATTCCGCAAACAGCAGCTTCAACAACTGCCGGATGTGAAACCATAGCATTCTCTACTTCCGCAGGTCCTATTCTATGGGCTGCAATTTTCATTACTTCATCAGATCTTCCGCAGAACCAAATATATCCATCCTCATCAACATAGGCGGTATCTCCCGTAAAATATCTGCCTTTAGTGAAGGGTCTCGTTTCCCAGTACTCTTTGCGATACCGCTCAGGGTCTCCCCATAGAGTTTGAGTCATGCCTGGGACGGGTTTCTCAAGCAGGAGAACGCCTTTCTCGTTTACGCTGCATGGCTTTCCTTCGCGCTCATCTACTATTTGTGGTAGCACCCCGGGAGTAGGGAAGCCGGCTGAGCCTGGTTTTACCTTCGGCATGTTGACACCATAAGGATAGCCAAACATTGCGCCTGGAATCTCGGTCTGCCACATGTGGTCAAAAACAGGTATCCTACGTTCAAATACATCATTATACATCCAGGACCAAACCTCTGGATTCAAAACTTCCCCAGCGACCACCACCCTTTCGATAGAACTTAAATCATGCTTTTTAACTTCTTCAACCCCCCGGGCACGTAAAGCTCTGACACCCGTAGGTGAGGTCCAAATCATAGTAGCTTTGTGCTTTTCTACAATTTCCCACCACATGTCAGGTTTTGGGAAATCAGGGGTACCTTCATAAAGTATGGAGGTGCAGCCAGCCAGTGGCGGACCAAACACCAAGTATGATTGCCCGACAATCCAGCCTATATCGCTGGTGTTAAATATCACGTCTTCAGGCTTGATAGCATATATCCACTTAGCCGTCCAATAAATCCAGATTTGAAAACCACCATGAACGTGAACTATTGGTTTTGGCTTTGCCGTAGTTCCTGAAGTGCACATTATGAATAGAGGTTCATTTGCTTCAAGCAGAACATATTCTTCATCATCACCCTTCCCCATTTTCTCGAATTCTGTGAGGGAAACGTCCCTAGCACTATTTCCCTCAGTTTTATTTCTATCTATCGAATTAATAACTATATATTTAATACCTTGGTTTGCTGCTTGGGAACAAAGGTTGAGGGCTTCGTCAGCTACTTTCTTAAGCTCGACCTTCTTTCCTCTTCTGAGCGTGAAATCCTGGGTGAATATTAATTTTGGTCTTGTTAGTTCGATGCGATCAGCTAATGCCCCTGCTGAGAAACCAGCAAATACGCATGTAGATATGATACCCATCTTGGCACATGCAAGTAGCATGGTTACTGCCTCAATGCTGTTTGGCATGTATAGCAGCACACGATCCCCCTTATCAATACCGAAACTTTTAAGGGCAGTACTATATGTCGAAACAATTTTGAAAAGTTCTTCATAAGTTGTTGTTTGGGAAATCCCGAGCTCCGGTGCTTCATAGATGTAAGCAAGCTTGTCTTTATACCTAGGCAGCTTGTAGCTTACACAATTGTATCCAGCATTCGTTATCCCTCCGACAAACCATTTGAAACTAGGATGATTTATTTCCAAGACTTTGTCCCATCTCTTAAACCAGTGGATATCATGCATAGACTTTTCTGCTAGTTTGCTCCAGAAAGCTTCTGGATGCTCTATCGATGATTTCCATAGGTCATAATATTTAGATGGAGCATTAAAGATTGGTATTTCAGCCATTTTCGCCTCTTTCTAATAATTCACTTGTTTAGCCCGTTAGCATACAGAGCTCAGGGCGTTCATTTCCAAAGCTCATTAACTCACAGCTAATCATATTAACTCATGGATTTCTGTGATACTCCTTATCAGTAGATAAAGAATCGGAAACTACTTTATGTAGAGGCGTTATAAGTGTGAGAACTTTTAGTGTCAGATTATCTTATTAGCCTCTAGTTCCTTGATGTGGCTTTCTGAGAAGCCTAGTAATTGACCGTAGACATAGTAGTTATCAGCATTAGGAGCCTTCGCGGGCTCATAAACCTCAGGTAAAGGAGTCTTGGTGAACTTTACTGGCATACGTGGTGTAGGGGCAGTTGCCCCAAACGGGTATTCTATCCACTTATAACACTCACGGTGCCTCAACTGTTGGTCAAAAATAGTTTCAACGATATTATTTATGGGTGCCGATGGTATATTTAGACTTTGTAAGAACTGGGTAGCATCCTTCTTGTTACGCTGAATCGTCCATGCAGAAATTGCCATATCAACCTCCCTGCGGTTCGCCTCCAGCTTAGAGGGTTGGCTAAATCTTCCGTCAGTGAGCCAGTCTTCTTTATGAAGGAGACCGCATAAGTTAGCCCACTCCTTTTGATTTCTGACTGAAAGTACTATCCATTGGTCATTGCCTTTTGCTGGGTAGCACCCCTGAAAAGCGATATCCTTATCATTATTGCCTATAGGGGTGCGAACCCTCTTGTTCATAGTATAGTCTATTAATGCCTCATTAGTAAAGCTGGCTGCAGCCTCATACTGGCTAACCTCGATTCTCATCCCTTCGCCAGTGCGCTTGCGATACATCAAAGCAGAAATGATAGCCGCTACTGCCTGCATCGCCCCGATGGGATCCACTGTAAACACACCTGCTGGCATCGGGCGGCTTCCTTCTTCATAACCATAACCGGTCATACTGGTGATACCGCTTAGATATTCCATAGTGTTACCATAAGCCACATGATTAGCCCAGGGTCCTTCACCAAAGCCCCGCACGGCACAGCCAATGATTCGAGGGTTAACCTGTTTTAACTGCTCATAAGATATACCTATTTTTTGGGCGACATCAGGAGTCAGGTTTTCAATAGAGACATCACATATCTTGATTAGCTCGTTTAGAGTTTCTCGTCCTGCAGGCTTGGTAGTATCCAGGGTGATAGATTTCTTGGTTGCGTTAAAGGCAGCAAAGTAAGTATCTCTAACCCCGAGCCAGGTTGCTTTGCTTTCTGAGGCTACTGAGTCTTCATTAAGGTCTTTTACTTCCATTCCCAGTGCCTTAGCCATTTTGGCTGGCTCTCCCATACGGCTGGTCCCTGGCTGACCAAGAAGTTTTGGGTGCTCTACATGGATTACTTCTGCTCCCATTTCGGATAGCATACGAGAAGCGTAGGGACCAGCCCATACTACAGCAAAATCAATAACTCGGATTCCCTGAAGTATTTTTCCGGTCATATCTAGATAACTCCATCGCTGGCTAATTTTTGCAGATCGCCTTTCGTCAGACCCAGCCAGTTACTAAAGATTTCCTCATTATGCTGTCCTAAGAGTGGTGCCGGGAACATGCGATACCCAGCTTTAGAAAAGCGGTTACAAGGTATAAAATATGGATGTCCCCCGGCTATGGGGTGCTCCAGTTCAACCAGCGTGCCCCGTTTTTTCAACTGGATATTATCCTCAACAACTTCCTTGGTCGTAGCAACGTAGCTAAAGGCAAGATTCTTTCCCTGGGCTAGCTCCATTATCTCCTTCTTTTTGTGCTCAAAGAACCATGGCACAAGGATTGCTTCCAGCTCGTCAGCATGAGAGCAATAACCCCAGAAGTAATCACCGAATTTTTCCTCGTTATCAAGGTCCGGAGAAATAATTTCAGCTAATCTCTTGACTTCAGAAAAATTGTTAATACTGCAGCCAATAAACCCATCCTCGCACTGGTAAATACCAAATAATGGGCCGCGGTGGTCGCCAGTACGTCCCCATAAAGGCTTTTCGGGATAATCCATAGCCCAGGCAAGAGAACGCTCATTGATAATCGCTGAGATAGCCTCGTAAATGGCGACGTCCACTTGCTGTCCCTCACCGGTATTTTGGGCGTGATAGATAGCAGCAAGCGTGCTAGTAAAAGCAGTCAGCCCGGAGATATACTGTGCCAATGGGATTCCTATCTTTAACGGGGAGCGCTCAGGGTCGCCGGTAAGCAACATAATGCCACCAGTTGCTTGGAAAATAATTTCAGTAGCCTCCCAGTCACGTTGGGGCCCGCTCTGACCAAAGTTAGAAATCGAGGTCACTACCAGTCTAGGATTGACTTTGGACATGGCATTATAACCCAAACCAAGCGCAGGCAGAAATTTGGGCTTGAAATTCTCAATCACCGCGTCTGCTTTGCTGACCAGTCGAAGTAAAAGCTCCTTTCCCTTTTCAGTGGTGATGTCTAGGGTGATCCCCTTTTTACTGGTGTTTAGAGTCAGAAAAAGCCCGCTTGCCTCGCGGTTGGGAATGTCATTAGGGAATGGTCCACACTTGCGGGAAATGTCTCCATCAACTGGTGGCTCAATCTTAATGACATCAGCGCCATTGTCTGCTAGCAATTTGGCAGCATAAGGTCCAGCAATATATTGACCAAGGTCAAGAACTTTAATTCCTGATAGTATGGCTTTCTTATCCATTGTTATTCGTCTATCTGCTTTACCGCAGTAGTCGGTTGGCAAATTACCAACTGAAGTTCATCTGCTTGTTTTAAACTCTTTTATGAAAATCCCAATAAACTGGGAAGCCACAGAACTACCTGCGGCAAGAAGATAACAATCGGAATTACTAAAGCCTGCGCAACAAGAAATGGGATAATACCACGGAAAGCTTCACCCGCTGGCACTTTAAGAAGTCGCGAGGCGAAGTAAAGCCCTACAGCCATTGGAGGGGTCATGTACCCTATCATTGTACAGATACACATGGTAACACCCATCGTTATCAAATTTACCTGAAGAGCATGAAAAATAGGCATGAGAATCGGGATCATCATGAACATCAGTGCCCATGGGTCAATGAAAAAAGTAAGGACAAGCACAGCGATAGCAAGTACGAGAGTAAATACTGTGGCATTCATCCCACTTTCTATGATGATTCTGCAAAGAATCTGCGGGAAGCCGCTCAGGGATATAACATGGGTAAACAGCGTTACAGTGCCTATCAGAATATATATGGATCCGGTAGACAGACCAGCATCTATAAGAGCTTCTATTATTTTACCCCACTTCATCTCCCTATATACCAGAAAGCCAATAAGAACGGCGTAAACACAAGCTACTGTAGCTGCCTCTGTAGGAGTGAATAAACCGCTGTAAATGCCGCCAAGAATAATTACAGCTAGAAACAGCGCTGGCAAGCCTTTAACTACGGCACTCCCTCTTTCACGCCAGCTAGCGGGTGGTCTTCCTTTTACTCCCTCTTTCCGGGAATATATTACTGCTACAATGCAAAGAAATAGTGAACAAATAAGTCCAGGAACAAGCCCGGCAGCAAATAAAGCCGCCGCTGAGGTGGTCATCAGCATACCGATAAGAATGAAAAACAGGCTTGGAGGTATAAGAATGGCTAGCTCTCCGGCACTGGCTATCGCACCTGCGCTCAGTTTGGCGCTGTAGCCGTCCTTGCGTAGCTCAGGATACATTATAGTGCCTGCGGCTGCTATACCAGCTAAACCTGAGCCACTGCAGGCACCAAATAGCGTGCAAAAAACTATAACGGATACAAGTAGCCCACCGCGGATATGTCCCAGGAAGCTTCTACTTATAGTTACTAGTCTGGCAGCAGCTCCGCTGGCAACTGCTAAGTTGCCGGCTATGATGAAGAGTGGCATGGCTAGCAGAACGAAACTATCAATGGAGGAAAAGGCTACCTGACCAACACTTGAAATAGGCATATGATAATGAAAGACCAGTAATAGTACGCTGGCTACAGCAAGTGAAGCAAAAATCGGGATTCCAGCAAAAAGTGCACCGAAAGTTACAATAACTCCCCAAAGAACCATCTTAAATTCTCCTGTATTTATATTGCGATTTCATAACTAAACTGGTATCTTGGGCGTACTATTTTGCAAAATCCTTAAAGGCACGGATAAGCATGTAGATACCATAAACAGCTGCTATTGCTAAGCCAATTACCATGCAGGCGAGATATACTATCCACAATGGAGCCTGCCAGGTACCCATTCCTCGTTGAGTACCCCTATCATAAATTGATATCACCAGTGATATTCCGCCGATAAGAAGGAAACAAGACACAAAAGCAATGACCAAACTATGGATAAATGTCATTATTTTCTTAGATATCCCTGTTAGTTTGGCATAAATGAATTCTACACTAATGTGAGTTCCATCCTTTATCAAAAGCCCCATGACCAAAAAACTCACCATAATTACGCACCAGACCGTAATCTGCTGTGCCCAGGGAATACTTCTTCCTGCTATGTTCCTAGCTATGATATCACTAAAGTTGACTAAAATACCTCCCATGAGCAAGAAGCCACAAAAAATCTGGATAACCTTCTTAACCCGGTCGTGTATACTTACCCTATTTCTCACTTCCTCCCCTCCTTGTTACCTTTTTCGATACAACTACATATAGAGCTTTACTGCTAGCTCTCACAATGGTCCCAGCTTTACATTATCATTACCCCCCTTTGAGAAAGGCAACGATAATGTAAAGCTTACGAACCAACCAACTCAACTATAAATTACGAGTGATTACTTAGCTCTGGTACGCTCAATTGCGTTGAACAGGTCTTGTCCTATCTCAGCAGCTAGCTCATCATATATAGGTTTTACAACAGCCCGCCATTCGGCTGCCTTCTCCGGGCTTAGAATGATAGCCTCTTTGAAATTCTTTTTCATATATGCGTAGGCTTCATCCTCATTAGCTTGCTTAAGGACTTTGCGACTTCGCTCTGCCCATGCCGGCAGGGCTGCTTCCATCTTATCTCTCAAGTCTTTCGGTATGCTATTCCACCAATCCAGATTAACGACATAGTCAGCTGTCATAGTTACAAATCCGGGTTCCATTATGGCATAGGGGAAATACCGATGATATTGAAACATATCCATAAAGCCGACATCTGAGCCCATCGTCAGACAATCCATCATCCCTGTTTGCATGGCTACAGCCAGCTCGGCACTTGCCACCTGGACTGGTTTTGCACCGCACAGCTCCACAGCTCTCACCAAAGTAGGTGAAGCCATAACCCTGAACTCTTTCCCTTTAAGGTCAGACACGTCAGTGAATGGGAAACTGCCAGCCCACCTTAGAGGGAAGATTGAAACGGTTGGGAGAAGCTTAAGATGGTTTTTCGCCAGTGCAGAAGATGTAGGTCCGAGCCACTCAGTTGTATCCGCAAAGCGAGTGCAGTGGTCTATATTGTCAAATAGAAGTGGTGCATTAAATATAGCATACCTAGGTTCGAATCCCTCAAAACAATAGCCAGCACCTCCCGCCATTTGAATTGCACCTGTACTCGTTGCCTGCACTCCATCTACATCATTATATAACTCGCCCGACCAGTGTGCGTCGTATTCCAATACACCACCCGTGGCTTCTTTCCAGGTGTTGAGTAAATCTATAAGAGCCTCTGCATCCGGTCCAGTTGGAGGGACGTCAAAGCTAGCTATCATGTGTATCTTCTCGACTGGGGGAGTTGGTGTTGGCTTACAACCTAGAGTTGATGCTGTTGCTAATACCACTACTAGGCAAAGCAGGCACATGACAATAGACCATAATGACATCTTTCTTTTCATCTTTTACCTCCTAGTTATATTCTTGCAATCCGGCTGATTAATTATTCTAGTTTCTCTTTTTACCTTTACATCCTCCTTTCAAACCTAGGCTTTTAAATCTTTATTGATCAAACAGCCTAGGTTAATAAATTTGGGTAGCATATCAAAGAGCTGACATTTCCCGGGATTATCCCTGGCAGTAGCCAGCCTTGGCTTCATAATAATTCACGTTTCAGGGTTTGTCAATATGTCCCCCTCAGAATTCCAGCTTTGTTCCATTAAGCCGGACTTCCTCCAGAAGCCTGGCAACTCTCTCCACACCTTCATCGCTCCATCTTGCACCAACCTCAGTGCGCCGGTTTATCTCCCTAAACTCCCTTTCTACGGCGCTAGTGGCCACCATCACCAGCTCTGGGGCAATCCCTCGTTCCCTTAGCCTGGTAACAGTAAAGAACTCGTCTTTGCCGTTCCTGAGATAGGTAGCAGCCGAGCGAAATCTTCTTAAGCCAAGCTCAGCAATGAGGCAGTCCACACCTGCCATCCCCTTAGCCGATGGTTTCCAAAGCTCTTGTCCTAGCCTTTTCTCCCAGTATGCCCATTCCCCTTGGGCTCCATCCCGATAGAGGGCCCAGTAAAGGTCTCTTAGGACATGGAAGAGGCAGTGCTGAGAGGGGAGGTCAGGTTGGGTTCGGGCCATGACGCCTTTAAGCTCAGGTTCCCCATCGGTGATGCCTAAATCGGCCTTGGTGCCCTTTAGCTCGTCCTCGCGCCATTTCTCCACACTCAAGGTGACCAGCTCCTTCTTAAGCATTGCTCTCTTACCTTTGACTTCCCTACCGGTTACCTTGATAGCCAGGTTCAAAGGCGAGCCCCTTTTGGTCTTCCCCGTCTTCACCCCCGGTGGAGTCGGCTACCAGCACTCCACCGCGGCTTGAGGAAGCCTTCTTCTGCCTGCGCTCATACTTCTGATAGGCTTCCTTGAGCTGACGCCATATTGTTATTGCCGCCGCCTTGATGCCCGTTCCCCGTTCAACCCTCCTTGAGGTCTCATGATAGGAAACGGTCAGCGCCGAGAGTACCAAATTCTCCACCAGATCCCTGGAATATCGCTTGCCCTTCTCCGAGAAGAAGCCAACGAAAGGGGAGAAGGTACAGCTACACCTTCTGCAGGTGACCTGGAGTAGAGCGCTTTCCACCTTACCATAGCGGGTATCAAAGCCCCTCTCCTGCCTCCCCCTACGCTCAAAGCCTGGGCTTTCAGCACATCGAGGACATAGGATAACGCCACTGGCGTCTTTCTCTCTGTGCCAGGGTATGCCAAACCAGGTGCGGAACTGCTCCTCCTGAAACTCTACGACCTTTTCTCC
>Ga0315296_10005105_pt1 | contig 10574 bp, 5 predicted proteins | sample YL17G14_18_MG_FD_203921 | JGI IMG/M metagenome (GOLD analysis project Ga0315296, IMG submission 203921) | Sediment microbial communities from Yellowstone Lake, YNP, Wyoming, USA - YL17G14_18 | ecosystem: Environmental > Aquatic > Freshwater > Lake > Sediment | place: USA: Wyoming | collected... | reverse complement strand
CACAAGGCAGATAAAGCTCCTCAGTCTGGACCTCTCATTCCTCCCCAGAAAACAGTTTACTGCGCTGAGGAATTACAATCAATGGCTAATTAAGGGCTTGACATCAATTAGGAAATCTAAATGTTCTACTAATGTCACCCTAAAGCTCGCGCATCCCCCTTTGGTAACGCAGAGTCCTTCACCGGCAGCAAGCCATGCTAGACACTGGTTTGTAGGAAGGGGAAGCCAGCTTTATTTAAGCGCGTCTTGCCCTTTTCACTTTGGGAACGGTGTCGGTGAGCTTGCCTACCTCGTCGCGGTCATAACAGAAGGCCAACACAGTTTTGTACGTAATGATTTGTCTGTGATAGAGGTCAACCAGCGACTCATCAAGGCTAATCATACCGATGTCATGGTGGGTACGGATGGCGCTAGCCAGCTGATAGATTCTACCCTCCCGGATAAGGTTCCTCACAGCGGTATTGGCCAGCATGATTTCTACAGCCGCTATCCTGCCCGAGCCACCCCCTCTGGGAACGAGTGTCTGGCAGGCAACAGCAACCAGAAGAGAAGCCAGGCGTGTTTGGGCTAACTCTCGCTCGATATGTGGGAACATGTCAACAATTCTCTCGATGGCCTGAGGGGCGCTCGGCGCATGTCCCGTGGATAGGATGAGGTGACCAGTCTCAGCAGCAGCAAGTATTCCTGCAGCGGTTTCCGAATCCCTCATCTCACCCACCATGACAATGTCCGGATTCTGCCTTAGTAGATGCCTCAATGCTAGGGCAAACGAATGGGTATGCCTGCCCAGCTGTCTCTGGGTAATAGCGCTCTTAGCACTCTTATGAACGTATTCTATCGGGTCTTCGATGGTGACTATATGATGCCCACCGTGGATGTTCAGGTGCTGAATCATAGCCGCTAGTGTCGTGCTCTTACCGCTATCGCTGGGTCCGGAAACCAGTATCAAGCCTCGCGGCTCATGAACGAATTCCTTGTATACCTGGGGTAGTTCCAGCTCATCGATGGTTGGGATTCTCAGAGGCAGCAGCCTTATCGATAGTGTTAGGCCATTAAGCTGACGCGCGGCATTGCAGCGAAGACGGCCCACATCTGGTACAGAGTAGCCAAAATCCAGTTCCCACTCTCTATCGAAGGTCTCCTTTTCTCTGCCGGTGGCTAATTGGCTAAAGGCTGCGGCTACGTCCTCGGTTGTCAGCAGTGTTTGACCCTCCATCGGCTGCAGAACACCGTAGATGCGCAGAAGCGGCGGGCTATCAACCACTAGCTGTAAATCTGTGGCGTTTCTGCTCGCAGCTACTCGTATGATTTCAAGTACGTCCATTTGTAAACCTCTTACTTTATAGTCGCCCAAGAAGTTTCAACATCTTTCAACTTGGGCTTTATGCTGTCCCACTGTCACCACACACCCCCACCTGTCAAATGCCAAGATGGATAGAATGTCCCTTTTCCCTCATATCTTAGTGTTTTTCTTGTAGACCCGCAAGTCAGTTTAATACTTGACGACCCGCAAGGCAATACGTAGAGCTACGTAGTTACTCGCGCAAAAACCGTAATTTAGGCCCGGTACAAGAAGCCACTCCAAGATCATACCTAGATTCAACTAAATGACGAAATGTGCAGTCGGAGAAGAGCCACGCCTGAAGGATGGTTACCGGGCTAGTAATCCTGTCTCGCAAAGACAATCCATGCCGATTGCAACTGGCTGGAAAGAAGAGAACGAACGAGATTGCAGAACTTGCCAGAGGTGGAAATGACTCCACATGCTAGGACAATAGCCTTGACAATGTGATAGGAGCACCTTGCTATACTAAGACATGCTTGAAGGCAGGTGCTTAAAGTGCGGATACCACTGTATTGGTTGGGCGTTACAATCTTCAAGGAATCAGAGCTGCCCCAAATGTGGCACGGGGCTTGAGATTACAGACGGCCACAGGGTTTTTGTAGGCTACTCGCCCTTTACCGCAGAAGAATACCCCATCAAGCCGCCCACCCACGTCACTCCTTCCCCCGATAGCCAGAAGGACAGCGGTGGGCAAGAGAAACGTGGCACTTCCTAGCACTGCCAAACAAGCACTTCATATCTCACAATCTTGACGTCGCACTTCACGAGGCTGAGTTAGAGATTTCCGCATTCGAATTGGTTGACGCTGTTGTTTAAGCCGAACCACGCCAAATATTGGCGGTCCCTAGAGCGCCTTATGGGCTCTACAAATTCCAGCGGTCACAATCTAGCGGTTTGTGACATCACGTTTCGATGATTTGTTCGACATCAAACCTGACATACAGAATAACAGCATTCGCCTAGGCATTTCCCCCGACCTAATCTGGCGATAGAAAATTCATTTAAGTCCCGCGCCATCAACTAGGTATATTTTGCATGTGCTGAATCTCAAATAGATCGCGAGTTCGTGTATAGAGCCCCCAGCCCATCCTGCCGATGATATGCGCTAAGGCAGCATCAATAGCCCCTTCCCGATAGAGGTCATCTCTAACATGTACTCTTAGGACCTCTCCCAATATCATCTCAGCAGTAACATCAGACTTCCCAAACTCCAGTATCTGGGTTAGGCGGCACTCCATATTGAAGGGGGACTCGGCCACCCGGGGTGGTTTTACCAAGTCACTGGGAACAGGTGTCAGCCCACTAATCTTGAACTCATCTACCTCCGGCGGGTAGTCGCCGCTGGCTATATTCATTTGCTTGGTGATGTCCTCAGTCACCAAGTTGATGACAAACTCCCAAGCCTGCTCTATGTTAACCAGCGTGTCCTTCTTCGAGCCTCCTTCCCTCCTCATAGGGGTGAAAAAGACCATGGCAGGATGGTAGCAAACGATATTAAACAAGCTGAAGGGAGCCAGATTAAAAATGCCCCTCCCCGATATGGTGGAAACTAAGGCAATGGGGCGGGGCACTACCAAATTCCCCATAAACAGATGGCGCTCGCGCTTTGCAAGATTTTGGGGGTCTATTTTCACAGTCGGCCTCCTTTTCACAAAACTTGAGTCGATTAATCTCTAAGCGTCGCATTACATTATGATGACAAACGCATCGGCTGCGTCCCATAACTGGTAGAAATTTCTCTAGCCATATCCTAACCCTCACCATGGTAACAGTCAAGCCTGACTCTCTCCTGCAAAGGCAGACTGCAGGTTTCCCTCTGTTTTGAACATTTTATGCCTCCTCTATTTATTAAATTCCATGTGACCATTATAGGTCATTATAGGTTAATTCATACTACCTAGCTAGAGAGGATCTTTTAGCAGAAACTATCCCCTGGGGGAAGGAGAATTTAAATAACAAGATGACGGGCCCAAAACGTTCAGCTTCTCCTGCAAGTTGAACAGATTGGCTAGATGTTACATCGCAGCGCAAATAGAAGAAACAGTTTGGGAGGTTATAGCATCTGCATGCAAAAGAGTAATCTCCGTATTTTGGGGAGATATTTTGGAGAGACGTATTGACGTTGGTTGGGGTCAAGCTGTAAAATTAGCCCTGAGGGTAAACAAGAGCAGCCGAAAGGGGGTGGTAGTCTTCAAGGGATAACTGTTAAGGTGCCGGAGACGATCGATGGTTCGTGATTAGGTTCCGGCAGAAAAGGTTTTTAGACAGCCTGCCCACATAACTTGCTAATTGATATGTTGGGTTCAAGATTCTGAAGAACATCTAAAGGAGGACAATGTGGTAGAGCATCTGGCAAAATCAATGTGTCGTTGGTGTCATGCCTTCTGTCGGATAGACGTGTATTCGGAAAATGGGAGGTTGGTTAAGACAGAATATGATCGCACCGACCCCAGAGTGGACACAAATTGGCCACCTCCACCGCCATGCAGCGTTGTCTGCCCGGCAAGTCTAGATGTACAAGGCTATATAGCCTTGATCCGTAAAGGTCAGTATAAAGAAGCGCTAAATTTAATTAGATGGGATGTACCTTTACCCGGTGTCATTGGCCGAATCTGCAATCATCCTTGTGAGACGGAGTGCGATAGGGCTCTCATTGATGAGCCAGTCTCAATCTGTGCTCTCAAGCGATTTGTTGCTGACTATGTTAAGGATGAGGAACCACCTCCGAAGGTAGAAGCCAAAAAAGAAAAAGTTGCTGTTATTGGCTCGGGGCCTGCAGGTTTGTCCTGCGCTTATTACTTAGCCAGGCATGGCTATCAGGTGACTATCTTTGAGGCATTACCCGTAGTGGGCGGCATGCTGGCAACAAGTATCCCTGAATATCGCTTGCCTAAAGATGTTCTCCAAAGAGAGCTTAAGTCTATTATGAATATTGGAGTTGAGATTAAGACCAATACCCCAATTAATAGAAACTTAACCTTGGATGACCTTTTAAGTCAGGGATATAAAGCAGTATTTATCGGTGTGGGAGCTCAGAAAAGCAAGCGCCTACAGACAGAAGGGGTACGGCTAGAAGGTGTCTATCAAGCGTTATCCTTGCTCCGAGATAGAGCTTTCGGCAAACTAGACCCCAATCTGTTCCAGAGAAAGAGAGTGGCAGTTATCGGTGGTGGCGAAGGCGGGATAGACGCAGCTCGAACATCGCTGCGGCTAGGGGCTAAGCAGGTGCAGCTAGTCTGCCTCGAGGCCAGGAATGAGATGCCGGCTTGGGTGCAAGACATTAAACAAGCCGAGCAAGAGGGGGTTATTATTAACAACCGGTGGGGGCCCAAGAGGTTCATCGGCACTAATGGTAAGGTCTCTGAGGTGGAGTTCATTGCCTGCACTTCAGTCTTTAATACTCAGGGCAGATTTTCCCCGACCTATGACAAGAACCGGAAATTCTCCTTTTTTGTGGATGCCGTTGTGGTAGCTATTGGTCAAACCACTGACCTATCCTTTTTAGGCAAAGACAGTGGGTTGGAAATTACTGAAGGTGGGACTTTGAAAGTTGACCCAGTGACTTTGGCTACTTCTAGAGAAGGTGTCTTTGCCGGCGGGGATGTTCAAACCGGACCAGCTACAGCCATTGAGGCTATAGCCGCCGGGAAGCGAGCGGCGGTCTCTATCAACAGATATTTTCAAGGTAAGGATCTTAAAGCGGGCAGAACTGCAGACAGAGGTAAACCGGTGCACCCGGCGCATGTTGATGAACCAAAAGAAATACCCCGGCAGAAAATGCCTGCTCTTTTTTTAGGACAAAGGGCTAAGGGTTTTAAAGAAGTCGAGCTGGGTCTTACGGAGGAGATGGCAATACAAGAGGCTAATCGATGCCTTAATTGTGGTTGTCTGAGGCGCAACGCTGCCAGGGAGTACATCTACCATCCAGACAGAGTCAGGTTCCCCTTGAAGCGAGTCGGTGAGCGTGGCGAGAACAGGTGGGAGAGGATTACGTGGGAGCAGGCTCTCAACGAAATAGCCGACAAGCTCAGGGAACTAAAGAGCAAATATGGATCAGAGACCTTGTTTGTAACCCAGGGTACCAACAGAAGTATCGGATGGGCGGGACAGCGATTCATGAACTTATTTGGCTCACCCAATATTGTCGGTGCGGCCACGATATGCTACGCGCCGGCCATAGGTGTGAGCGGCGCTATGATAGGCTGGCCGACAATATACCGGGGAGACGTGACGATTGAGCGAGATAAGGATGGCAAGCCGTTTACCAAGTGTGTCCTGCTGCTCGGTATGGTTCCATCACGGGCATATCCCCGTCTATGGAGAACGCTTGGTGAAGCTATGAAGATGGGCACCAAGCTTATAGTTATTGACTGCCGCAGGTCGCTGGAAGCAGCCATGGCGGATATCTGGCTCCAACCGCGACCGGGCACGGACACTGCACTCTTTATGTCGATGATAAATGTTATTATAGAGAAGGGTCTCTACGACAGGGAATTTGTTAGCAAGTGGTGCTATGGGTTTGAGCAACTCAAGGAACGGGCCAAGGAGTATCCACCGAAGAAAGCAGCAGAAATCACTTGGATACCGGCTGAGAAAATCAGGGAAGCGGCCATAATGTATGCTACCAATAGGCCTGGAATTGCTGTGCATGGCATGGGTGCCGAGCAGCAGGAGAACAGCATAGAACTTATACAATCCAAAATTATACTGTCTGCTATCTGCGGCAATATCGATGTGGAAGGTGGGGATTTGGTGCCAGGTCCGATGCCAGGCACAAAAGTAGGTCCATGGGCACCTGGCCTGGAGCTTTCCAGCAAACTGCCCAACGCACAAAAAGTGAAGCAGATAGGAAGCGATCGCTTCAAACTACTTACGCATATTGGTCGCGACCTGGTCTGGAGTTACAATAAAGGTTTGTGGGCTGGAAAGGCCCCGTTGCGGGCTTATGCTATTTATCCACTGGTGCTCAGGGCAATCCTTACCGGGAAGCCTTATCCGGTGAGAGCTGGTATAACCGTGTTTAGCAACCCCATGGTTCATATGGCTAATAGCAAGCTTGTCTATCAGGCGTTAAAGAGTCTGGACCTGTATGTAGTTAAGGACTTCTGGTTAACGCCCAGTGCACAACTTGCCGATTATGTGCTGCCTTCAGCGGCCTGGCCAGAAAGGCCCAGTCTAGAGCCTCACGGTGTAGGCGGGGACGTACTCGCCGGAGAAGCGGCATTGCCTGCGATAGTACCTGGCGAACATGAATACTGGACGGAATATGATTTCTTCCGTGGATTGGGGATAAGGTTGGGTCAGGAGGAGTACTGGCCGGGGCGGACGCAGGAGGAGTTCTATGATGAGCGTCTCAAGCGGCTCGGCATGACCTTGCGGGAATTTATGGATAAAGAGAATGGCGTATACATCTCGCCGACCGAGTATAAGAAATACGAAAAAATGGGGGGATTCGCTACCTCCACAGGCAAGCTGGAGTTGTACTCGAAAATATTTGAGCAGCTTGGGTATGACCCGCTACCGCGCTTTGAGGAGCCAAAGGAAAGCCCGTTTAGCACCCCTGAGTTAGCTAAGGAATACCCTCTAATGCTCATCACTGGGGGCAGGCTCTACGGCTACTATCACTCGGAGCATCGCCAGATAGAATCGATACGTAAAAGATACCCGTACCCAAGACTTCAGATTGATCCGGGAACGGCCAAAAAACTAGGTATCGAGGATGGCGATTGGGTCTGGGTAGAGACACTGCGCGGCACGGTCAAGATGAAAGCCCTATATTTTGATGGCATACACCCACAGGTAGTGCATGGCGAGCACGGGTGGTGGTTACCGGAGATGCCAGGGAATGAACCTTGGTTAAGGGGGGCGTGGGAATCGAATATAAACGTGTTGACTGCTGATGACCCGGAGCGCCTGAATCCTAGAAGTGGCGGCTGGCCGCTCAAAACAGCCCTGTGCAAAGTCTATAAGTGCAAGGTGTACTGAGCAGGCTTTCGTAACTTGTATCAGTCGCCGCAACAATAATTGGAAGAGGCAGTGACACCTATTGGGCTCGGTACGATTGTTATAGAAAGGCCACGCTGTAGTAGTTAGTTTAGCGCGGCCCTTCCGTTTAACTCTGCTGTTAACAGTCCATTTATTTGGTTCCTGATATAGAAAGAGACGCTTTGGAGGTTCGAATATGGTGGGATAACCGTATGGTACACTCTGTTACTTGCCCGCTAAAGGAGTTTCCTAGAGTCCACTTTTCAAAAATTCCTAACATTTGCAGACGAGACCTATTGCCATCCGTCTTGGGCGGTGATATATTCTTACCTAAGGAAGGTTACACGGGCAAATCCCTGCGAGATTTGACCAAAATTTTTGGAAAAACTAAACTATTACGTGAAATGAATATCGACTACAGGAGGTTGAAGTGGTACATCAGGAACAAGGCATACAGATCAAGAAAGGTATATGTAGGTGGTGTAAGGGAGAATGCGGGGTGCTGGTGTATGTCAAAGATGGACATCTTGTCGATGTGAAAGAGGACCCTGATTTTCCAAGAAAGGTTTGGCCGCCGATAAAAGGCTGCGTTAGACGTCGTGCGGCAAAAGAATATTTTTACCACCCGGAGCGAGTGAACTTTCCAGTCAAAAGGGCTGGCGAAAAAGGCGAGGGCAAATGGCAAAGAATATCATGGGATCAAGCGTTAGATGAAATAGCCGAACGGCTTCGCAATATAAAGGATAAATACGGAGGAGAAGCCATCGTACTCAACAGGGGAAGCGGCAGGAATGACGTTCCTTCTTTCTATAGGTTTGCTACTTCCATTGGCACACCCAATATATTGTCGGAAGCGCAGATTTGCTATAGTCCACGGGCTAACATGGCAGATGCTGTGGCCGGGTGGTTTCCTCACTACTCTGTAAAACCAACGACTAAATGTATCATATGTCTCGGAGTTGAGCCACTTATTGTACGACCTACTACAGCGAAGAAAATCTTTGACGCCAGGAAAAATGGGGCTAAGTACATAGTTATCGACCCCAGGCGTACTCGCTCTGCTGCCGAGGCCGATATCTGGCTCCAGCTTAGACCGGGCACTGATTGTGCTCTTCTTATGAGTATGATTAAGGTTATTATAGACGAAGAACTTTATGACAGGGATTTTGTAGCAAACTGGTGTTACGGCTTCGAGGAAGTGGTGGAACGTTCACGAGAATATTCCCCTGAGAAAGTTGAGAAAATAACAAATATTCCCGCTGATAAAATCAGGCAGACGGCAAGGATGTACGCTCAAAACCGTCCTGGAGTTTTCCTGGAAGGTATGGGAGTAGAGCATCTGAGTAACAATGCTGAAATACTTCATGCTAGATGGATACTAGCTGGGTTAACTGGCAATATTGATGTCGAAGGAGGGGAGGAATTTTGTGGACACCATCCTGTTATTCTGACAATTCCACAAGTAACTCCTGCTCCACCAAGGCTTTCGCCTGAACAGCGCAATAAGTTGTTAGGGGCTGATAGATTTAAGCTATTTGGCTTGCAAAGTACACAAATGATCGCAGAGGCGACGAAAAGAAGATGGCATAGCGCAGCTCCAACTGATTGGATGGCACAAGCATCCATAATATTGCGAGCTATGATTAGTGGTGAACCCTACCCCGTCAGGGCTATGATAACTAATGCAGCCAACCCAATGGTAACCCATGCAAATACCAAACTGGTATATCGGGCACTAAAAAGCCTGGATCTCTACGTTTGTATGGAAATATTCATGACACCATCAGCTGAACTCGCCGACTACGTACTCCCTATAGCAACTTGGCTTGAACGGCCAGAACTTCGTGATTTTATGGGATATGAACAGAACATGGCTGCTGGAGAAGTGTGTCTACCACCTGTTATTCCAGGAGAGTACGAACATAAAGGTGACTATGAAGTGTTTCGCGAATTAGCCGTGAGGCTGGGATATGGGGAACACTGGCCATGGAAAACATTAGAGGAATTTTACGATGCGAGACTAAAACCTACCGGATATACTCTCAAAGAGTGGGTGAAGAAGGTCAGGTGTGAGAACAAGCCAATAGGACATAAGGCGTATAAAGAATTCGGTTTCGGTACACCTACCAATAAGATAGAGTTCCATTCGACCATACTGGAAAAACTTGGGTACGATGCACTGCCCAGCTTTAGAGAACCCGCTGAGACACCAGTTAGCGATCCTGAGTTAGCCAAGGAGTATCCTCTGCAATTGATAACTGGCGGTAGAGTCCGCGAATATTACCACTCAGAGTGGCGCCAAATAGACTCAGTGCGTAAACTACGTCCTGACCCTATTATGCAGATTCACCCTGATACTGCCGCTAAACTTGACATCTCGAACGGTGACTGGGTTTGGATCGAGACCGTGAGGGGGCGGGTGAGACAGAAAGCTACTTTATCTGCCAAAATTGATCCCAGAGTACTGGGTGCTGCTTATGGCTGGTGGTTTCCCGAGAAAGGGTCTTCAGAATTATATGGTTGGGCAGAATCAAATATTAATGTCCTGACCGATAATAAATCACCGTTTAACCGCGAGATAGGTTCCTCTACCCTGCGAGGAATAATGTGTAGGGTATATAAAGCAGAAGTCTAACGTTGCCAGTTGTTTGTCAACGGTGATTAGCTGGCTCTCATCGGGATAAGGGGTGCATATAAGGCGCCCTTCAGGATGCAATAGCGCATGCTCAGGTCACCTATAGCCCCACACAAAATCGCAGCCACAATTAATCCCGGACTAAGCATCCCGATGCCTAGGGTGAAGCTCAAACCAGCCACGGTAAACGGATAAATCAGGCCAATTAGTATTACTCCTAGGTAGAAGGGTAAGGCGAGGTCTCCCCTGACCATCCTTCGGATCGCCTCAGAAGCGGCAATTGAGCGATATCCGATGCTCCACAGGTAGAGAATAAGGAAGAAAGCAAAGGCAACCATCAGTATCCTCGCCCAGAATTCCGCTCCGGCAACATCCTGATTTGTTATCAGGTTGATGCCTAACAGAAGCTCAGCCCCTCCCCACAAGCTAACAGCAGCGTAGATTGCCGGTAAGAGTGCTGTATTCCAAATTGGTAAGGCGGAGACGTAGTTCATGGCAAAACCACCATATATCACCACTACGAAGGACACGACACCCATTATGACCTGGAGCGGGAGGAGACTAATCTGAGGTGCCCATTGCAGCAAGGCCAGCTGCACGATGCCAATA
>Ga0315296_10005104_pt1 | contig 10576 bp, 11 predicted proteins | sample YL17G14_18_MG_FD_203921 | JGI IMG/M metagenome (GOLD analysis project Ga0315296, IMG submission 203921) | Sediment microbial communities from Yellowstone Lake, YNP, Wyoming, USA - YL17G14_18 | ecosystem: Environmental > Aquatic > Freshwater > Lake > Sediment | place: USA: Wyoming | collected... | reverse complement strand
GCTCGCAAACCCAAATACTCCTGCGAATGATTGCAAAATTTTGTTGCTTCCTGAAGGGATATAAACATGTCTGATTCTTGTTTCATTACTTTATTATCGCCAAGCTAAAAACCCCTGTCAATGGGGGTTTTATGTGGATAACTATCGGATAAAGAATATAGTAAAAATATATCCGATACAACCTAAAAAAGCGCTTTTAAAATTATTTAGAAAAAGAATTTTTTATTCAAGAAATTGATTTTTTTGTAAATAAACTCGGCTTATAACTATGACAAAGAATAACTGTTTTTATCCCAGCAGATCTTTTATTTTCTTTCTCATACCCCAAGCTGTTTTATAAGTAACGCCCAGATGATCCTGTAGCTCTTTGGCAGAAATCCTATTCTTCGATTTGTCCATTAAATATATGGCAAAAAACCAGCTTGTTAACCCGGTCCTGGATTTATGAAATATAGTGCCGCTAGTAGGATATACCTGGTGTCCGCACCAAGCGCAAGCATAGCATTTTCTTTTTCGAACCCTATAAAACCGATTTTTTCCGCATTTTGGGCAATTAAAATTATCGCCGAACCGGGATTTAAAAATATACGCCAAACAAGCATCATCGCTAGGAAAATCCTTTTTAAAATCATTAATGGTATACATAATTATTAAGACTAACGGAAGTTATTGTGTTTATATACAAATATTAATGAGACAAGTATAATAAAAATTCCATCAATACAAGTAAAAACACTAATAATCTGCTATTTTATATAAACCTGGCTTATAGAATATTTTATCATGTCGTTTTACTTGCTGTCAAGGGGTAATTCGTAATAGTTTGGAGCTCCCCATAAATGAAAACCGCTCCTAACCGGGGCGATTAATTATATTATTATATTTTAGCGAATCTAATTATTGGCTTTTATGTTCTCCAATAATCCCAGACAGACAAAAAGAGCTATTAGCCCTGATCCGCCATAACTAACGAAAGGCAAAGGAATTCCAATGACAGGTAAAATTCCAAGGTTCATACCAATATGGATAAAAATTTGAGAGAATAAAATAATAGCCAAACCTGAGGCAAAAAGTCGCGGGAAGTTTGATTGAGAAGTAATCGCTATTTTCATAATTCGCCAGATTAAAATAATAAATAAAAAGAAAAGAACCGATACGCCTATCAAGCCGAATTCTTCTGAAATAGCGGCAAAAATAAAATCAGTATGCGGTTCCGGCAAAAAACCATACCGTGTTTGCGACCCTTTCCCCATCCCTTGACCGAATAGCCCGCCAGAGCCGATAGCAATTTTTGCCTGATTCTGACTCCAACTTGCTCCAAGAGGCTCAATTTGGGGGCTAAAAAAACCTATAACCCTCTCTTTTTGATATTCTCTCAAAAGAAAAGCCCAGCTCAAAACCGAAATTAAAATACCGCACAAAACCAAGATTAAAAAATGGCGTAATTTAATTCCGGAAATAATTAAAATCCCGAACCATAAAATAATTAGAATTACGGCAGACCCTAAGTTTGGCTGGTAAAAGATTAAAATTGCTGGCAATAAAATATAAAAGCCGGAAAGAAGAATATGCCTTAAACGATACATTTCAATATGCCTCATTGAAAAATATTTAGCCAGCAAAATTATTAAAACAATTTTAGTAAACTCTATCGGGTCAAACGAAATCGGCCCTAATTTATACCATCCTTTTACTCCTCTAATTTCCGGAGCGAAAAAAAATAGACCAACTAAAGACACAATGCAAAAAAAATAAAATATTAAAATTAAATAGGGGTTCTCGCGAAGCGCTCTCCAGTCAGAAAAACTCAGAAACAGCATTAAAAAAAACCCTATTGCAAAAAAAATAATCTGCTTTTTAAAATTTAAAAAATCTCCCCTCCCCAAGCAAGAACTATAAATTGACAACGAACCAAGCCCTACTAATAAAAGAACGCAAATTATAAGCACCCAATCCAATCTTTGAAGATGTAATAAAAATGGTCTCATTAACTATTTTATTAACTCTAATAATTCTTTTTCGTTTATTATTTTTATTTTTAATTCTTTAGCTTTTTGATATTTTAAACCAGGCTCTTTGCCAACAATAACAAAAGCTGTGTTTTTGGATACTGATTCAGAAATTTCCCCTCCAGCCCTCCTAATCTTTTCCTTTGCCTTCCCCCTAGTTATTGTTTCCAAGCCCCCGGTAAACACAAAAGTTTTTCCTACCAATTTTTTATTCTTAATTCTTAATTCTAAATTCTTAATTCTTACCCCTGCTTGCTTGAGTTTCTCTAAAAATTTAATGTTTCGCTTCTGACGGAACCAATTATATATTGATTCGGCAACCACAGGACCAATATCTTTTACTTCTTGTAAGTCTTGGATTGTGGCTGTTTTTAATTTTTCTAAACCTCCAAAATATTCTGATAGAGCTTGAGCGGTTTCTTCCCCAATATTTCTAATTCCTAAGGCATAAATGAATTTTGGCAAAGTTATTGTTTTTCTCGCTTGGATTGCGGAAATTAAGTTTTTCGCCGACTTCTCGGCGAATCTTTCCAGAGGCAAAATATCGCCCTCTTCCAATCCGAAAAGATCGGCTGGATCGGAAATCAAACCCTCATCCATCAGCCGGTCAACAATCTTCGGGCCCAATCCCTCTATATTAAAAGCGCCTTTAGAAATAAAATGGTAAAAATATTCTCTTTTTTTAGCAAAACAATTTGGATTTGAGCAACGAGAAACCACTTCTCCAGCCGGTTTTATTACTTTGCTTCCACAAACTGGACAGTTAGTTGGTATTTTAAAATTTTTTTCCTTGCCAGTTCTCAGTTCTGGAAGAACTTTTATAATATCTGGGATAACATCCCCTGCTCTACCAACAATTACCGTATCTCCAATCTTCGCTCCCAATCTTTTAACCTCATCTTCATTATGAAGAGTTGCTCTTGAAATTGTTACTCCGCCAACCTGAACCGGCTTCAAATAAGCAACCGGTGTCAAAGCCCCTGTTCTGCCAACCTGAATTTTAACATCTTCAATAATGGTGGTAGCTTGTCTGCCGGGAAATTTGAAAGCTATTGCCCCTCTCGGGGTTTTACCAACTATTCCTAATTTCTCAAAGATTTTTTCGGAATTAACAATTACGACAATTCCGTCTATTTCATAAGGGATTTTCTCTCTAATTTTTTGACAATATTTATGGAATTCAAAAACATCTGGCAAATTATGACAGTATTTATTATGAGGATTGGTTTTGAAACCAAGCGCCTTTAAAATTTTGTGTTTTTCTTCATGGGTGGCTAGGGCTTTGCCCGCCATCCCGGTCGCTGAAAACGACCTAGGGATTTCTTCGCCAAAATCGGTAATCAAATCATAAGCGAAAGAGTCCAAATGGCGGGAGGCGGTAATTTTTGGGTCAAGTTGCCGAATAGAACCCGCAGCAAGGTTTCGAGGGTTAGCATAAATAGGGATATTTGCTTTTTGTTGCTCTTTATTTATTTTTTCAAATCCTTTTTTCGCGATAAAAACCTCTCCCCGGATAACGACAGGTTCCTTTAAGTTATATTTTTCCAAAAATTTAATAACATTAGGGGTTAATTTCTCCTTTTCAAGAACAGTAATTACTCCTTTTTTTTCTCTCAACCGCAAGGGAATAGCCTCAATTGTTCTTAGATTTTGGGTAACATTCTCGCCAATTATCCCATCTCCTCTGGTTGAACCTGCTTTTAGAATTTCGTTTTCGTATGTCAATTCAATTGCTAATCCATCGATTTTTAATTCACAATAAAAATTAATAAGTGAGCGTTCATTTTCTGTTAAAAGCTTTGAAATTCTTTCCAACCAATCCTCCATATCTTCCTCAGAAAAAGCATCATTAAAAGAAAGCATCGGTTTAGGATGCTTTACTTTTTCAAATTTTTCTAAGGGCTTCCCGCCGACTCTTTGGGTAGGAGAATCTTTAGTAATAAATTCTGGAAATTCCTGCTCTAAATCAAAAAGCTCTTTTTTCAGAGAATCAAGAGCTGAATCGGAAATCTCCTGACGGTCAAGAACATGATATAAATAGCGGTGATGATTGATAACTTTCTTAAGTTTCTCAATACGTTGCTTGGCTTCTTGTTTTGGCATAGAAAAAATTAATTTCAAAGGTGACTGTCACCTTTTAGCTCCGAACAAACTTACGAATAAAATTTGAAAATGGCACGATTCTGTAAATTTAAAAGGGTGACTGTCACCTTAAAACCATGTAATTTCGATTGCCCTTTTGGTTCCTTTAAAAGTCCCTACTGATTTGAAACCATTAGTAATAGCTTTAGCATTGTATGTTGCCTGGTTTCCTAAAGAAACTTCACCGGTGTCGTAGTTAGTTGGAACTCCGTCACAAAAACCATCCCCATCAGAATCATTTTTACAGGGTGCCAAACAAGGTGGTACTTGACGACATAATTTATCTTCATATAAAATTCTCTCAATTCCAGTATCAGCTGCATAAAAAGCAATTACCGAGTTTTCCATCTCTTTTACCATTTTTAATTGACTTAATAAAATAGCGCTTAGGCCTAAAACAACAGCCAAAAGAATAACCATTATTATAATAGTTAAATAAAGAGATACTCCTCTTTGTCCCTTCACTTTTCGGTAACGCTTCCAGTTCTTTTGAAAAACCTCTTCCAAAAGATATATTAATAATGCCCGAAAGGTGAAGGGTTGGTATTCTTTAAACATATCCTTATCTTTAATTATATTAATTAAAAGATTATTTAACAAGTGAGATGAAAAAGGCCGATTATTTTCCTTTGTTCGCCCTCTTCTTCTTCTGATTCTTCTTTTATTATATTAAAAGTTTTAGTTGCTTCTTCAGTTTTATCAATTATCAACTCAATCCTATTTTCTTTAATAAATTTTTGGGCTTCTTCAGTTACCTTTGCCATCCCACTTTCTCCGGTCCCAATCACAATTATTTCAGGTTTCTGTCCCACCGCCCTCTCAACATCTCCGACATCAATTATGTGACTCTCCTGCCGCCACCACGATAAAATCTCCCCCGTCCAACGAACTTCAACATCATAATTGTAGGTCTTGCCATCAATAATAATTGAACCAAAACGATATTCTTGAATCATATTTGCTAAAATAAGAACCTGCCTTCAGTTCACAGCGAAGCTGTTCACTGCGAGCTGGCGAGAACCTTGATTCGCTAGGGTATAAATATATAATCTTAAAATAAAACTCCTTGTTTTGATAAACTCTTTTGTTCTCCTTTTGAGAAAACTCTTATTTTCCCAAAAACACCATCATAGCCCGGTTCTATGTATACCTTTCCTTCTCTAACCCTTATAATCCCCTCGGCAATCTCCGGCAGGGTAGCTGTTTTTAAAATTTGATAAGGAGCGTTTAATAAAATTTCGAATTCATTTCCTAGTTTCTCAATCAAATTTCGGTATTCTTCATCAACTCGTTTTGTGCCTGGAAGCATTTCTAAGGCATCAGCAATTATTTCTGACAAAGGTATAAGGCTTTTAAAAGGAATTGTTCCTTCAGGTACGGTCCCTTTAGGCCTATCAGCTAATTCCTCAACCCTATTTAAAACTCCAATCGTTAAAGGTTTCCCGCAGTTTGGGCAAATATTATTATATTTTTTTGATTCTTGGGGCGATAATCTTATCCCACAGGCCCGATGACCATCATAATGATACTTTCCCTCTTCAGGAAAAAATTCAATTGTATAAAGAAACTTTTTGGGATTTTTAGTTTTAATCGCCTCCATAATTCCTTTATAACTCAATTCGGTTTCAAAAACATTGGCCTCCCTGCCGATTTTTTGCGGGGAGTGGGCGTCTGAATTTGATATTAAAGTAATTTTGTCTAAAGATGAATTCCGCCAACTCATCGGCGGATCTGAATTTCCACACCAAACAGGAATCCCATTTCGTCGAATATAGATTACTTGGTTGGGAACTGAAACACAAGATACCTTTCCATTAAAATCCATCCAAGATTCAGTATATTGATGCTTTTTAATTGTTGATGGTAAAATTGTGTGTATATTTTTTCTTATAAAATAAATTACCCAAGAGTCATTTCTTTGCTGATATACTCGATTATATTTATAACCAGGATTACGAAAAGGGGTTCCTTTTTTCCGATGCAATTTATAATAAGCAGACATTCCTATTTTCAATGCAATTTCTTGAAGGTCGTCGCGCAGATGAATAGAAGTCGTAGTAGCAGATAAACCTTTCTTGCTTCTTCCATAAATGTGACCATCTCCTTTGATGTAATATTCTAAAAATATTTTCAAAAGTTTTGGTGACAAAGATTTTATCTCTGAAGGAATAAATTTATCAAAACATTTGCCAAATTGTTTTAAATAATAAAACAATTGATAATTTCTTACTCTAATAGTAATAGTATTATTATTTGTTTCTTTGCCCCAAAAAACAGTATAACCAAAACCTTCTAATATTTGCCTCATTTCAGAAAGCAATTTTTTATTATTATTGGCTAAGCAAACATTATAATCACCATTTTTCCCCTGGGTAGTCCATCCTTCGGCTATCCAAAATCCAAAAAATTTTAACCAAGGTTTTATTAAAAATCGTTTTTCTTTTTTGTTGCGAAACCCCGAATAATAATCATTCCCATGTTTTATTTGGATAGCAGACAAAGTAAAATACTTTTCGTTCTTCCCAACCCATATACCATCTTTTTTAAATTTTTTCGATTTATTAAATAAAAACTCGGCTTCTTTTAGGAAAAAAGAAGGTGGCTTACGAAAATCGCAGCCACTGACAAGTAACTTATGGTTTGGAGTAACTAACAGATCAACCCTTTTAGTTTTCAGTCGATACATTTTCCCTTTATATTTATAAATAAATATTTTTTGAGGATTCTGAGGTTCAACTTTATTATTTTGAATATTTAAGGTATAAATTTTGTCAGAATAACGAACTGCGGAGAATTTCTTCCAGCTATTATTGGTTAAAACTTCTGTCTCTTCATCGTAACAAGAAAGCCCGGTTTCACCGGCGTATATATATTTTGAATATTCTTCAAAACATTCCTCAATTGAATCAAAGCCGGACTTAGACCCAAAAATAGAAAACCAAGGCGTGTAAATATGGGCGGGGACAACCAAGCAATCTTCCGAAGCGTTTAAGGCAATTTTTGCCAGTTCCTTGGCGTCCAACCCCAAAATTGGTCGGCCGTCTGCTTTGAGGTTTCCAATCCAGCCAAGATGGGTGTTGATTTTTTCGCAAATTTCAAAAGAAGGAGAAAAAATTATAATATGAATTTTTCTGACTCGTCCGCCCTTGGAATAAATACAACTAATTTCAGAAGTCAAGATAAATCTCGTTCCATTATTCTTAATTCTTGATTCTTGATTCTTGATTCTAAAAAGTCCTGGTTCTGCTGGTTCTAATTTTTCTTTTAAATCTTTTAACCATTCAGGATGCGTAAAATCTGAAGTAGTTAAAACTTTTATTCCCTTAATTTTAGCTTCCTTATCCAAATGCTCTAAATCCATTTGAGGAGAAGTTGCCCGAGAATATTTAGAATGAATGTGAAAATCAGCTATGAATTTCATGAGATTAATTTCCTTTTATTAGTCTAACGCCAATACCCGCTATCCCGCTTCCACCAAAAATCAAAATACCGGCGAAAATTGACCAACTTATCAGGTTCAAAAATCCGGGAGGAACTATTTCTTTTATTTGCTCCTCAATTATTTTTTTCATTTCTTTTTGAAGTTCTTCTGGAGAAGATGGCGAAGAAACGGTTGTCTCCTTCCCTTAGGAAGAGACCTCTGTTTTTTCTTCTACTTTAAAAATCTCAGGCGCTTTAGCTTTATCAGTAAATATTCTATAAGAGAAATATAAAGTCCAAAATATTATTACAACCCCCTACTGCTAACAATAACCAACCAATGGTTTTTCTAATTTTCATATTTTTATTTATATTATCATTTTTTTAGATATATTTCAAAAAATATCTGCCTAAAAAATTTGACAGGGGTTCATGGTTTTTTATAATTGTAAGTGAGGGAAAAATGAAAACTTGTTTTCATTTTGACCGAACGAAACAATTATGTAGAATATCTACAATAATAATGGTATAGTAAAAAAAATTAACTAAACCCTTCACCTTTTAAAGAAAAAAAGAAGGAATTTTTCCAAAACTTTTAAAAAAGGTGAAGGGTAAAGGTCGGAAAATAAAAATTACGAAGCGAGAAGTTTAAAACTATCTCGGTTCGGTGAACCCAGTTAGAAACAGCCCGCCCAGAGGCCCTTCGGGCGCGCAAAGCGCGGGCGTGGTTTCTAAGGGGGTGAAAATAGAAATAAGTTTATGACTCAAGACAAACTATATCCTTATTTCATCTCTCAAGACGAATCTGAAGACACAGATATTCCGGAAGAAGAAGAGCCAGAAGAAGAAACCCCGGAAGAAGAAAGCGGAATACCGGATGAAAGCGGAATTTCTGAAGAAGAAAGTGCTGAAATTTAAATTAAATTTAGTGTAATTTCCTTAAAACCAAAAGCCCCGCCGAAGCGGGGCTTTTGGTTTTCTTTTAACGATTGATTTATTTCTTTAACAATTCTTCTGGCAAAGAATAGAGAGAGGGTTTTTTGACAATTATCTTATAAAGATTTTCCAAAAAATCTCCGCCAGCATAGCCGATAATAAAAGCCAGAGCCGGCGTCAAGGACTCTAATCCCAAAAAAGTAATACCGGTTTCTTTCACAACTATAGCCGCAAGAAAACCGACAACCCCAGACAAAAACATCATTCCCAGAAAATAGTAAAGTTTGAATTCAACGTTTTTGTAAGAAAACTGGTGTTTAATAAATCCAACCAGCCCCCTTAAAACCCCTCCGCCAAACCCGGCAATTAAAATTAGAAAATATATCATATTATTAATTAAATTAATTCTATCTATTCTATCATTTATTTTAGAATACTCAATATTTTATTTCAAAAAATCATATCTTTAATTTTCTCTGCCTGAAAATTTTGGTAGTTTCTTCTGCTCTTTTCTTACCCAATTTAGTTAATGAAAAAAGGGTTTTTGGGTCGCCAGTAATTAACTTTCTTTTTCTAAGCGACCTTAATGGCCTATCCAGCTTGCGAGAATCCGGCCATTTTAACAAATGGGAAAAAGAAAAACTTTTGGGAAATAAAACAAAACACTCTTTTACTAATTCTTCAAAGGTGCATTTTCCTTTTTTTTCTGCCGCCGAAAAAATACTGAAAAGAATCAAGTCGTTAAGAGAAACTTTTTGGTATAATTCTTCTTCAAAAGTTTTCTTTTTCATAGTTAATTTGCTAAACTTCTTTTCAGTGAAATTTCGGTAAAACATTAGTAAATATATACCAAAACAAAAAAGCAATAAAAATAACAACGGTTATAACATCTAAAATTATGGTCATAATTCCTTTATTATAGCACAGAAAAATAAATTTGGCAAGGGCTTATTCTGTTCACTTCTTATTTAAAAATCTTTTCTCAATTTCTCCAAAACCAACAAAGACCAACACAGCCAAGAGGGTTGTAAGAAAAGCTAAAAAGTAAAGTTTAGCTCCGACGGCTACGCCAATAGCAGCAGAACACCAAAGGCCGGCAGCAGTGGTTATCCCTTCAATCTGAAATTCGCGGTGAATAATAACTCCTGCTCCTATAAAACCAATTCCAGTAGCTACTGCTAAAATTATCCGAGAAGGGTCAAAAGCAATCCCTACTTTATCGTTAAAAAAATCAAAAAACTCAAAAGAAAGCAAGGTAAAAAGACAAGCTCCCAAACTAACTAAACTATAGGTTTGAAGCCCCGCCTTTTTTCCTTTATACTCTCTTTCCAACCCCATTACAGCGCCTAAAACAAGAGCGAGGACTAACTGCAAAATAAGTTGGACCTGAAAATCCATAGATAAATAAATTCGAAATTCGAATATCGAAATTCGAAACAAATTCTAAATTATAATTTCTCAAATTCCAAACAGTTTAGAATTTATAATTTGGGATTTAGATATTGTTTAGGACTTCGAATTTCGTGCTTCGGATTTATACTTTATACGCTTTATATCCTTCTCTTACTTTATCTTTAACTTTCATACCAACCACATCGCCCTTTTTTGCTTTTTTCATTTTTTCATGTTCAATCTCCATTGAATCAACGGTCTGAGTAAAATCAGTATCTTCTCCTCCGACAATTCGAATAGTATCTCCTACTGAAAGAGAACCAGATAATTCAATAACAGCTACTTCAATTTTAGAAAAATAATGAGTAACTTTTCCAATTAATTTTCCTTCCTCTAGAGATTTGTCTTTTTCTGGCATATTTTATAACTAAAATTAAATAAAAACTCCGACCTTTACCCTGCACCTTTCGGTAGCTATTGAGCGTAAAATGAAACTTTGATTATACTTTTTGTCTTAAGCGTTACCGAAAGGTGCCGGGTTTATTTTATTATAGCATAAATCCAGTGGGAAAACTAAAAACCCCGCTTTTAACAGGGGTTTTAGTGAGGGGGAACAGACTTAACAGAATTCGGTTTTCTGCTTTAAAGCTAGGTTTGGACATAGCCAAAGATATCTA
>Ga0315296_10005103_pt1 | contig 10576 bp, 9 predicted proteins | sample YL17G14_18_MG_FD_203921 | JGI IMG/M metagenome (GOLD analysis project Ga0315296, IMG submission 203921) | Sediment microbial communities from Yellowstone Lake, YNP, Wyoming, USA - YL17G14_18 | ecosystem: Environmental > Aquatic > Freshwater > Lake > Sediment | place: USA: Wyoming | collected... | reverse complement strand
TAGAAAATTAGGACTTGGACATCGCAGGCTTTCCATAATTGACCTTAGCCCTCGAGGAAGGCAGCCGATGTCCGACAGCGAAGGTAAAATATGGATTGTTTATAATGGAGAAGTATATAACTTTTTAGAATTAAAAAAAGATTTGGAGAAGAAATACTCTTTTCGTTCGAGGACCGACACAGAGGTCTTAATTTATCTTTACAAAGAATACGGCAAAGATATGGTTCATAAATTAAGGGGAATGTTCGCTTTTGCCATCTGGGATGAAAATAAAAAAGAACTCTGGCTGGTAAGGGATAGAATTGGTATAAAACCGCTATATTATACTTTTGTGGATGGGAAATTTATCTTTGCTTCAGAAATAAAAGCAATTTTGAAAGACCCTTCTGTAAAGAGAGAAGTTAACGAAGAAGGTTTTTACCATTATTTGTCTTTTCTCACTACACCACCCCCCCAGACACTTTTCCAGGGAATATACAAAATTCCTGCTGGGCATATGCTAATTGTTAATGCGGAAGGAAGTTATAAACTTAATGAGTACTGGGATGTTTTTGATAATGTAATTCCTCTATATGAAAAAGATGAGGAATTTTATACAAAAAGACTCCTGGAGCTATTTCGTGAATCAGTGAAATTACGAATGGTCAGCGATGTCCCTATAGGAGTATTTTTATCGGGGGGGATAGATTCTTCCACTAACACTGCTCTGTTTTCGGAATTCACAAATGATGTGAAAACCTTCTCCATAGGTTACAGAGAAGTAGAGAAATATAATGAATTCAAGTATGCGCGAAAGGTAGCCAATATTTTTAACACCAAACATCATGAGGTTATAATTGACGTTGATGACTTGATTGATTTCACAAAGGAACTTGTTTACTACCAAGACGAGCCAATTGCTGACCCAGTCTGTGTTCCCGTATATTATGTAGCTAAATTAGCTAAAGATAGTGGTGTGACGGTCTGCCAGGTTGGGGAGGGAGCGGATGAGCTTTTTTGCGGCTACCCCTCCTGGATAAAATTTCTCAGACTCAATCGTGCACTTGACTTGTTTAGCCAACTACCCTTGATGAATTTCTCAAAGCCGGTTATTTTCAAAGGGGCGGCCTTTCTTTCTCGGCCTCTTAATTTGTCAACAAGTAGATATTTAGAAATTTTGAGAAGATGGACGGAAAACGAAACTATTTTTTGGGGTGGGGCAGAAGCTTATACTGAAGCGAGGAAAAGCAAAATTCTTTCTAAAGATTTCAAGAAGAGACATGAAAACCTTTCTTCTTTCGGGGTTATTCAGAAATACTGGAGGAGATTTTTGGAAAGGAGTCCTTCATTAGATTATCTGTCATGGATGACTTATTTAGACCTTAGAATAAGGTTGCCAGAACTTCTTCTAATGCGGGTAGATAAGATGACAATGGCAGTATCCCTGGAGGCAAGAGTACCTTTTCTTGACCATAAATTAATTGAATGGGTAATGGGTATTCCGTATAGAATAAAGGTGAATGGTTATTTGACAAAATATATTTTCAAGAAGACAGCCAGACAAATCTTACCAGAAGATATAGTTTACCGAAAAAAGCAGGGCTTTTCTGTTCCTCTGTTGGAGTGGTTCAGGGGAGAGTATGGAGCCTTTGCTTGTGAAAAAATTTTGAGATTTGTGAAGAGCGAAGGATTCTTTGACGAATCGGGCATCAGAGAAATAATTAACAAAAGAAATGGATTTTTGATTTGGTATGTACTAAATTTTGTGCTCTGGTATGAAAGGTGGATTTCGAAATGAAAGTCATCGTGTCTGCAGGGGGAAGATTCCATGCATTTCACTTAGCGGAGCAACTTGAGAAAAGAGGCTATCTCTATAAGTTCATTACCACGCGTTTTAATCCTCAATATGACAGGATTTCACCCTCAAAAGTAAAAACACAGGTTTTTCCTGAAATTATCGATAGGTTTCACTGGAGATTTAGAAGCATTCTAAATCCATATCATGTGTATTTAGTTAAGGATACCACTTTTGACCTGCTTACTGCCAATTATTTATCGAACTACTGTAGAAATTATGATATTTTCGTTGGCTTTGCTAGTTTCTCACTCTATTCCATGAGGAAAGCCAAGAAAGCCGGTTGCTTGACCGTTTTGGAGAGGGGGTCTTCCCATATCTCGTTTCAGGTCGAATTACTAAAGGAAGAATATAGCAAATTTGGAGTGGATTTCAGGATGCCCAGGAGACTGGTCGAAAGACAACTAGAGGAATATGAAGAATCGGATTATATCTGTATTCCTTCCGATTTTGTCTATAAAAGTTTTGTTGCGAAGGGCGTATCCCCCGAAAAATTATTAAAAATTCCATACGGGGGAAATTTGAGGTTTTTGAAAGAAACTCCTAAAGAAGATAATGTATTCAGGATAATTTTTGTTGGAATAATTTCTCTTCAAAAAGGTATTCCTTATCTTTTGCAAGCCTTTCAAAATTTAAGACTCAAGAATTCGGAACTCCTCCTCATAGGTCCGATTTCTCGAGAGACAAAGCCAATATTAAGGAGATATGGGGGTTATTTTAAATATTTAGGTAGTTTGTCACAAGAGGAGCTGTATAAGTACTATTCTAATTCTTCAATATTTATTTTGCCTTCAATTCAGGAGGGTTTCGGAATGGTAATTGGTGAGGCAATGAGTTGTGGCTTGCCCGTGATAACAACAACCAATACAGGAGGAAACGAAATTATTCGTAACGGCATTGATGGGTTCATTATTCCCATAAGAAGTATTGATGCGTTGAAGGAAAAGATCCTATTTTTCTATGAGAATGAAGAAGCAAGGATAGCAATGGGTAGATCTGGGGCAGAATATATTAAGAATTTCACCTGGGACAGGTATGGTGAGAATATTGTTGAAAATTACGAAAGATTATTGGAAAGGGAGATTTGAGATGAATCTTCTTAAGAAAATGAAAAATAGACTGCACTTGTTCCTCGAATTTCGGAAATTTTCAATATCAAGAGTAAAGACGATTCGACTCTTAACAGAAAGCTCTTCAAATTTAATTAAATCTTATCAAATAGAGGTGGAAAAAGACTATATATTCTTGAAGAGCTTAAGGGAAAAGTTTAAGGAAAATTTTATCTATGCACCTTCTCGTACTGACTTTTTCTACTCGAGTGTCGGTGGTAGCATATTCTTCCCATTTGTGACCTTATACATTCTAACGAGGCTATTGAAACCGAATCTTGTGGTGGAAACAGGAGGTACTCCTGGTAAATCTTCCTGTTTTATTTTAAGGGCTATGGAGAGGAATGGGGCGGGCAAACTTTTTACCATCGATTTACCTCCTGACGAGGTTGTTCCAAAAAAATCAAAGGGAATTGGTAAATCTCATGAGGTATTACCCGAAGGGGAGAATGCAGGATGGTTGATTCCAGAATGGCTAAAAGGAAGACACACGTTGTTGAAGGGCCCATCAAAAGTTCATTTGCCGACTTTGTTAGAAAAACTTGAGACAATTGATATATTTATTCATGATAGTGACCATAGTTACGAAAATATGATGTGGGAGTTCAAAGCTGCGTGGCCGCATTTAAAAAATCAAGGTTTATTAATAGCTGACGATATCGGTACCCACACAGCTTTTCCAGATTTTTGTGAATCAGTTAAAGGCGTTAGATTTTTTATAGCAAACTATGGAATTATAAGAAAGAAATAATTGATGAATGGAAATTTAGACATCGGTAGAAAAGCAATTGTAGGGACTTTGTGGCTTACTGCCAGTAATTACATAAATTTTGTCATCTCTTTTGGTTCAGGCATTGTTTTAGCGAGAATATTGATGCCCAGTGATTTCGGAATGGTCGCACTGGCAGTCTCAATATTGGCCTTATTTCAAATACTGGGAGCATGGGGATTCGATGTGGCAATTATTAAGGAGCAGGAAGATGTACAAAGAGTAGCGTCAACATTGCTTTTGCTCAGAATTATCGTTAGTCTTCTTATCCTCGTTTTAATATTCATAATTTCTGTTATATTAAGAAGCCTTTATGCAAAGAAAATAATCACGATTTTATTGATAATTGCGTGTATTGATACCCTCAGAATGATTTCTCATATTCCTAGTGCTTTGATACAAAAATCAATGCTGTTGAAACGGGATGCCATAATAAGCCTGCTTGCTGGGAGCATATCAAGCGGGGTCGCTATCATTATGGCGGTTAGAGGATTTGGGGTATGGAGCCTTGTTTTTTTGCAGATTACGAGTTCTATAGTCTATTTTGCTGCCACTTTTCTTCTCTGTCCTTATAAAATCAGACCCAGATTTGACAAAAGGGTAATAAAAGATTTCTTCAATTTTGGGAAATATTTCTTTATGGGTAACGCGGCAGAGATTTTTCTGGAAAAAGCAGATAAGATTGTGGTGGGAACGGCTGTAGGAAGTAGTATTTTGGGTTTATATAACAGAGGATATACAATGTCAACTATGTTTGAACAATGGATTTCGCCAAGCGTCAAAAGAGCGAGTTTACCCGCTCTTTCCGGTACTAAGGAGGATAATATTAGACTGTCGAAGGCATTTACGCTCCTAGTTAGAGGTATAACCCGAGCAGTAGTGCTGTTCTACTTAGTGACGGGCCTCCTCGCGGCGGAAATAATAGTACTTCTTTATGGGAAAAAATGGTTAGGAGCGGTTCCTTTTTTTAGGCTTCTAATCGCCTATGCAATTCTGAGCGCGATATTCGAGATACATAAAATTCTCCATTTCTCTTTAGGCGATTCAAAGACAGTAGCCAGAGCTCGGATCGCTCAGGCATCATTTTTTCTTATCACCATGGTACCATTTCTCCATTTTTGGGGAGCACGGGGCATTTGTGTATCTCTTAACATAGTAGTACTGATAGGTGTTATTCTACTAACAACAAATGTGAAAAGAAAGCTCGCTCTCAGTTATTTTGATATTTTTGGCATACCAGTGGTTGTTGGCCTTGTCTCGGTTTTAGTTTTCATATTTTTAAACTCCCAAATCTATATAATTGGAAATTTGACCAGGGTAATGTTTTATTCTGTTGTTTTGAGCATGCTGTTCATTGGATTTTCATATATGTTGGAAGGAAAGGAACTTAAGACCGATTTCCAGACAGTTTTCACAATGCTCAAACGGGGGTAGGACAATGGATTAATGGAGGTTTCTGAAGAAATGAATACGGGAAATGAAAATAGATCATATAGAGAAAGAATCTTCAGTAGATATCAAACTCTTACCTCTACTGGAACATTTGCTTTGCGTGACTATGAGGAATGGGCGGAGAAAGTTGGCAAAAGAAATTTCCTAAAATTCTTGCCCAAAGATAGGAACTCGAGAATCCTGGATGCTGGTTGTGGGACAGGAAAATTTCTTTATTTTTTAAAGAAATGTGGCTACTTGAATTGTGTTGGCGTGGATATAAGCAACGAAAGTGTAATAATAGCTAATAAATTGGGCATTACAAATGCGATAAATAACGATATTTTTGATTTCTTAAAGAAGACCCCTCCCCTTTGCTTCGAAATGGTGTACTGTCAAGATGTTATTGAACATTTATCTAAGAATGAAATAGTGTAACTACTGGACCTCATATATAGAGTCTTAAAGCCAGGGGCAATGACGATATTTGTCACTGCAAATGTCGGGGGATTTATGGGAGGAATAAATGCTTTCTCTGATTTTACTCATGAAACTTTTTTTACTCCCGGAAGTTTAAAAGAAATCTTTAAAATGTGTAATTTCAGAAACGCGAAAGTTTATCCTTTTGATTATTTCTTTTCGGGATACCTGAGAAGGAAAGTCTGGTTTCTGATAAAAAGTTTTGTCAAGATTTTTGTGATTTTACAGTATGACTATCCTTTAAAAAATTGGAAAGAAGTAATTGTGGATTGTGCAATGTTTATTGTTGCGAGGAAATAAGATTTTCTTTTCCGAACTGGGGAAAACGAATGCAAGAGAATCGGTTTGTATCTATAATAGTACCAACTTTCAATGAGGAAAAAGATATAAGAAGGACAATGAATGCTCTTGTAACTTTGACTTATCAAAATAGAGAAATCTTGATAATTGACGATGCATCGACTGACCGCACTCCGCAAATAGTTGAACAGGAATATATAGGAAAATATTCTTTAGTTAAACTTATGAAACAGCCTATAAACAGAGGTGTGGGAGCAGCAAGAAATGTTGGTATTAGAGCTGCAAAGGGAGAAATTCTCATAATTCTTAATGCTGATGTCTCTCTTCCAAGCAATTTTATAGAAAGTATTCTTTGTCACTACGGAAGCGGGGCAGATTATGTTCTTGTGGCGAATAGGGTTTCAAATCTTGATTACGTGTTTCCTAGATACATAGAAGCCCAATACCACTATTTTTATGACAATGCTAGTTGGATAAATTGGACCGAGGGTTTTTCGTGTAAGAGAGAAGCGGGGCTTGCCGTAGGAGGTTTCCCAGAAATTCCTGGGGCAACTGGGGAAGATGCGGTATTTGGCGAAAATTTGGAAAAAGCTGGTTTCAGGAAAATAATCGACCCAGGTATAGTGGTAACTCATGTAGCTCCAGCCACTCTCAGGGAATATTGGACACAGAGAATAGGTCGTGGAAAAGGAGGCCCCAGGGTGGATTTCTATGTAAACGGAAAGAGTCTTTTTAAAATAGAAATTGGCCTTGTTAAGTGGATGTTTGTATTCATTTTTGAGACTATTTTTCCAGTTCGAAGGCTTTTTCATTCATTACAGTTAGTCAAATATTCCCCCAAGGGGAAAAAGGATTTTGCTCAATTCTTCTTTGTAAATTTTTTGGAGGAACTAGCGGTTTTGATTGGAGCTTGGAGAGGATATCTTGAAATTGCTAAGGGAGGAAAGAATGAGCGATTATCGTGAAAAGATTTATGGTAGGTATGTAACAATGGGATTGAGGGAAAGAGTAAACGTAACTAAAGAGCAGTTGGAACAAATGGCAAGATGGTATAAGAAGGCGGTCGGGCGATTTCTACCTGAGGATAGGGATACAAGGATTCTTGATTTAGGGTGCGGACACGGGACATTTCTATATTTTCTTAAGAAAGAAGGGTATAAGAATATTTTGGGTGTGGATGTAAGTCCTGAGCAGATTGAACTTGCAAAAAAAATTGGAATAAATGAAATAAAATGTAGGAATGTTTTAGACTTTTTAAAGAATATCGAGGATAAGTTTGATGTGATTACTGCATTTGATTTGATTGAACACTTTCGAAAAGATGAATTTTTATTACTCTCCAAATTGGTCTACAGAGCCCTTAAAGCACAAGGTTTATTTATTTTAAGAACAATAAATGGAGAATCTCCATTTTCAGGAAGGCTCAGATACGCTGATTTGACACATGAGATTTGCTTCACCAGGAGAAGCATTTCCACAGCTCTCCTGAATGCGAATTTTAAAAGAGTGAAAGTTTTTCCTGCTTATCATTACTTTCCTCGGGGAGTTAGAAGCAATATAAGGTATCTACTCTGGAAGATAATTGAACTGGGATTAAGAATGTATATGATGGCTGAGACTGGAAATTTTAAAGATGGTTACATCTTCACCCAAAATCTTTTAGCAATAGGGTACAAATGAAAATTCTCGTCTTCACTTATCAAATTTTTCCCAATTTTGAGGAGGAATTCACTCATGGAACCCAAAAATAGTGGATTTAAATTACGGATTTTACTTAGAATATCTGAAATAACGAGAAAGTATCAATTTTATGGGATCGACCGGTTGCTCCGGTTGATTTACAATCCAGACAAACGACACAATGATTTTTTTGATATTGTGTATCCCTATGACACAAATATGTTGATAAACATAAGTAGTGCTTCATATTTTGAATGGGTAATATTCTTCTATGGTTATTATGAACCCGAAGTTATCAATTTAATCAGATGTTTAGTCAAACCAGGCTCCTACGCAATTGATGTAGGAGCTAATTTTGGTTCGCATACCTTAATTATGAGCAAACTTGTTGGCAGGGAAGGAAAAGTTATAGCTATTGAACCACATCCAAAGATATTCCAACGACTTTTAAGCAACCTGAAACTTAACAACGTTACCAATGTGGAAACTTTACAGATAGCACTTTCAGATTTTTCTGACACAGCAATTTTGCACAGCTTTGATGAACAAGACCCGGTTCAAGGGAAGTCCTCTCTCGTTCCCTTGGAAAGCGATGAGGCTCCGTCTCTTAAAATCGAAGTAACCTGTAGAACTCTTGACCAAATTCTGGAAGAAGAGAATATTAAAAGATTGGACCTTATCAAGATAGACGTTGAGGGGCTTGAATACAATGTGTTGAGAGGGGGGTATAACAGTATACGGCAGTTCAGGCCGTATATAATTTTTGAATACAATAAAGCAAATTTAGAAAAACTTCACCAAGACTTCGCATCTCTTGAAGAACTTCTTTTAGCAGCTGGTTATGATAATCTGTATGTGATTCATGGTAAATATCTTTCAAATGTTGAACATGGTTTAGGAAGCTCAGCCAACATTTTAGCGGTTCCCAAAAAATAATGAGAATACTCGTTTTGACTTATGAAATTTTCCCACAGTCTGGCGGAATACAAAAGTATATTCATACATTTTCGAAGGCGTTGGGCGAAATTTTTGGCAAAGAGAGTGTGAATGTAGTTCCATTCTATGGGAGATACGAGAAAAGCAGTGATTACAATATACTTTTCCTGATTGCTCATTTTCCCAAGTATTTAAAAAGGTTTGCTTATCTACCTTTGCTGATATATATTGCCAGGAAAGTTAAGCCGGAAGTTGTTATTTTGAACCACATTACTTTTTCTAAATATCATTGGCTTTTGAGGAAATTGAGATTATCCTATGCAGTCGTCGTATATGGAATAGAAGTTTGGGGTGACCTAAAAAAGGAAGAATTGGAATTTCTTAATGATAGTGCTTTTATTATTTCAATTAGCGAATTTACCAAGAGAGTATTGGTAGGAAAAGGACTTAGTCCAGAGAAGGTCAAGGTATTATACATAGGAATAAATACGAAAAAATTTAGAATGATTTCTAGAGAAGAGAACGAATTAAAAATAGATTCTAATTATACTCTTCTAACCACGGCCCGATTAGAGTCGAGCGAAAGATATAAAGGATATGACAAAGTAATTGAGTTGCTTCCTGAAATGAATAGAGAATTGCCGGGTGTAAAATATATTATTATAGGTGATGGGAGTGATAAAGAACGAATCGTAATTCTCGCAGAGGCGCTAGGGGTGAAAGATAGAATCATATTTGCAGGGCGAATAACAGATCTAGATTTACTGATAGGGTACTATAATCTATGCGATTTATTTATTATGCCTAGCAATTTTTATATCGAGAAGAATAGGGTTGCCGGGGAAGGCTTTGGGTTTGTTTATCTTGAAGCGGCGGCCTGTGGCAAGCCTGTAATTGCCGGTAAAGGAGGGGGTTGTCCGGAGGCAATAGAGGACGGTGTGAGCGGCTTCCTTGTAGATCCGAACGACAAGAAAGGGCTGTATGAAACTATTGTGAAACTTCTCAGAGATAAAGAATTAGCAAAAAAAATGGGTGCGGCGGGAAGAAAACGGGTAGAAGAAAATTTCTCTTACGAAGTCTTTCTTAAAAAGGTAAAAGAGATTTTTCTATGAAGATTTTGGTCATGGGGCATACTTATATAGTTAAAGTTAATCAGCGGAAATTATATGAATTAGCGAAAATTCCCGGAGTGAAGCTTTGTCTGGTCATTCCCCAGATATGGTACGACCCACTTTTTAAGTCCAAACTTAAAGCAGAAATAAATGAAAATGTGCCTTTCACAATCCATCCTTTAGAAACTGTATTTGGAGGAATAGAGGGAAGATACTTTTATAGGGGACTGGGGAAACTCTTGAAAGGAATTAAACCGGATATAATCCAGGTGGAACAGGGGGCCAATGCCCTTTCTTATTTTCAGACATTAATCTTCAAAAATCTTCATGCTCCACAAGCAAAGGCGCTATTCTTCACTTGGGTAAATACTCCTTATGAAAACGGTCCTTTTTTTACTCAAATAGAGAAATTTAATTTAAAAAACTCTGACGCCGCAATTTGTGGAAACGCTGGGGCGGAAAAGATATTAAGAGATAAAGGATTTGCCAAACCGATAAAAGTCATCCCTCAACTCGGTGTGGACACGGAGTTGTTTAAAAAAATGGAAGTAACGGATTTGAAGAAAAATCTGAGCTTGAGAAATTTCGTTATCGGCTATGTGGGAAGGTTAGTTAAAAGGAAAGGGCTTTTGACTTTGATTCAGGCATTAGGAGAGATAAAGGGAGACTGGCAACTACTTCTTGTCGGTAGAGGAGAATTAAAGAATGAAATAGTCAGATTGTCAGAAGACCTGAATCTAAGAGAAAAGATTGTTTTTGTTGATTCGGTACACCATTCCGAAGTACCTAAATACATTAGTTGCATGGATGTTTTAGTTTTACCATCGCTTAAAGAACAATGTGAACAATTTGGTCATATATTGATTGAAGCAATGGCTTGTGAAGTGCCGGTAATTGGCTCAACTTCAGGAGAGATACCAAATGT
>Ga0315296_10005102_pt1 | contig 10577 bp, 7 predicted proteins | sample YL17G14_18_MG_FD_203921 | JGI IMG/M metagenome (GOLD analysis project Ga0315296, IMG submission 203921) | Sediment microbial communities from Yellowstone Lake, YNP, Wyoming, USA - YL17G14_18 | ecosystem: Environmental > Aquatic > Freshwater > Lake > Sediment | place: USA: Wyoming | collected... | reverse complement strand
AATTTCCCTCCACGCCCTCAAAATCGTAAATACTCAATTGTAAATGGAGAAATGTTTACCCCGCTGTTTTACGGCGACAACGCCATATTTAGCCCCCAGTTTCACTGGGGGTTACTTGCGAACTTTAACAATCCTCAATTCGCAATTTTTCACAAAAAATGCTTAGCCCCCAAACCCCTTGTGGTTTGGGGGTTCTTTTTTTTAACCAATTAACTAATTCACCATTTAACTAATTCTCTACCTCCCGCCCGCCCCGCACCCAACGTGGTGCGGGGTCATTGCGAGGAAACCACTTTGTGGCCGACGTGGCAATCTCAATCTCCCACAATAAAAAAAGGCTGCAAGCATTACGCCCACAGCCCTTTAATCTTTAACGACTATCTTACAACCCTGTTTTTCCCTACTGCCTCCTCATTCTAAATCTAAGTTGCATTCCGGAAGCTCTTTCAACCAGTCCGGAAAGTCTTCGTATGTAGGTGCATCTTCTGTATCGGACAATCGATTCCACTTCAAATACCATAAACACTGTAGCTCAATCCTCCGGGCTGAGCCGTCTAAAAATACCCCGTTTATTCCACCATCGTGCCGTAAAACGCAGAAATGCGATATGTCATCACCTGTTCTGCCCTCCCACTCACCTGGATAGTTCGGTATCCCATCGAAGGCTTCCGCCCAGGCTTGGTCCCACCACGAATCCGCAAGCAGCGGTATCTTGTCTGCCCCGGCAACATTTGGCGTCCTCCAGTATTTTATGCTGCTCGGGTATATCCAACTCTGTCCTGTCGGATTACAAACCCATTCATTCACCCCATAGCTGCCGTAAAAGGTAATGCCTGCGTTAGGGCCTGTGGTAGGCGTAGGGAACCATGATGGCCCCCACGTCCCGTAGCTGCCGGGTTCCATAGGATTTACACTGGGCCTGGCGGCCATCGGGCATCGAAGTAGATTCCTGTCAAAATAATATGTCTCCAGCGCCCACCACCAATTATCATTGTTGTTTCGCCCTCCCATAAAATACCCGCCGTTGTCTTCAGCAAACATCATAAAGACATCATACCACTGCCGGAGGTTCGATAGACATACCATTTCCTTGGCCCTTCTCCGCCCACTCTCGCCAATAGCTCCGAGTGTCGCTAACAGAAATACTATACAACCGATAACAACCACTAATTCTTTCTTAGTTCTCATTGTCTTTACCTCACTTCTTAAAAGCTTCTAACAAAAAGGATGTCATTGCGAGCCCCCTTCTTGCTTTCGCAAGAAAGCAGGGGGCGCGGCAATCTCTTCTCTTGGGTAACGGAAAAGCTCATTTTGTTATACGCTCTAAATTGCATTTCTTTCCTCACCAAAGATTCATTCAGTTCACGGCTCGTTTGGCTCCGTCTGCACATCCAAGACAATCGGCTTGTCCCCGCAGCCCTCCTGCGTAATCGCCCAGACAGTATTGTTCGCATCGCTGACTATTATCGTTCGCCCCGGCGCTATCACCGGCTGGCTCAGCCACCCCTCACCTTCGAATCGCCCAATCTCTTCTCCGTCCGGCTCGACCACGTAAAGCCGATTATCATCGCTCGCAGCATAAATTAAACCATCATCTCCAACAGTCAGTGTAAAACCCCCCAACTCTCCTAATTTACTGAACCATTTAATACTCCCATTCGGGTCAACCGCCCGCAGATATGCGTCATCGAAGCTAACATAAACCGTTCCATCTGGCCCCAAAGCAGGCTTAGACCAGCAGTAACCATATCGATATGGTATTACCCAGCGGACAAGACGCATCTGCCCATCGACTTCAACATATTCAGGTGGGTTCCCTACTCCATACCAGATTATATAGTCTCTGCTGCTATAAAACAGCATAAGACCCGAGAGATTTGTTGACCACCTAATGCTTCCGCCCTCTGGTTCGATTGCAAATAGATACGTATCAAAAAGAAGCCCCATATATATTGTGCCATCTGGTGCCACAACCGGCTGAGCAAAGGGCCAGCCCGCTACATTCACATCGCGTGGCTCCCAAGGCCCCGGGTACATAATCTGTATTGTATGCTCAAAATTACAAACCCATTTTATACATCCGTCGTCTGGATTTATCGCATATAGATTCGGGTCATACAATCCCCCAATATAAATAGTCCCGTCAGCAGCAATCACTGGCGTAGCAAAAATCGCCCCGCCTAATTCTCCAGAACCGCCTGTCCCAAACCTCCACACCTCACTGCCGTCCCGTCTCAACGCATAAAGAACACCATCCTCAGACCCTGCATATATCTGCTCCTGCGCTGACACCGCAGGCGCCGAATATATAGGCGCATCTGTCCTGTGCGTCCACAGAAGTTTGCCGTCCTTATCAATCGCATATAACCTCTCATCTCTGCCGCCGACATACACCGTTCCCTGCCAACCCTCCGCCGCAGAACCGACAAGCGGCGAATTCACATCATAACTCCAGATAAGCAACCCAGTCTCTAAATCAAGCGTGTATAGCTTCCCGTCTTCGCAAGGCACATACACCCTTCGCTGCTTACCAAGCTCACGCCCGATAGTTACTCCCCCCGTTACAGGCCCATCCGTCTCGAACTGCCACTTAACACACCCGAACTGCGGCCCGTATTGTTTAACCGGCTTATATCCCGGCTCCTTCTGCCTCTGCGGCAATGATGCCGGCCCGGTATATGCCTGAACAGCAAACACCCCGCTTGCAATACAAATAACATTCGCATCCACCACGCTCGGCACCACCTTAACCTGTGCCTGCTCAGAGCAATACTTATTCAATACCTGCCAGCTATAACTGCCTGTATCGGAAATGCCCTTCTTTATACCCTCCCAGCTCCCGCCTCCATCTTTACTATACAAAATATCCACAGTTCCTGCGCCGTAACTTGACCATTCAATATTATGCGTGCTTTCCGCCGCCCAAATCTCACCCCCTCGCGGTATAGTTATAATTATCTCTTTTGTTCTATATTCGTCCGCCCCCATATCAATACGGGGGCCCATAACTCTCGGCTGACCATCCATATCGGTTCTCGGCCCTGCTACAAAATCAGGCAGCCCGCTATCTATACAGGGTGAGATAGCCCGCAAATGCAAATCGAAAGGCAATCGCACAAACCTCGGCTCATCGTCTATATTGCCATTCGCATCGCTAAATGGTATCTGTGTGTCATTAGGGTCAGCATCTTGTATACAACTGTATATCACATCCGCCATCCCGCCTCGGATTTGTGCCAATTGCCCCCTTCCGCTGCTGTCCCTATTACCCCAAAAAATACAATCGGTTAATCTAATTACAGAGTCATCCGCACAGAATAGCCCGCCGCCGTAACTCCCTCCGGAATTGCCTGCAACCGTGCAATTAGTCATCACTATGTTGCCCAATAAGTATATCCCGCCGCCTTTACCACCTGCTGTATTCCCTACAATTATGCAATTACTCAGCATCAGGCTGCTCTGGTAATAGGAGTCGATTCCGCCACCATTCCCCTCAGATAGATTGCCCCTGATTGTGCAGTTAATCAGTCTTGGGCTGCTCATCATCCAACAGTAGATTCCCCCGCCTTCGTTTCTCGCTGTATTGCCGCTGATTGTGCAGTTAATCAGCTTTGGGCTGCTAACATAATCGCAGAAAATTCCACCGCCGGTATTTGCGTGATTTGCAGTGATGATACAGTTGGTAATTACTGGGCTGCTTCTAAGGCAGTCAATTCCACCGCCGGTATATGCGTGTGCGTAGCCGTTGGTAATTGTTAATCCATCCAAAATTGAATTGGCACCTTCGTAATTGTGGAAAAAGAAACCACTGTGTGGGTTGCTTTCTGTGCCGTCACAGTCAACTATTGTAGCGGCAACGATGTTTGGGTCGTCTGGGTCAGTGCTACGGACAGTTATTGCCTTACCTTTGAAATCAATATCCCTGTTGCCGGCACCTCTATATATGCCGGGGGCAACGATAATGGTATCCCCGTTAATGGCATTATCTATCGCCGCCTGAATGGTGGGATAATCACCTGGAACGAGCCGAGTTTCTCCTGTAACAGCCGCTGATAGAACCAGCAGCATCGTAACGCTTAAAAGGATTGTCTTTCCCATTTTTTACCTCCGTTTGCATTTTCCTTTATTCCTCGATATTTCTTTACCCCGTTAGAGAAGCTCTCTAACGGGGTTTACTTGATTGATCCTGTTCGTTGTGTTCATTATTATAATAAAAGCCGGCCCTCAATGCCATTATAAATTACCCAAATTATCAAAAATCCCGTCTCTTTCAGCTATTAGGCCGAATACTATAATTAAGTGTCCATATAGCCGCTTTTTGTTACACTTTTTTTGCAGATTTTTTAAAAAATCTCACAAAAATCCAAAAAATCCGCATTTTCCGCCCCTCTAAGGCCCTTTTCTATGTTATTTATTTTTTCTCCCTCCCGTTACCATTTATCACCTACCCAATTACCGCCGTTCTCGACATACGAAGGACGATATACGAAATGCGAAACAACGTCTATCGTGGAAACTACTGGATTTCCAAACTTTTCCCCCCATTTTTACCCCAAAAATGACGATTGAAAAAAATCGTCATCCTGTTTACCCTGAGCTTGCCTGCGGTGAGCGAGGTCGAACCGTCGAAGGAATTCGTATTTTGAATTTTGGTTATTCGGATTTGCTTGTCCCGTACCAAATATTTCTTGGTGTTATTTGGTGCGGGGTTTAGAGTTTAGGATTTAGAATTTCGGATTTATCTTATCCACAACTCTGTGGTCTCGGTGACCTCGGTGGCAAAAAAATTCCTTATTCAAAAACCTTGATTCTTAAACCCCTCATTCTCAAAACCCTGTTCCTTAAAGCATTACATTAGTATATATGCATATACTAATATACTATTATTGCAGTTGTCAAACTGAAAACAAAAAACTTGTCCCCTCATACTCGTTTCGAGTATGCCTTAACCAGCCGCCAACCAGCCAATTAAAGACCTCAACTATCTACAATCACCAATTAACCAATTCACTAATCCTCTAATTCACTAATTCGCTTTGTCCTAACCGCTATCCGCTATCAGTTATTTCTGACAATCCCCGAAATCCGCGTCTAAATATTTTTTTATCTCTCTGTCTGCCCTCGAATTTCGTAGTCGGGGGTGTTAATCTGGGAAATCTGTGGCTGAACTTTGCTGCGCAATCAGCATCTAAAAAAGTAGAATATTTTTGAACGTTTCTATACAGTTTTTGAATATTTCTATATAGTTTTCGAACGTTTCTATACAGTTTTTGAACGTTTTTGAATATTTTCAAACGTTCTTGTCCGTCCGTAGTCTCGCCCTCAGGAGGACGAAGGCGGATGGCAACTTTTCCTATACAAATAACGAAAAAATCCTGCTTTTATCTGATTTTATCTTGCCTATCTTAACATTTCCCCAAAATCTTTTGGTAGGACTGATAATATATAGCCTATCATAACTGAAAATTACGATTCCCAATATTTTTTTATCCTTGACAACCCCAAAGTCCGATAGTTAAATTAGGCCAAAAAGGCAATTTAGGAAGGCCTATATCAAACGAATTTGGTTATTAAGTAGGGATGGGTAAAATGAAGGACCTTTTCACTACCGGCGAAGCCGCCGAAATCTGCCGCATTAGTCAGCAAACTATTATCAGATGCTTTGATTCCGGCCGTCTCGAGGGTTTCCGCGTTCCAGGCTCAAAATTCCGCAGAATTCCCCGCCTCAGCCTCATCAAATTTATGAAGGAAAACAGCATACCGCTGGACAACATCGAGACCGGCAAAAAGAAAATCCTCATCGTCGATGACGACGCAGAAATCATTGAGCTTCTGGTCGATGTTCTTGTCAGGGACGGCAGATTCGAACTCAAAACAGCATCCAGCGGCTATGAGGCTGGAATGTCAACACAGCAGTTCCGGCCAGACCTGATACTGCTTGATTATATGCTGCCAGATATTAACGGCAATGTCGTATGTCAGATAATAAGGAAAAACCCCGAATTCGAAAATACAAAAATTATTATCATAAGCGGCGTCGTTAAACAGGACGAAATCGACCAGCTTTTAAAAGCCGGCGCAGAAGATTTCATCAAAAAACCGTTCAACATCGCTGAGCTAACCAGCAAAGTCACCGCCGTCTTACAAATGAAATAGCAATAATATCGGTTCAAAAATTCATGGCTCAAGGTCGGGAGGTGGACATCCACAAACCACGAACCGATAACTTTGAACCAAATATTATTAATAAATACAAGGATGACTAAATGTTTGAAAAACCCGCTGATGCAACGGTTGCCCCACAGGTAGAACTTGTCATTCGTCGGCTTGACTGCCTTTCAATCCTGCCCTGCGTTGCGACACGATTTCTTTCTATTCTTCTTGAATCTCAACCACCATTGGCAGATTTAGCTGATATAATCGAATCGGACCCGGCTCTTGCCGCCAGGATTTTCCATCTGATGTATCAGCAGGGTTTAAGCCGACCTGAAAAAACTCCCTCAATTCGCCAGGCTCTTGACAAACTGCCTCTAAACGTCATTCGTGACGCCGTCTTTTCTGTCAAAGCCTACCCAGCCTTTGGCCAAGACAACAACAGAGCCTCATTTAGAAAACAGCTCACGGCACACTGCCTTGCGGCTGCCTGCTGCGCCAAAGATATCGCCGGAGTCACATCTAACACGGATTCGGAGCTGGCGTATTCTGCGGGTCTGCTGCACGACATCGGCAAACTTGCAATCGATGAGGCAATGCCGAGAAGTTTTAGCGGCATAATCGAACAGGCAAAATCGCAATGCGCCTGCAGTTGTGCCATCGAGCAAAAACATCTTGGCCTGGACCATACAATCCTCGGCAGGCGATTAGCCGCAAAGTGGCATCTGCCAAATCAAATTACGCTGGCCATCTGGCTTCATCACAGCGACACCAACGCAATTTCCCGAAGTATTCCCGAAGCAAAAATCGCTCAAATCGTGCAATTAGCCGATTTAACAGCACGCCAATGTAACATCGGACAATCAGGCAGCTACGATTCACCCGACTTGACAGATGCGATGTTGCAGACCCTTGCAATTACACCTGCTCAATTAGAACGAATTCGCCGGAACCTTCCCGACAAGGTCGCTGAAAAATTTAGAGTTCTGGGTATGGATTTACAAAGGCCTGAGGCAGCTTATTGCGATGTTGTTCACGCTACAGCAGCGCAATTATCAAAAAAACATACAGAGCTGTCGGCGGAAAACCGCCGGCTACAAACTGCCATAAGCCACTTGGACTTTGCAACAGACTTTCTTCTCAGTATTAACTCGGATAGTGAGCCCGTGGATATAGCTGAGAATTTTGCAGTGCGCTGGCAAAAATTTTATCAAACAGGTGCAGTTTGTCTGTATTTGACCCTTCCCGCCGGCTCAAAACTTTTCCAGGCCGTTGTCGTAGACGACCAATCGCAAACAAAAACCATTATATTAAATGCCCCTTCCGAAACACCACCGGTGCCACAGGCGGTTGTTAATGCCGGTGATTACTCTAACTGGCTGTTTGAACAATTAGAGGTTGATTTCGACTTAGACCATACCAAGTTGGTGCCCCTGCTTTCCGGCGGCAAAGCAATTGGGGCAATTGCTTTTGAGCTTCGTCATCCGGCAGACACCGAAGAGCTTGAAGAAAACCTCAAGGTATCTACTTCCGCTGCTGCAGCAATCTTGGATACGGCTTTTGCCCGACGCGACCAGCAGCGATTTGCAGAACTGTTAGCACAGCTAATTGCCGCAACACTAAAGGACACTCAACTTCCGCTCGCCACAGCGTATTCTCTCGATGCTCTTGCTGAGATGGCTGGCGGCGCAGCACATGAATTAAATAATCCACTTTCAGTCATATCAGGCAGAGCCCAGATATTGTCCGAGAGTGAGAGCGACCCGGAAAAAAAACGAATGTTAGAGCAAATCCGGCAAAATGCCGGCGAGCTATCTTCGATTATCGATGACCTGATGGTTTTTGCCAAGCCCCCCCAGCCCAGACCCACGCAAACAAATGTCAGACAAATGCTTGACGATGCTATGTCCCTGACCGCCCAAAAGCAAAAGGCTGAACAGCTCGATATTGAAATTGACGTAGATGACAGCGTTGAATATGTTCTGGCAGATTCGGCTCAGGTTGCATCAGCAATTGCCAACATTTTTTCCAATTCGCTTGAATCCTATAGTAACGGCAAGGGCCCTATAAAAGTTACGACCGCTCCTGACGATAGCGGCAAGTTTGTGAAACTTCAAATCAGCGACAGCGGCTGCGGAATGGACGCCGAAACACTTCGAAAGGCGACCCAGCCATTTTTTTCCGCCAAGCCGGCAGGGAGAAAACGCGGAATGGGCCTTGCACACGCACAGCGAATCATCCAACTAAACAAAGGCACGCTGAAGATAGCAAGCCAGCCCGGCCAGGGAACCACCGTGACAATTTGCCTGCCGCGCAAATAAATAACTGCCTCATTGGAATGTGGATTTAGCTGCTTATGTTTGTGGTGAAACCGTGAGCTACTCCAATCGCTTTGCCAACTCGGCTATGGCTTTAAGCTCCTGAGTGTCGAATGGGCCATTTGGCACTTCTGATTGTTCTGCCCGTTCAGTGGTTTCTTCTGGTGTATTTTCCCACTGCTTGAATTCGGTGGTATCTATAACAAAAACAATAAGTCCGTTGATATTGCCTTGCTCATTGGCTAATGGAATCATCTTCACCCTGGCGGGGAATGTTGCTCCATCCTTCCGCAGGTGTTTTACTGTGCCAGTGGACGAGCCATCACGTTTGGCCTGCTCACTCAAAGGAATAACTTTGTTTTTCATCCGCTCGGGGGCGTGAAACATGCTTATCGATTTACCGAGAAGCTCGTTGGCGGTTTCGTACCCATACATCTTAGCCCAGGCTGTATTGACAAAATGAACGACGCCTTTCAGGTCAACGACAATAATACCCTCGCATGCCTGTTCAGTGATTGTGCCCAGATGCTGCAGCAACTGCCCGACCTGCCTACGCTCAACAATTGCAGTTTTCCACTCTCTTAACGTTCGTAAGAGCATAAATACTCGACCTTTGAAAGCCCGGCATCTCAGCAAAGGTCCGGCTGTTAATGCACCCGCTTTGTGAGGCTTTTGCCGTTTTTCTCCAGCTCAACTTTGGTTCTGTGTATTTTGACAACTTTATATCCGTTCACGCTGTCCCCCTGATGGACGACTTTCCCATAAATTATAGCGCAGGGGTTCTCCGAATTGTATATTATGCCGGTTAACATTCCCCTATTCACTGTTAAATAGTCCCAAACACAATTGCTTCTCCAGCCTGTCCAAAGATTATAGACCAGGGCGAATACTATCACGTTGGATAGCAGCAAAAGCCAAAATTGCAGTTTACGTTTGGATGGTGATGTAGTTTTCCCCTCCTGGACAGTTTTCTTCTCCGGCTGGTCATTCCCCCACTTCCGCCGCACCGGCGATGCATTTGCCAAATCGGCACTTGCTACCATGTATCGCAACACGATTTTCTCACTCCGACGTTATTAACATACAGGCTTACTATATTTCGACAGATTCAAAAAGGCACTTTATACCGCAATCTCGATGATTTATAAAAGCTGAGCCCCCCACCTTTTGAATGTAAAAAGATATGCAAACAACCTGCAAATATAAGTCCGAAAATGCAGGCAAATAAACGCATACGTCCCTCCGTCGGGTATATATACAACCCAATGTTAACCTGTATAAAACTGATAACCGGTTATTTATAGGGCTACCCTGAGCTTAATCTTTAAATATTTCTTTGCTCTCAAGGCAGGCTTTTAACAGGCCGAACTTGAAATCGAGGAGACACAGCAAAAATGCTAAAAAAGGGTCTCATAGACCACAAAGAACGATATAGAAGATTGCGTCTGCTGCTCAGTAAACTCAATAAAGAACGCAAGAAGCAGGCCCAAAAAATAGATATACTCTGCAACGACTTCGTTACAGCCCAAAGAAACTTTATCAAGAAACTAAATACCATCGGTTTCACGGCAGGTTTTTATGAGGCAATTGTCGGCACAACCGACTTAGATAACCTTATTCTCATCACCGGTAAACTCATTAAAAACGAAATCGCCGATGCGAACGTTGCTTTCTTCCTGTGCCAGGCAGATAACCCCGAGTTACGTATGTTTGAAAGTGACCAGGCAATCACACAGGAGAGGCAGCATCTGGAGAATTGCTTCACTGCCGAGCTTGTGGGCAACATCTGCAAGTCAAACAAGATATGCACGCTCGATGATATGTTTGCAATGGGCCTGCAGGGCAACTTGGTCGAGCTGAATAAAATCTCAGCCGTTACTATCCCGCTGGGCCAGCCAGGGCAAACACCGGGCTTTATATTGATTTACCGCTCGGCGGAAAAAAAATTGACCGTTGACGAGCTGAACAACATAGCGGCTATAACCTGTGGCTTGTCGCGGGCAATAGCCTGCTGCCAGACACTGCCGCGTCCGGTGAATTGAGAATCTTACCGCACAATTTCTACTTAGGCCGGCCCTATCCACTCAACAAGCATCCCATATAAAG
>Ga0315296_10005099_pt1 | contig 10582 bp, 4 predicted proteins | sample YL17G14_18_MG_FD_203921 | JGI IMG/M metagenome (GOLD analysis project Ga0315296, IMG submission 203921) | Sediment microbial communities from Yellowstone Lake, YNP, Wyoming, USA - YL17G14_18 | ecosystem: Environmental > Aquatic > Freshwater > Lake > Sediment | place: USA: Wyoming | collected... | reverse complement strand
AAGGTCGGTCGGCCGGCCGAGGTCGATGCGCCAGAGGGACGTTTCGCTGCGATAGGCGGCCGGGCTGCCCGTGAACGGGCTGCGGCGCGGGAAGCCGTCGCTCCAGCGCGTCCCGGGATCGCCGTCGAAGGCGTTGAGAAAGGTCCCTTCGGCGGCCACGACCTTGTCCCACATGTAGGTCCGGCAGGCCTCGATCTCGGGCAGCCCCGACGGCTCCCCCTTCAACCGGATCATCTCCCGGACCTCGAGCGCGTCGTCGTCGATAGTGAACTTGGCGAGTTCCGCCAGGCGGGATCCCTCCGCGGCTCCGGCGGGATCATCCCCGAAACCGGCCAGCCGGGCGAAGGACGGCCCGGCCGCAGGGGTTCCGGGGAACGCGACCGGCCAGGGATTGTCCCCGGTCGGAAGGGGCTGGCCGGCTCCCGTCCGCACGGTGCGGTCCCCGAAATCGAGGAGCGACACCTCGACCTTTTGCCCCGGCGTTCCGAGCAGGTTGATACCATAATGACCGGCGTCGGGCCCGGGCACGATCTCGTAGGGGACGCCGGCCACGAGCGGCTCGGCGGGGGGCGCCGCGTCGATTTGAATGAGCCGGAGGCTGAAGGGATCCAGCTCGACCGGGAGCGTCCCGCCGACAACGGCCCCATCGCCCGCTCTCTTCATCAGCATTTCCCAGGGATGACGCTGCCGGACGGTCAGGGGCGTGCCGGGCGCGGCCGCGAGGCCGATCGAGGCGTCGAGGGGGATCGACTTCAGCGCCGGCTCCCAGGTCATGTTGCGCACGAGCACCAGCGACGACGCGCCGTCGGCGTGGGCGATGTCCCCTCCCGGCAGCGGAACCGAGTGCTTGAGCAGGGGTTCAAGCTGTTTGTGGAGCTGGATCAGGCGGGCCAGGCGCGGAAAGTCCTCGTCGCCGAGGAAGAAGAACGTTCCGTACATCTCGGGCGAGAGTACCGAAGCCCGTCCGAAGGCCTGCGTCACGAGGTCGTCCGCCCACTTCTCGAGGCAGCTGTTGAAGCAGATGCCGTGGTCCTCGAACTGCCGGAAGGGCGTCCCGAAGAACTCCGACGTGAGCTCGCGGCCGATGGAGCAGTCGCGGTTGTAAAGGCTCGCCGTCTCGTTGCTGATGTGGACATCGATATAGGTCTCTTCGCCGCGCCATAGCAGGCAATCCGTGATCGTCAGCATGTACGGCGAGTCGTTGATGCGGTGATTGATGGCCACGAACCCCGGGTCGAGGCGCCTCGCCTCGGCCAGGGCGTCGGCCAGGCTCTGATATTTCTTCTCCAGGACGTATTTGTCCGGGTGGGCGAGCTCCGAGACGACGGTGTCCATCTTGAACAGCCCGACGTTATAGTCCCGGACCCAGGACAGCAGTTGCTCCCGGCGGGCGGCCATCTCTTCGGGTCTCTCGCCGAAGCCGTCCGGACCGAGCCAGAGCCCGAGGCGCATCCCGAGCGCCTTCGACCCCTCGGCCAGGGGCCTCAGTCCGGCCGGGAACCGCGAAAGGAAGTTGGCCTTGAATTGGGGATAATACGTTCCCTGCGACTCGACGAGGCCCGCGTCGGAATTGTAGATGTCGAACTGCAGGCCGTAGAGCTCCTTGAGCCGCCGCAGGGCCGCGAAGTTGGCCAGCACTTCGGACTCGCGCGGGCCCGAATTGTCGTGACAGAGCCAATCGAAATAGAACGTGACGAAGTCCACACGGTTGGCCCGGATCTCTTGGATATACCGGCCAAAGGCCTCCTCGGCCCGCCCCGCCGCGGAGACGCCGAAGCCGCTGGTCTTGCTCATCCAGGTCCCGCCGGGGGGCACCACCGCCGCGGGGACATGGCCCAGCGCGAGACGCCCGTCGCGCACGGCCGCTTCGGCGATCGGCCACTCCAGGCCCCAGAAGAGCTGCCCGTCCAAGAAGACCGGGTTCTCCGCCTTTTCGGGCAGGGGAACGTTCTCGATCCGAAAGGCGTCGACGGTGGCGTCCCGGACGACGATAGGGACGGTCCGGCCGTTGATCACCCGGAGGAGCTTACGGACATACCAGCTCCGGGGCGCCAAGCGGTACTCCGCTTCGACGGCCAGCCCCGCGAGATCCCTTCGCCCCTCGAAGCGGACCCTCAGGAGGTCGGGCGAGGGCCTCACAACCGAAGAACGGGCGAAATCGCTCACGACGGCGGGAAACGTCCGGCCCCCGATCTCGAGGAGGAACTCGAAAGGGGCGGCGACGATGTCGTAGGACTTGCCGGTCAACTTGTTCGTAAGGCGAAGGCCGTCCGATCCGTCCGTCTGAAGAGAGAGGATCTCGTTCTGCAGCGGAGACATCCCGTCGGTCCCCGCGGCGGGCCGGGCGGATGGGGCCCGGCCGTGAAGTGGCCCGGCGAAAAGGACGGCCATGGCGACGACCAGCGCACGGACGCTCATAGGACCTCCCTCGTTAAAACCCTCGCTTCGGACAGCCTCTCCATTAATTTCTTGCCTTAATTAAGATACAATTTTAAAATAGAATCCAGAGAAATACCATGCCCCTCGTGGTCGGGATCGGCGAACTCCTCTGGGACCTGCTCCCGGACGGACGGCAGATGGGTGGAGCCCCGGCCAACTTCGCCTTCCATGCCCAGGCGCTAGGCGCGTCAAGCGCGATCGTCAGCGCTGTCGGCGACGACCGGTCCGGACGGGAGATCCTCGAAGAACTCGGTCGCCGCGGGCTCGGGCTTGGGGGCATCGCGGTCGTGAGCGGCGCGCCGACGGGGACAGTCACGGTCGTACTGAACGCCGGCGGCATTCCGCACTACACGATCCACGAGGGAGTCGCTTGGGACGTCATCCCCTGGTCGGCCGGCCTCGGGGAGCTCGCGGCGCGCGCCGACGCCGTCTGCTTCGGCTCGCTGGCCCAGCGGTCGCCGGTCAGCCGGGCCACGATCGGCGCCTTCCTGGACGCGACCCGGCCGGACTGTCTGCGCGTCCTCGACCTCAACTTGAGACAATCCTACTTCGACCGGGACCTCGTCCTCGGCCTACTCGGCCGTGCGACCATGCTGAAGCTGAACGATGAGGAGCTCGGGACCGTCTCGCGGATGCTGGCCCTTCCGGGATCGGAATCCCAGGCCCTCGCCGGCCTCCTCGAGGCCTGTCCCCTCTCCCTGATCGCCCTGACGAAAGGCCCGTCGGGAAGCCGGCTTTTCGGGCCCGGCGTCGATATCATCCATCCCGGCAATCCCGTCGAGACCGCGGACACGGTCGGAGCGGGCGACGCCTTCACGGCGGCCCTGGTCATGGGAATGTTGAGGCATAAGGGCTGGGACGAGATCGGCGACCGGGCCAACCGCATCGCCGGATACGTCTGTTCCCGGAAAGGGGCCTGGCCCGAGCTGCCGGCCGAGCTGTCCACCTGGTCCCGACCATGAGCGTTCCGCGCAGATGAGGAGCATGCTTAAGCTCACCCGCCGGGAGTTCCTTGGTGCCACCGCCGCCGGGCTCGGGGCCTTGGGGATCGGCCCCGGGTGCGCGACGAGAACAGGGTCGGCGGCCCGCCCGAATTTCCTTTTCATCCTGACCGACGATCAACGTTCCGACACACTCGGCTGCGCCGGCAACCGGATCATCCGGACGCCGAACGTCGACCGGCTGGCCGGCGAGGGCATTCGGTTCGATCGGGCCTTCGTGACCACCCCGATCTGCGCCGCCAGCCGGGCCAGCATACTGACCGGAACGTACGAACGGACCCACACGTACACCTTCACCAAGCCTCCCCTGGCCCCGGCCTTCACGGACATCAGCTTCCCGGTCCGCCTCCGCCGGGCCGGGTATCGGACGGGATTCGTCGGCAAGTTCGGCGTGGCCGTGGAAAAGGGCGTCCACTCCGAGATGTTCGACTTCACATATTTCGACGGCCTCCCCCACGTCCAGACGGTCGACGGGGTCGAACGCCACATGACCGAAGTCGAAGGCGACGAGGCCATTGATTTCCTCCGCGGCGTCGAACCCGGGCGGCCCTTCTGCCTGTTCTGGTGCCCCTGGGCGCCCCACGCCGACGACGGCGATCCCAAACAGTATTTCTGGCCTACGGCCGTGGACGCCCTCTACCGGGACGTCGACATCCCCGTCCCCGAAATGGCGGCGCCGGAGTATTACGACGCCCAACCCGCCTTCCTGAAGAACACGATGAGCCGGACGCGCTGGGGCTGGCGGTTCGACACCCCGCAAAAGTACCAGGAGATGGTCAAGGGCTATTACCGGATGATCAGCGGAGTCGACATGGTCGCGGGACGCATCCGGGACGAGCTCGCCCGCCTCGGGCTCGAAGGGAATACGGTCATCATCTACACCTCGGACAACGGCTATTTCCTGGGCGAGCGGGGCTACGCCGACAAATGGCTGATGTACGAGCCGTCGATCCGGGTCCCGCTCGTCGTGTTCGATCCGCGGGCGCCTCGCGAAAGCCGCGGACTGGTCAAGCGGGACCTCGTCCTGAACATCGACCTCGGACCGACGCTCATGGACCTGGCCGGGCTCCCCGTCCATTCCCAGGCCCAGGGACGTAGCCTGAAACCCCTGCTCGGAAGGAGAACGCCGGCCTGGCGCTCGGAGATCTTCTGCGAGGAGCTGTGGGACCACCCGGAGATCCCGCGGAGCGAATGCGTCCGGACCGATCGCTGGAAATACATCCAATACCCCGGGCATCCGGAGTACGTGGAGCTGTTCGATCTGACGGCCGATCCGGACGAGAAAAGGAACCTGGCCGGTGATCCCGGCCAGGCCCGCGTACGGGCCGAGCTGCGGCAGCGCTGCGACCGGACCATCCGGAGCCTGCTCGACGATCAAGCCAAGTTCAAGGACCCCCGAAATGCTCGAGATCGCCCCTCAAAGGCGGCCTGATTCTCGTCGAAAAGGAGGAATTCCCGCAATGAAGATCACTCGAAATGTCAAGCCTGGCGTCGTCTCTGCGATCGGCGTGTTGTCATTGTCCGCAGCGGCGGTTATGGTCCTGGCCCTAGCCTCCTGCGTCGCTGCGCGGCCCGCGGATTTTTACGCCTATCACACCCGGCTGGACTATGACGATCACAACAATACGGGCCAATACGCCGACCTTATCGTCAACGTCGGAAACAAAGGCCGATTCGTGTTCTGTCGGGAATTCGGCTATCTGCCGTACTGGCAGCCGTCGGAAACGAAGTATTTCGTCGACCGGATACTGCCGGTGACCGGCGACGGACCCCCGGAACGGCCGGACAAGATCAACAAGTGTTCCTATGTCCGCTTGATCGAGAGCTCGCCCGACAGGATCGTCGTCCACTGGAGGTACGCCCCGGACCTGAACAGCCCGCACTTCACCGATTTTCAGAGAACCTATAGCGGCGATATCGGCAGCTACTTCGCCGATTACGCCGAGGAGTACTTCACGATCACCCCCGGCGGGCGGATCACCAGGGAAGCCAAAAAAGGCTGTGTCCGGCTGGACGAATGGAACGATCCCTTGAACAAGACGACACAGGTCCTGGATCTGACCGCTTCCGGGATTTCCGTTCACAGCACCACGCCAGCGCGGCTGCAACGCCGGCCCGGTGACGGCGTCGCGGGAGCGCCCGTCGTCAAAGGAGGCGTCGAGTCCCCCGCGCTCTGGATGCGGTTCGATGAGGGGCTGTCCGCCCAGGACGACTTCACGAGGGAAAGCGTCAAGGGATCGACGTGCGCAATCGGCGGCGCGGACAGCTACTGGAGAAAGGGCGTATCAGGGGCTTGCCTGTCGTTCGACGGCTACACCAACCGGGTGACCGTGCCTTCTCGGGAACTCCCGAACATCCGCGGCGACTTCACCATCGAGGCCTGGATCGCACCCCAGGAATTTCCCTGGGACTGGTCGGGCATCGTCGATCACGACCAGGACCGACGGGCCGGATATCGCCTGGCGATGGATCACCTCGGCCGGATCGCCCTGGAGGCTTGCCTCGGAGGGCGATGGTCCGGACTGACGACGAGCAGGGCCGTGGACCTTCTGAAATGGACCTTCGTGACCGCGACGTATCGCCAGTCGAAGGGCTTCGCGATCTACTTTGACGGTACGCTGGCGGCTTCCGGGTCGGCGACAGGGCCTGTCCAGGATGTGCCGGACCTGGACCTTTTCATCGGCATGGCTCACGCCAAGAGCTATCCCTGGGCGTGCGAGCGAGAGATCACCAAAATGTTCCGCTCGAATATGGTCTTCAGCGGGCTCATCGATGAAGTGCGCGTTTTCGACCGGGCGTTGAGCGAGTCTGAGATACGCGCGGACTATCGGACCTTCCAATCCGACTTCACGACGCCCCTGAGCCACTGGGTCCTGCCCGCCGGGCCGACGGACGCCCAAAGCTTCGGGGCGGCCTATACGAGACTTCGCTTCGGTCCGGAATGGGAAGGCCTATGGCGGGTCGGGGACCATGCCGACATCGTCGTCTCGTTTGACGACAGGCCCAACCGGTTCGTCTTCTGGCGCGGGACAAACTACCTGGCCAGCCTGGTCACGGAGCCGGGTCCGGGGGGCATCTGGGTCAACGACCAGGGCCCGGAGAATTACACCGATCAGTGCTACGAGCACATGTCGGACAAGATGTGCCGCTACTCCCACGTCCGGCTCATCGAGAACACCGATGCCAGGGTCGTCGTCCACTGGCGCAACGCGAGCGTCAGCATCGGATACGAGTGGCTCTGGCCGGACCGGAACGGCTGGGGGCTCTGGACGGATGAGTATTGGTACATCTATCCCGACGCCGTGTCCGTCCGGTATCAGGTGAGCGGACGAATGGCCGAATACCCCGACACGCAGTCCCAGCAGAACGAACTGCTCAATCAGCCGGGGACCCGGCCCGAGGACAACGTCGTCCCCGAATCGATCACCATCGCCAATATGGACGGGCAGACCGAGCTGTGGGACTATTCCTCGAGCCGGACGGTCCGGAAAGGCGCGCCGATCTCCGGAGAGAAGAACCTCGTCTATCTGAACCTCAGGTCCAAGTACAAGCATTTCAATATCGGCCAGACCGGTTCGTTCTGGGTCCCCTACAGCCAGTGGGAATCGATGCAGCTCGCGCCCGGACTCTCGCACTACAACGCCTGGAGTCATTATCCCGTCGGCCTGCTGCCGAGCGACGGCACCGTGACGACCGGGAGGGACCGGACGAGCAGCTCTTGCCTGGGCACGCTCAACGGATTGCACCATCGTCTGAAGGACGGCCGCATGGAGGCCTATAACATCTATGGGCTGACGGATCTTCCGGCCGCCGACCTCAGGACGCTGAACCGCTCCTGGAATTCGGCACCGGCTGTCGGGGACCTGAACGGCTGCCGAAGCGCCGGCTACGATCAGAGGCAAAGGGCCTACGTGATGGTCCGGGAGTCGGAGCGGCTGTCTTTCGGGCTGAACGGCTCCGAAGAGAACCCTATCTTGAATCCCTGCTTCGTCATCCGAAGTTGGGGAGGACCGTCTCCCGCCCGTCTGAAGATCGACGGACGGGCCCAGATTCCCGGCCCGGATTTCAGGCAGGGCATCATCCGGGACACCGACGGCACGGAAACGATGATCATCTGGGTCAGGCAGCGATCCTCGCAGCCCCTGCGCTATGAGATCGACTGAGAAGGCGTAGCGATCCACCCGTCGCGGACGCTCTCTCCCGTCGCCCGATACGAAGGAGGGTTAAGATGACGGCTCATGGGAACTCTCGGCCGGTTTCCGGCGCCGAACAATGGACGAGCTACCGGCGGCTGGTCACGGCTTTGCATCATCGGGAACCGGACCGTGTCCCGTTCGACCTCGGCGGCTCGATGGTCACCGGTATCAATGTCCGCGCTCTGACGGCGCTGCGCCAAGTGCTCGGCCTGCCCGGCGAAGCCCAAGTCCTGGATCGGGTCACGCAGATGGCCGAGACCGGGGACGACATGCGCGATCGCCTCAGGGTGGATGTGCGAAGCGTCCGACCGAACGCCCCGGGCCGGGCCGGGCTGGCCCGGGACCTCGGCTGGGTCGGCGATCACGACCGCTTGATCGACGAGTTCGGAATAGGCTGGCAAATGCCCAGGCACGGGGGGCATTACTATGACCTCTACTTCAGCCCCCTGGCGGACTGCCGGACAGTGGCCGACATCGAGCGCTACCCCTGGCCCGACGCGCTCGATCCGGCCCGTTTCGAAGGCCTCAAGCAGCGCGTCGATCATGTGGTCGAACAGGAGCGCCGCGGCGTGGTCGTCGAGCGGATGCATGCGGGCATGTGGGAGCATGCCATGTGGATGCGGGGGTATGAGCAGTTCTTCATGGATATGGTCACGGATCACGCCGTCGTCCACGCCATCATGTCGAAGGAGCTCGAGGTCAAGATGGCCTATTGGGGCCGGGTGCTCGACCTGCTCGACGGGCACACCTTGGTCCTCTCGACCGCCGACGATCTGGGCACGCAATCCGGCCCGCTGGTCTCCGTGGCGATGTACAGGGACCTGATCTGGCCGTACCACCGCCGGCTTTTCCAGTTCCTCAAGAGCCGTGCCCGGACCGAGATCTTCATCTTCTTCCACTGCGACGGAGCGATCTGGGATTTCGTCCCGCTCCTGATCGAGGCCGGCGTTGACATCCTCAATCCCTGGCAGGTCAACTGCAAGGGTATGGACGATACCAAGCGCTTCAAGCGGGAGTTCGGGAACGACTTGACCATCTGGGGCGGCAGCTGTGACACTCAAGCCGTGTTGCCGTTCGGCACGACCCAACAGGTGCGCGACGAAGCCCGCCGCCGGATCGAGGACTTGGCCCCCGGCGGAGGGTTCGTGTTCGCGCCGATCCATGTTATCCAGGCTGGCGTCCCGCCGGAGAATATCGTTGCCTGGTGGGAAGCTTTGATGGACTACGGCCTTTATGATTAGTCACGGCCTAAGCTCTTCCTGGCGCCGACGGTCCAGGGGCGCTGCGCTCGCCGCGGTCTGGCTCGCGGCCGCCTCCTGCGGCCCGGCCGGGCCGCGTGCCCCGGAGGCCGGCGGCCGGATCGCGCCGACGGACCTGAGATGCGAATACCGCCGGGACCCGCTCGGCATCGACGCCCCGCAGCCGCGTTTGAGCTGGGCGCTCGTGTCGCAAGCCCGAGCCGTTACCCAAGGCGCCTACCGGATCCTCGTCGCCGGCTCGCCCCTGCTGCTGGACACGGACCGGGGCGATCTCTGGGACTCGGGGAAGGTCCGCTCCGCCGAAAGCCTGGGCATCGCCTACGCCGGGACCACCCTTCGCAGCGGGCAGCGCTGCTTCTGGAAGGTCCGGGTCTGGGACGGCCAGGGCCGCCCCTCGGCCTGGAGCCCGACGGCGGCCTGGGAAATGGCCCTCCTCGGGGATAGGCCGTGGCAAGGGAGGTGGATCGGCGACGGAAAGCCCGTCCCCGAAGCCGACGAGGATTTCTACCGGGACGACCCGGCCCCGCTCGTCCGAAAGGAGTTCGTCGCGCCGGAGCGGATCGCCCGGGCGCGCCTCTATATCACCGGGCTCGGCTACTACGAAGCGTCGATCAACGGCCAACGCGTGGGCGACCAGGTCCTGGACCCGGGCTGGACGAACTACGAGAAGCGGGTCTTCTATAGCGTCTATGACGTGACCGGGCTCGTCCGGTCGGGCCTCAACTGCGTCGGGGTCATGCTGGGCAACGGCTGGTGGAATCCCCTCCCCCTGCGGATGTGGGGGAGGCGGAACCTGCGCGCGGACCTGCCGGTCGGACGGCCCTGTCTCATCGCCCAACTGGAAATCGAAGGCAAGGACGGCTCGGTGATGACCGTCGCGACCGGCCCGGACTGGAAGGTCCGCGGCGGCCCGGTCCTCCGGAACAACGTCTACCTGGGCGAGGTCTATGACGCCCGACGGGAGATCCCGGGCTGGGATTCGCCGGGCGCGAGCGAGGCCGGGTGGTCGCCGGCCGTTCTCTGCCCCGGCCCGGCCGGCGCCCTCCGAGCCCAGCCCCAGCCGCCCATCCGGGTCACGGCCCGGCTCCGCCCGGTCCGCGTCACCGCGCCCCGGCCGGGGGTGGCCCTCTACGATCTCGGGCGTAATTTCGCCGGCTGGGCCCGTCTGCGGCTGCGCGCGCCCGCGGGGACGTGGATCAGGATGCGCTTCGGCGAGCTCCTCAACGGCGACGGGACCTTGAATACGCTGACCTCCGTCTGCGGCCAGATCAAGGGCCGGAGCAAGGACGGCTGTCCCATCGGCGGTCCCGGAGCGCCCGATATCGCCGAGCAAGCCGACATCTATATCGCCCGCGGCGGCGGCGAGGAGGTCTACACCCCCCGGTTCACGTTCCACGGTTTCCGCTACGCCGAAGTCACCGGGCTCGCGGGCCCGCCGGCGCTCGACGACCTCGAAGGCCTGCGGCTGAACACGGACCTCCCCGAGAGCGGCGAGTTCTCCTGCTCGAACGACCTCTTCAACCGGATCCAGGACATGGTCCGGTGGACCTTCCTGAGCAACATCTTCAGCGTCCATTCGGACTGCCCCCACAGGGAGAAATTCGGCTACGGCGGCGACCTCGTCCCTACGGCCGACGCCTTCCTGGCCAACTTCGACATGGCCGGTTTCTACGGCAAGGCGGCGGCC
>Ga0315296_10005098_pt1 | contig 10582 bp, 10 predicted proteins | sample YL17G14_18_MG_FD_203921 | JGI IMG/M metagenome (GOLD analysis project Ga0315296, IMG submission 203921) | Sediment microbial communities from Yellowstone Lake, YNP, Wyoming, USA - YL17G14_18 | ecosystem: Environmental > Aquatic > Freshwater > Lake > Sediment | place: USA: Wyoming | collected... | reverse complement strand
GCTATGGCCAAAGGTAGTTTTTAAAAACCGCCTATTTTAAGCTCAACAACTATCTTTGAGCTGTCTGGGATGAAGAAAAAGTCAAATTGTTTTCTATCTGGGTATGCCTTCTCTGGCACTTTCCAGCCCCTTCACCCCCAATTTTTTCGGCGGTTCTAAAGCCTTTTAGCTTCAGACAAGTCCAAAAAGCCCTCAAAATACCTATTATTTTTTAAACAGCCTCACTTTTCTAAAAGCCTCGCCCCAGCCTTGCCTGGCTTATCCCCCCGGAGGCGCAACGGGTCCCTGGTCTTCCGCAGGTACAACGGGCGGCTCAGTCATCCACTCATAACCTACCTCAGCACGCCGTTGCCGTATGTCCTGCCTTAGCGTGTCATAATCCGTCTGAAGAGTTTCGTAAAAGTGCGCACTTTCTAAGGCGATGGCGCCGAAGTTAGCTGCCGCGGTGGCAAAAGAAATATCGGCATCGGTGAAGCGACGCGGCTCAGAAGTGTAGACCCGCATAACCCCGACCACCTCTTCTCTCAGTTTTACCGGGATACTCAGAATGGAAGCTATTCCCTCCTGCTTAACCTGCTTCTGATACTCAACTCTGCCATCCGTCGGGGCATCCAAGACAGCTACAGGCTTGCCCTTAAGCGTTTCAGACATGCTCTTGTCGGCTGATACTGGGCCTTTTCTAACGAACCAATCGCTTAATCCGTAAGCCGCAGTATGAAGGAGCACTTTCTTGTCTGGGGTAAGCAACATCAATGAGCAGCCTTTCGCGCCCATAGCCTTTGCCGCGCCTTCGACGATTGAGCGGACAATATTCTCAGGGGAGCGAGCTGAGTTCAATATTGTTACCAATTGGTATAGGCTCTGGTAATACATCTTCTCTCCTTGCTTCATCGTTACACCTCCTTTGCTTTTTTCTTGGAATGGGAAGGACTTCCATAGTTATTTCATTTGTTCTTTCGTCACTGGCCATCTGCTGAAACCCGCCCAGAATAAAATAGCTTCTACCGTTTATCAGTAGAAGCTATCAGCCCTCTAAGGGCGGTTTAGGCGATTGTCGCCTGGGTGAGCTTCATCGCCATTTATTTTTACCTTGATTTTAGCAAGATTAAGACAGGAAATCAATAGTGCCGAATTGCGTCTGAGACCTAAGTTCAACTTTGTGAGATAGGTCCGGCTACTATCGCAAAGTTTTACGCTAAGTACTACCACGACATCTTTTACTCTACGATACCTGTTGTCCCTCGCCGCCCAATAGCAGCTAGTAGCACAGCTCCCAAAGTGCACAAGACTGCTCCATATCCGAACCCTGCTAAAGGTGAGATAGTTGTCCAGAGAAAGCCCACCGTCGTACTTGATGCAAAATCACCAATTCCATTCACGGCAGCCAGGGTTCCATATCCGGTTCCCCGCAAACTCTCCGGCAGCAAGTCGGCAGCTATCGTCCTTTCTAATGCGTCGGTAATCGCAATGGCTATGCCCGCCACTACGAAAAGTAACCCAAGGTAGAAGAGATTACTGATTGCGAAAATAAACCCTACCGAGCTCAACCCGGTAAGAAGGTATCCGAAAACGAGTATCTTCCTCTTTCCAATCCTGTCAGCAAGAACCCCTATCGGAAAAGAGAACACGGCATAGAAGACATTATGTACCATGTACAGGAGGATGGCAAAGCTGCCAGCCACAATCGCTCCTTTAGCCGGAGACAGAACTTCGGTTGCTCTAAGTATGAGCATAGAGTCAGCGAAATTACCCAAACCAAACACACCGACAGCTATGAGGAAAAAACGAAAATTTCGAGGAAGGCCTCTCATACTCACAGGAAGATGAGTTCGCTCCCCGCCGCCTTTTCTAGTGTCCCTAACAAAGAGGGCAATGGTCAAAAATGCGAGTGCGCTTGGTATTAAAGCTACCAAGAATATTGACCGAAGTGCCATGCTCCTAATCAGGAGAAAGGCTATGGCTGGGCCAACAATGGCTCCCAATGTATCCATGCCCCGGTGAAAGCCAAAAACCCGTCCACGATATTCTGGCTTCGTTGCGTCAACTAACAAGGCATCCCTTGGTGGTTCTCTTGTTCCCCTTCCGAGCCAGGCAACAACACGGCTCAAAAGCACATGAGGCCAGGAAAATGCTAGAGAAAATGAGCCCACACCAATAGCAGTTAAAAGATAGCCAACGACGGCAAATGGTTTTCTCTTGCCAATGTAATCGCTATACCAGCCAGACAAGAGTTTCATCCCGCTGATTGAGGCATCCGCTATCCCTTCGATTAGGCCAAGCAGTGCGGCTGAACCCCCGACTGACACCAGGAAAGCCGGCAGAATAGTCGTCGCCATTTCATGACCAAAATCAGAAAAGAAGCTGGTTAAACCCATGGCAAAGATGTTTCTGTTTAGCCATTTGTTCTTACTTGTTTTCATTTCTTAAACCCCCGGCCCTGGCTCTTATTATATAATTACTCTGGCTAAGATAAAACCGATAGCGACAACTATTACGACGAAAACGGCGAAAGTAAGCGTGGCAATCTTAAGTGCAATCCTCACTGCAAGCCTCTTGTCTTTGTAGTGATGGGAGTACTCGTTATACGTGATGAGAAAAGACGCAAGTGCAGCAGCAAGGCAGAAGGGGATACCCAGTATAACTACTAAACGCATAACCTCTCCATCCATGTGAGTGCACCATGAAGCTAGATATAGCAGAGGGCAATAAAAAAACCTCTACTACCTTTGTGAATAGTAGAGGCTATCAGCTCCGCTAAAGGAGCAGTTTAGCTAGGTCTATCCCAGCCAAGCGAGCTTCATCGCTCTATTCTTTTTTAATATACCAGATAAAGCCTTATGCGTCAATCTCCAACTTGTCGTAACGGCTAATCTCAATAGCCGAGCCTGACGAACCACATTTTACAGCACTTTAATTTTTTGATATATTGAATACAGGTAAGGCGATGAAGCTCGCCTCGGGGTAACCCAAACAGCCCGTCTATTAGCGGGATGATAGCCTCTACTGGCTCTGCTGGTAGAGGCTTTTTTAATGGGTTCGTGCGAGGAATTATGGATGATTTCGCCCTGAAGTTTCATTTGCTCAGCGAATACGACTCCCGTATTCTGGGTCGCTCCTTCCGGCAAAAGGTGGTCGACTATATAGAAAGGCGCTACCTTGAAGAAGACGGCGGCTATTGCTTTTACCGCATCCCACCTTCGAGCGGTATGGATACCTATTTTGCGGTGAAGAGCCTTTCTATTCTAGGTCTGAAGCCGCAGCATCCCGAGGCTGTGGTGAACTTTCTCCTCAATCAGGTCAAGGAAGATTCATTTGGCAGTGTAATCGGCATCTTTGCTACTGTTGAGGTAATAAGCGAACTCAGCCAGATAACCGATGACCTAAGGAACCATGCACGGCAGCGAATAACGGCTCTTCAAAACGAGGCCGGAGGCTTCGGCACCCTGGAGAACTTCTATATAGAGGTGTCTTCAGAGTTGGAGGAGACCTATCGCGCCGTAAGAACCCTGAAGACTCTAGGTATCGACTTTGGTGAGAAAAAGGTTACCCGTTTTATTTTCAGTTTACTGAACCCGGATGGCGGATATGGAAGAGACAGGCGTTCGACGCTGGCTTCGACCTTCTATGCCACCGAAATCCACAAGCTGCTAGGCATTGAGGCTGGAAAGCTTACTAAAACCGAAGGTTATCTAAGAAACAGAGAGAGTGATTGGCAAGAAAATCTCGATAAAGGGCTGGTAGGCTACCTTGAGAACCTCTTCTGGTTGATTAAGGGTCTAGCCAACCTGGGGCAGAACTCTAATTTTCCTGAGCAGGTAACAAGGTTTGTTGTGGAATGCCAGACACCCCCGTTCTATGGTTTTGCCCGTACAACCAGGGGTATTGCCACACTGGAAAATACCTTCTACGCACTTTCAATCCTGAGGGAGGTAGGAGTCCTATAGGTAGTATGAGATGTTCCACTTATTTCAGAGTGAGAAAAACAACGCATCTGAGCGAACTGTTGACCTGCTTATAGATGCCTCGGTTTACGAGCAACGAGAAATCGGCCGAATAAATAACTAAGAGTGCGGATTGCTGTCTCGTACTTGGACAAGCAGTAAAGTGGTTATCACAGGTTATCTCTGTCAAGCTGTACGTGCGACAGAATTGCATTATGTTAGCTATGGTAACATTCTAGTAAAGTGTGACGCATTGCCAGGCTTCAATATGATATAATTCAGCCTCGCGTTGCACATTCTAGCGTTTTGTTCACTTTGGTAGCCTCGTCTTCTCCCTTGTCGCCAAGGGTCCTTCAGTGTAAAATGGGAGCTGCCGGGGAGAAGTTCGAACCCTGCTGGGGGATTGATTGTGCTCTTTTTGAATCTGGACAGATACAAAATAACCTGAACTAGCAGAGATACAAATTAAATTACGCCTTGTAGTATAGTAATAATAAATGAAAGTGTACTGCTGTCACCGGGCAACAAACCATAAACTCAGGAAGGAGGATTACTAGATGGAATGGGGAATGGCAAACCGTATGGCACAATTAATCCAATCGGATGGGCATGCTCTGTTCTTGCCAGTAGACCACGGCTACTTTCAGGGGCCCACCAGAAGGTTGGAAGAACCACGTAAGACTATTGAGCCACTCCTGCCTTACGCTGATGCGATCTTCATTACCAGGGGCGTGTTACGCTCATCGGTAGACCCCGACAATACTAAACCAGTTATTCTTAGGGTGTCTGGCGGCACTAGTATGGTTGGGAAAGACCTGGCTAATGAAGGAATTACTACCTCTATGGAGGAGGCAATTCGCCTTAATGCTTCGGCCGTTGGCATCTCTATCTTTGTTGGCAGCGACTATGAGAAAGAGTCACTACTAAACCTGTCAAAGCTGGTTGATGAGGGCGAAAGGTACGGCATACCAGTAATGGCAGTTACCGCTGTAGGTAAGGAAATGGAAAAGAGAGATGCCCGTTACCTTGCTCTATCCTCTCGCATCGCGGCTGAGTTGGGGGCACGTGTAGTAAAAACCTACTGGTGCGAGGACTTTGACCGGGTGGTAACGGGTTGTCCTGTTCCGGTGGTTATGGCCGGTGGACCGCAGGTTGATACTGAGCTTCAGGTGTTTGAGTTTGTCTATGACGGCATGCAAAAGGGGGCTATAGGAGTGAATCTAGGAAGGAATATCTGGCAAAATGATTTCCCAATTGCGATGATTAAGGCGATACGTGCCATCATTCATCAGGAGGCAACCCCAAAAGAGGCTCAAGAGTTATACGTTAGCGAAAGAAACACCCAAGCCAAATGATAGGAGGTGAAGTAAATGAGCTACTATCTGTGGCCACACGGCGACGAGCAGAGACTGCGTCATTATCTTGAAAAAGGTAGGGTTGATTTGCGAGTCGATACCCCATTTCAAGACGAAATGGACGGCGGAGACGTGGCTTACTTCTATGTCACTAACAAAGTGGGACTGGTTGCCTTCGCAACGTTAGCAGGGAGACCATATCAAATGCCTGCCGGCGAGGTGAGAAATCCAGCCTTCCCCCTAGCTGTAAGTCTCAGAGGTATACACTACATAAGTCCACCAATAAGGTGTCAGGGGAAGCGGGGCAAGTTTCAGTGGGTAACTCGCCTTTCGACGCCTTTGCAGATGCTAGGCGAGATAACCATAGATTAGTGACGGAGCTGTCCTTTGGGAAGAGTGACCATGCGTGTGGCTATGTGGTATAACAACCGGGATGTGCGGATAGAGGAGATGCCTATCCCACAAATCGGTTCTGGAGAGCTGCTGGTGCGGGTAGAGGCTAGCGGCATCTGTGGTAGTGATGTCATGGAGTGGTATCGTCTTGACCGGGCACCCCTGGTGCTGGGTCATGAGATTGGCGGGCAGGTTGTGGCAGTGGGAGAGGGAGTGGAGCGTTACAAAGAGGGTGACCGGGTATCAGCAGCTCATCATGTCCCCTGCAACACGTGTCACTACTGCCTGAGCGGTCATCACACTGTTTGCGATACCCTCCGTCAGACGAATTTTGACCCCGGTGGTTTCGCCGAATATATTCGGCTGCCAGCCATCAATGTTGACCGTGGGGTGTTTCTACTGCCGGATGAAGTATCTTACGAAGAGGCAACATTTATTGAACCACTAGCTTGTGTCTTGCGGGGACAAAAGCGGGTACAGATGCAGCCGGGCAACAGCGTGCTCGTCATTGGCAGTGGCATTGCCGGGCTACTCCAGGTGCAACTAGCCCGCACTTTGGGGGCAGCTCGGGTGATAGCGACAGACATAAATGACTACCGGCTAGAGGCAGCGCAACGGTTCGGGGCTGATGCTACCATTCAGGCTGAAGAGGAGTTGCCCGCCCGCCTGCGTCAGGTGAATCAAGGTCGCCTGGCTGACCTAGTGATAGTGTGCACCGGCGCTGTGTCAGCCATTGCCCAAGCCTTAAAGTCAGTGGAGCGTGGGGGCACCATTCTCCTCTTCGCACCAACAAACGCCGGCGTTACTATTCCAATTTCAATAAATGAGCTATTTTGGCGCAACGATATAACACTCACTACTTCCTATGCCGGCAGCCCGGCTGACTACCAAAGAGCGCTGGAACTAATTCGGGCTGGCACTATCCCAGTGCGCCAGATGATTACTCATCGTCTGGATCTGGCAGAAACAGGCTTGGGTTTCCAGCTCGTTACCAACGCCCAGAATTCTATCAAGGTAATTATTGAACCCCAGACGTAGCAGACACCCTGAGAGCCTACCTGGAATGAAAGAAGGTAGCGTCAGACCGAGCTAAACTTTTGCTCAAATAAGATGAGAGGCGTTTTAGCCTTGACGAGTAGTTGAATCACCCTGCGGGAAAAGCAAGAACCACCTTGAAAGTTCTACCTATTGAATGACTCGGAGAGCAATCTTACTTTTTGTGAGACTGACATACCATGAGTGTCCAACAAAAGGGCGTTTTGTTGAGTAATATTTAATTTAAGTGAGTTTTGAAGACCAACCTCAGACATACGAAGAGTTTACCATGCATTTTTCACCAAATATATCACCTACGGATATACCACTTTGGCACGCCTAGAAGTTTCCTCAGACAGTAAGGGTAATATCGTAACCCGGCGCTTGGTTCCTACTCTCGAAATAAATATCTGATAACTAAAACGGTAAATATAGGGCATATTTTCTTAAAAAACAGGTAATTATTCCCGCACAAGAGACTTGACTTAAGCCAAAGTTCTGTTGTAGACTTTTGTAGATTTTCGTAGATTTTTGCAGACTTAATGAAATTCCAGATTGCCTTAAGACCTAAGTTGAACACCGGTAACTCTGTTTCTGTCTGACTTAATCAGTAAATCAGGGGAGATGATTCGTGGCTGAAGAACCATTACTCACCATCAATGAAGCCAGCCAGATGTTAGGCGTCAGTGAGACTGCCCTCCGTCAGTGGACAGATGAGGGGAAGGTAAAAGCTTTCGTTACTCCCGGGGGGCATCGCCGCTATTCAAGAGTTGAATTGAAAAAGTTCATGAGTTCTCATCCAAGAATGCTGGGGATAAAAGACTTAGTAGCGGAGTTGGAAGAAACTGCCCAACGACATCGGGAAATTGCTCGGGCATCACTCGAAAAGAAGGCGTGGTACAACAAGCTAAACAGAGAATCACAAGAACATCTCGCAGAACTCGGGCGGCGCTTACTCAGCTTGATCATCAGATACGTAACCAAGCCCTCCAAGCGGGAGGAAACCCTTCAGCTCGCCCGCGAGGTGGGTCACGGTCATGGTGATACCCTGGCTAAGCTGGGCCTTCCGCTAACCGATTCCGTAGAGGCTTTTATTTTGCACCGTGACCCGATTATGAATGCGGCGGCACATTTGATGAAAAAGCGAGAAGCCTTTACTGGACGTGTGGTTGAGGCGATTCCACTGGTTGGCCATGTCCTAGATGAAGCCTTGGTGGCGCTAGTTGCGGCGCATCAGAAATATCTGAACGAGGTTAACATGAGAATTGAAGGAGGTACTGCTGAGTGATATCAATCACACGTCTGCTGTGTGACACTGCCGGGCCGGGCGACCACTTGCGGTACCAGAAGAGAGACATCGAACGTCCGGTAGTGGTCTGGAACTGTACTCGGCAGTGCAATTTGAGCTGCATTTACTGCTATGCCAGTGCCGATACCCGAAAGTCGCCAGAGGAAATGGACACCTCGGCGGCCAGAGCTTTCATCCGCGACTTAGCTGAATTCGGCGTCCCGGTCATTCTTCTGTCTGGAGGCGAACCACTGCTCCGTAAAGACCTGTTCCAGCTGGCCAGCCTGGCACGTGAGTACGGGACAAGAATCACCCTTTCGACTAATGGCACGCTGATTAGCAGCGCAGTAGCCCGGGAAATTAGCCGAATTGGTTTCGCTGAGGTAGGCATTAGCCTTGATGGGATTGGGGCTAACAACGATTACTTGCGCGGCAAAAAAGGCGCCTTTGAAAATGCTTTACAGGGCATCAGAAATTGTGTTGCTCTTGGTCTCAGAGTTTCGCTGCGGTTGACCATTACCCGTTTCAACTATCAAGAAATCCCAGAAATTTTCCGGCTTGTTGAAGACGAAGGCATTGACCGGGTCTGTTTCTATCACATGGCTTATTCCGGGCGTGGTAATAAGCTACGCAGTGAAGACATTGATCACGCCCAGAGCAGAAGAGTAATTGACACTATTTGTGAGCACGCTCTGGACCTGTACCGGCGTGGTCTGCACAAGGAAATCCTGACCGTGGGCAATCACGCTGATGGTGTTTATCTCTACCTCAGATTGAAGAAGGAGAATCCCCAGCGAGCAGAGAAAGTCCTTGACTTACTGCGAATAAACGGGGGCAATAACTCTGGCGTCAAAATCGGTGCGGTTGATGACCGGGGGAATGTTCACCCGGACCAGTTTTGGTGGCACTACTCCCTGGGCAATGTTCAACAAAGAAAATTTGGCGAAATCTGGACAGACACTACCGACCCCTTACTGAAGGGACTAAAGAACCGCAAAGGTCTACTCAAGGGACGTTGTACGCGGTGCCATTACCTTGACCTGTGCAACGGCAACCTCCGGGTTCGTGCCGAAGCAGTCTTTGGCGATGTCTGGGCGGAAGACCCCGCCTGTTATTTAACTGACGAAGAGATAGGATTCAACTCATGACAGCAGAATCAGTGAATGACGTGAGACCGTCAGAATTACTCACTCCCAGACTGCATCTGGTTGCCTGGGAGCTGACCCGAAGCTGCAACCTGTTTTGTGCCCACTGTCGGGGCTCGGCAACTTCTGACTCGTACCCTGATGAATTGACCACCGAGGAATGTTTCCGTATCGTTGACCAGATACTGGAAGTGGGCCGTCCGATTATAATTTTGAGCGGTGGTGAACCACTGGTTCGTCCTGATGTTCTGCAAATTGCCCAATATGCTGTTGGTAAAGGTTTGCGGGTGGTCATGGGGACAAATGGCACCCTCGTCACTGAGGCGCTAGCGGCGGATTTGAAGAGTGTCCCCATATCTCGGCTTGGCATAAGTCTCGACTTCCCGGTAGCTGAGCTTCAGGATAAGTTTCGTGGTCAGGCGGGTGCCTTCGCTAGTGTGATGGAGGGAATCAAAAACGCTCGCCGGGCTGGGATTGAGGTACAAATCAACAGCACCATCACCAAGCTGAATGTGGACTATCTGGAGGAACTCCTAGCCCTGGCACTCAAAGTGGAGGCAGTTGCCTTCCACCCGTTTATGCTGGTACCAACTGGGCGGGGCAAAGGGCTGGAATCTGTGGAACTATCGCCCGAGCGTTACGAGCAGACACTACACTGGATCTATGACAAGCAAATTGAGCTGGGAGATAGGTTGTTCTTCAAACCCACCGATGTTCCACACTATATGCGTGTGGTCAAACAAAGGCAGAAGCGGGACCAAACGCCTAGGCCAGAATCCCATGTCGGTCATCACCCGACCAATGCCATCACACGCGGCTGTTTGGCCGGCATCGGCTTTTGTTTCATCTCTTACCAGGGGAAGGTGAAGGGGTGCGGCTATTTTGATGTGGTGGCTGGTGACTTGAAAAAAGAAACCTTTGCCCAGGTCTGGTCAAATTCCCCGCTTTTCCGAGAGCTAAGAGACCTCTCTCACCTCAAGGGAAAATGCGGAGTTTGCGAGTATAAACGGATATGTGGCGGATGCCGGGCTCGGGCTTATGAGGCTACCGGCGATTATTTGGCGGCTGAGCCATATTGTGTGTATGAGCCGGTAGTCTGGCGAAGAGATTTAATCAAAGTGAAAAGCGAAGATGTATCTTGACAGTATTGACAAACAGATAATCAATCTTGTTCAAACCGAGTTTCCGCTAACCAGGGAGCCCTATGTCTACCTTGGGCTGCGGTTAGGTATTGATGATAACGAGGTGATTCGCCGCATTGAGCAATTAAAAGCTCAGGGGATTATTCGCCAGATAAGCCCGGTTCTGGATAGCCGACGACTTGGCTACCAGACGACTCTGGTGGCAATGAGAGTGGGGCCGGCAGAGCTAGAGAGCACGGAACAAACAATTGCCGAGCATCCGGGAGTTAGCCACGGCTATGAA
>Ga0315296_10005097_pt1 | contig 10583 bp, 7 predicted proteins | sample YL17G14_18_MG_FD_203921 | JGI IMG/M metagenome (GOLD analysis project Ga0315296, IMG submission 203921) | Sediment microbial communities from Yellowstone Lake, YNP, Wyoming, USA - YL17G14_18 | ecosystem: Environmental > Aquatic > Freshwater > Lake > Sediment | place: USA: Wyoming | collected... | reverse complement strand
CTTCCTCCCCCAAGCCCCATGTAGGCTACTTAGTTTCCACTATTGGTTTGTTTTTTAAACTTAAACCGGCAAAGGTCAAGGTTAGACATGAAAGGAATCTGATGGGAGCCAGGTCAGCTCAAGAAATCTGGGAAGCCGCCTTAGGTGAGTTGCAAATCCAGGTAACTAAGGCAAACTATTCTACTTGGCTGGAAAAAACTGTAGGCTTAAGTCATCAGGGTAACGAATTCGTTCTCGGGGTCCCCAATACCTTTGTCGCTGAATACCTAGACCAGAACCAGCGCTCCTTGATTGAAAAAACGCTCATTGGTCTTACCCACCCTGCCATCAAAGTCGTTTTCCGTGTAAGTCCGGGACAAGAAACCGGTACTACTCGGCAAACAACCCGCCACCCCTGCTGCAATTCAAACTATACCTTTGATTCCTTTGTTGTTAGTAACAGTAACCGCTTAGCCTATGCTGCTGCCCTGAGCGTAGCCGAAAACCCGGGACGTAGCTATAATCCTCTATTTATATATGGGGGGGTGGGTTTGGGTAAGACTCACCTGTTGCACGCCGTTTATCATATGGCTCAGGACAACAATATTAACACCCTTTATGTCAGTGCCGAGCAGTTTACCAACGAGTTCATAACTGCCATCCGGGAACAAACCACCGAGGAATTCCGCATTAAGTATAGAACTGTTGATATGTTGTTGATAGATGACATCCACTTTATCACCGGCAAGGAAAGGACAGAAGAAAGTTTTTTCCACACCTTCAACGAACTGCATAACGCTAACCGCCAGATTGTTCTTACCAGCGACCGCGCGCCTAAGTCCATGCCCCGCCTGGGGGACCGGTTATGCTCCCGCTTTGAATGGGGGCTAATTGCCGATATTCAACCGCCTGATTTTGATACACGTCTGGCTATCCTAAAAGCTAAGGCTGAGCAGGAAGGGGAAAAAGTAGCTTTAGACGTGCTGGAGTTTATCGCTCACCGCATTCAACAAAACATAAGGGAGCTGGAAGGTTGCTTGCACCGAGCTATCGCTTATGCCAAGTTGTTTAAAGCTATCCTTACCCCCGAGTTAGCCGCCCAAGCGATTGAGGATATTGCCACTAAGGGTAGCGAGACGGCTTCCATCACACCTAATCTGGTGATGGAAACAGTGGCTAATAGCTTCCAGCTAACCCTGTCTGACTTAAGGAGCAGGAAAAGAGATAGGCTAACTTCCCTAGCCCGACAGGTGGCAATGTATCTTATCAAACAGACAAATAATTGCTCTCTAGCCCGAATTGGGCTGGAGCTGGGAAATAGAGACCATTCCACTGTCATTCACGCCTGTCAAAAAATAGCCAATGATATTAACAACGACCCTTCTTTGAGACGTAAAATCCTTGACATTAAACAAGGACTATACCTTAAGCAAAGGTCCGAGAGTTATAGGTAGCCGTATTTCCACCCCAAATCCACAGTCTTTTAACAAAACACCCCAACCTGACCACCATCCGCTGTGGATAATTATGCCCCTTCTGTTGATAAGTTTAAGCAAAACAGCTTGGTTTTAACCTCATTTCCCCCGAGTCCCAAACCCCAACTAGCCACGGTAAAGCTAAACGTATTATAATTAGGGTAATTAATCAAAACCTATCATATAGATTAGTAAATAATATAAGTATAAGTGCAGTGTTAACATTATGTTTGACCAAGTAGAGATAGTAGTGACGGGAGGCAGGGGGGGGGATGGTTCAGTAAGCTTCCGGCGGGAGAAGTGGGTTCCCTTTGGTGGTCCTGATGGTGGTGACGGTGGTGACGGTGGTGATGTAGTTGTTGTGGCTGATTCAACTGTTACCAGCTTGAAAGCCTTCAAGCCAAAAAGATACTATAGAGCGGCTAATGGCAGAAATGGCAGGAGTAAAAAGAGGCACGGTAAGAAGGGGGAAAACCTGATATTAACCGTACCGGTGGGAACGGTGGTCTCATATAAGTTACAGATAGGGAGTGATACCAGTATCGCTGATCTGGAGCAGTCTGGTGAGCAGGTGGTGGTAGCTAGAGGGGGTAAAGGTGGCTTGGGCAACACCCACTTTGCTACCTCCACCAACCAAGCCCCCCGGATTGCTGAGAAGGGGGATGAAGGTGAGGAGAACTCCATAATATTGGAGTTGAAGCTCATTGCCGATGTCGGTCTTATCGGTCATCCTAACGTGGGTAAGTCTACCTTACTAGCGGCTGTTTCCGCCGCCAGACCCAAGATAGCCAGTTATCCCTTTACCACCCGTGAGCCGGTTTTGGGCGTGGTTGAGGTTGGTCAGCGAAGCTTTGTCTTGGCCGAGATCCCCGGGCTAATAGATGGCGCTCACCTTGGTCGAGGACTGGGGCATGATTTTCTTCGCCATATTGTACGTACCAGGATGCTTATCCATCTGGTAGATGGCAGCTCTTCGTCTCCGGCTGAGGATATGGCTAAGGTGAATACCGAACTCAGCTTGTTTGACTCAGCTCTAGCTAAGAAGCCACAGCTTGTGGTGGTAAATAAGATTGATTTGCCCCAGGTCAGGGCAAGGCTAGCTGAGATAAGGGATAGCTTTGCTGGAACCAGAGCCCTGTTTGTTTCCGCTGCCACCGGCGAGGGCATTCCTGAGCTTATGGCTGAAACCGTGAACCGGCTTCGGTCAGTCCCGCGGGCTGAGGCTGGCGGTAAGATTGTGAGGAAGGTTTTTCACCCCCAGCCCAGGGGCGCCGCTCCCCGGGTGCACAAGGAAGGAGATACCTTTGTGGTGACGGCTCTTGAACTGGAGCGCATTATCGCCGGGACAGATATGGTTAGCCCCCAGGTGCGCCGGGAGCTGGGGAGGCATTTAGTCAGACTGGGGGTAAGCAGGGCGTTAGCCAGGGCTGGGGTCAAGCCTGGTGATAGAGTTCGCTGTGGCAATTTTGAATGGGAGTGGGAGTAGAATGAAAATCGGAGTATTGGGGGGAACCTTCGACCCCATTCATCTGGGGCACCTGCTGGTAGCTGAGGAGGCGAGAGCCAGGTTAAACCTGACCCAGACTCTATTTGTGCCGGCAGGTCAGCCATGGCTAAAGACAAACAATGTTATCTCGCCTGCCGAGCACCGGGTGGAGATGATACGCCTAGCTATTGCCGATAAGCCCTACTTCAAACTATCTACTATGGAAATAGAGAGGCCTGGTCCCACATATACCGTTGACACCATCGCTGCGCTTAAGGGTCAGCTTAGCCCTGGCGCTGAACTATTCTTCATTTTAGGTTGGGACAATCTAATTCAGCTCCCTCAATGGCGGGAGCCATCCCGGCTGGTAAAAATGTGTCACCTGGTGGCTATCCCCAGGGTAGTCTATCCCACCCCCGACCTCGCCTCTCTTGAAGCCGCTATCCCCGGGTTATCTCAGAGGGTCATCTTGCTTGATAAGCCATGGATAGACATTAACGCCTCGGTAATCAGACAGCGGGTTGCCCAGGGGCTATCCATTAGCCACCTCGTCCCTGAGCCAGTAGAAAGGTATATCAAGCAGCACAGGCTATATGTTACCCCGTAATTGAGGGTTATATCTACTTTAGTAAAGGGTGTTTGAAAGCAAATATTGACAAGCGACAATATTCATTCCAAGGTGATAGACCTTGTAATAGCTATGCATTAGGAATATTGACAAATGACAATAAATTTCATAGACTTATGATACTATGTCGGTACTCATTGCTATAGAAATGTACCCGGTCTCAGAAGTTTGTAAGGAATTAGCTGAGCTGAAGGAGCGAGATAAGCCGTACGATCGGCAGCAAGTAGATGCTTGGATACTAAAAAAGCTGCGTACTGCTCAAAAGATTGGCAATCAATACATGCTTACGTATACCGAAATTGAGTGGCTATCTACACAAATACGTGTTAATAAAAAGAGAAGAAAAATCATTGACAATAGACAATAAATAACTTATGATGATATTAGGGATGGTTGACAGGAAAATTTGAAACATGTTAAGTTAATATGCCTCTTTACATGTTAGAACATATGTGCTATAATCTAAACGTAGGAAATGAAAGGAGGTGAAGCTAAGAAGTTTTGCTTACTAGGTAATTTGTGTGTAAAGAAGAAACGGAGGGCGCTCATGGAGAAGTTAGAGGAGACGCAGGGTAGTGCGGAGGAAGAGTTTACTACCTTCGAGGACATATTTGCTCTTGCTCTAGCAAATACCGAGCACTTTCGATTCAAAGCTGACTCTGATAAATGGCATAAAGTGCTCTATGAAGTATGTGAAAAGTACCGGGACAAGATTCCACAATTGGGGGTCATCTTCTTCGAAGAGCGGCCACCCCTTCCGCCTCAGAGCAATGAATTCTATCAACTGATTACTACGCTATCTATGTCTGGACTGATAAGTCTTCCCAATCCTAACTATGAGTACATTGTAATGGAAGGAACGCAGAAAGAGCGTGCTCGGGAGCTGGAAGGGAAGCGACTGGATAAGTATAAGGACTACATCCGAAAGATTACTGAGCTGCTGGATGACCGCCTGGCAGTCGAAGGATAATTGTTTGTGGACAGTGAGAAGGCCTTTGCCCAGCTAAAGGGCGAAGTGGACGAGTGGGTAGCACGTATTATGCTGGATGACTACCCAAAAACTCCGATGCCAGGCAAAAATGAAACGAAAGTAATCCGAGAGGCAGTCACCGGTTATCAAGTTCTACAGCCCCATGAGTATCTGGTCTTAGACTCCCCACTCTTGCAAAGGCTCCGCTATATTCATCAGACTGCACTTGCCTATCTGGTGTATCCCACCGCCAACCATACGCGTTTTGACCACAGCCTGGGGTGCGCCAAGATAGCCCAACAGCTTGGAGAAAAGGTTATACCCCGCAATAAAAAACGCATCGCTGAACTTAGGCTGGCTGCGTTACTTCATGATGTTGGGCATACTTTTTTCTCCCATCTGTCCGAGACCATAATGCAATCGCGCTTTCGCGATTTATATATTGCAGTGAAAAAAGCCCAACAGTTCAAAGGGCGTGACCTAGACTTGGCAGAAATAATTTCGTATCTTATTGTCAAAAGCGCACCATTTCATGCTTTTCTAGATAAAGTAGTCCACTACTACCATGATTTCAGAAAGCTTGACCTAGATAATGTTGCACAGCTCATAATACGCGCTCCTGTTGATGAATTCGCTTTTATGGGTGATATCATAAGCGGACCCTTCGATGCGGATAAGCTGGACTACCTAGTCAGGGATTGCCATTTCTGTGGCATCCGGGCGGATGTAGATGTAGAACGCGTGCTTGTCTCCGCGGCTCTTCTTGACAGGAAAAGGTTTCCATCGTCTCGTCCAGAGTGGAGCGAACGCTATCTGGTTATGAAGAGTGGGGGCGTAAGCATACTAGAACAGATTACTTTCAACAGGATGCTGTTATACCCGGCTATATATCACCATCACAAAGTCCGCGCTATTGAGTGCATGATTAGAGCCATCTTTGAGACCATCTGGGAGGACCCTGACAGGATAACAGACAAGCACCTCAAATTTGAAAACATCTGTGACTTCTATAGATTAACGGATTTCCAGTTTCTTGCAGCTGTAGAGGCGGAGCCACAATTGCGCCCCATCATTGAAAAGTTAATGAAGCGGGATCTGTTCAAACGCTGTCTAGTCATCTCTCTTCCCTACTTAGAGCAGCCAGGGAAATTTATGGACCTGTACAAGAAAAGCTCTGAGGATTACCCTGAGAAGTTATATCGTCTACGCAAGACTATCTGGGCAGAATTGCCCAAAGACAAACGTGGTAGCCTACACGAACTTTGGGTAGACATTCCCAAACCGCCTACCTCCATTGCGAAAGACCCCGATAGTGCTTGGATAGACATTGGTACTAGAAAAATGCTTAGGCTACGTGACTTCTTCCCTTATCCTGAGTGGGTGACTTCCTACGAGGTAAACAAGTGGAAGGGGCACGTTTTTTCTATATCTGACCCCAGCACTAGGCGTGCGGTTAACGATGCAGCCAAAAGAGTGTTCAAGGAGAAACCCTACTATCTTGAGTTTTACGAGCGTGCCACCAAAGAATGCAAGATCCCCTCATAGCAGCTTGGGTATCTTCGGTTAATAATATCTTATCTACTTCTGTAATATTTTGGCGTTAAATATCCAGGTTCCTGACGCTCCTGGCGTGGGCTTGGATGAAGGCTTTGCGGGGTGGGACTTCATCCCCCATTAGAATGTGGAATATGCGGTCGGCCTTGGCGGCATCATCTACGTTTACTGAGAGCAGGGTGCGGGTGGCTGGATTCATTGTCGTCTCCCAGAGTTGCTCCGCGCTCATCTCGCCCAGACCCTTATAGCGCTGAATCTCCGCCTTCTTTGTTGCCTTTAGCTTGGCTAGAATCTCCTCCTTTTCCTGTTCCGAGTAAACCCACTGCTGGAGCTTGCCTGCCTTAATGCGGTAGAGGGGTGGCTGGGCAATGAACAGGTGCTGGTGGTTAATTAGCTCTACCATATGCCGGTAGAAGAAGGTGAGAAGAAGGGTGCGAATGTGAGAGCCGTCTACATCGGCGTCAGTCATCAGAATAACCCGATGATAGCGCAGCCTTGATAGGTCAAATTCCTCATCTATGCTTGTTCCCAGGGCGGTAATAATGGCACGGATTTCTTCGTGAGCTAGCATCTTATCCGGTGGCGCCTTTTCCACATTGAGGATTTTGCCTCGCAGAGGCAGGATAGCCTGGAAGCGACGGTTCCTTCCCTGCTTGGCAGAACCCCCGGCTGAGTCCCCCTCTACTAGATACAATTCACACAGGGAGGGGTCTTTCTCTGAACAGTCAGCCAGTTTCCCGGGCAGGGTGCCGGTTTCAAGGCTCCCTCTTTTGACAATCAGGTCACGAGCCTTGCGGGCGGCCTCTCTGCCCTTAGCCGCAAGCAGACACTTTTCTATGATTCTTTTGGCTTCGTCTGGGTGCTCCTCAAGATAGAGGGATAGACCCTCACTGACTGCACTCTCAACCTGACTTTTTACTTCGAGATTGCCCAGCTTGGTTTTGGTCTGTCCCTCGAACTGAGGCTCAGCCAGTTTGACGCTAATAACGGCAGTAAGACCTTCTCTGACGTCTTCCCCTATCAAGTTGAGCTCATCTTCTTTGAGGAACTTATTCTTACGGGCATAGTCATTGAGAACCCGTGTTAGTGCGGCACGGAAGCCGGTAAGGTGGGAGCCTCCATCCACGGTATTAACACAGTTGGCAAAGCTAAAGGTGGACTCAGAAAAACCATCGTTATATTGAAGGGCAGCCTCGACCAGTGTGCTGTCCACCGTTTTAGCGATATAAATAGGTTGGTGGTGGCGGACCACCCGGTTCCGGTTAAGGTAGCGGATGAAGCCGCTGATTCCACCCTCAAAGTAGAAGGTCTTTTCCCCGTCTTTCCTTTCATCCTTAATACATATTTGCAGCCCCTTGTTCAGATAGGCTAGCTCTCGCAGATGCTGGCATATGGTATGAAAATCACATTCAAGTTTACCGAATATCTCCTCATCGGGGAGGAAGGTGATGGTGGTGCCGGTATCACTGGCTATACCAACCACCTCCACCGCTCCCTGGGGTATGCCTTGCCTATATTCCTGTTGATACTGCTTGCCATCACGCTTGACAATAACCCTGAGCCACGAGGAGAGGGCATTTACCGCTGAGGCACCTACCCCATGTAATCCGCCTGACACCTGATAGGTATGACCACCAAACTTTGCCCCGGCATGTAATATGGTCATGACCGTTTCCAGGGCTGACATATTGGTAGCGGGATGAATATCTACCGGAATGCCACGCCCATTATCTTCAACGGTAACGGTGTTATCCTGACAGAGGGTGACCAGGATTTTATCGCAGCAACCAGCCATAGCCTCATCAATGCTGTTGTAGGTGATTTCATATACCAGGTGATGTAATCCTCGCTGGTCAGTGCTGCCAATATACATGCCGGGGCGGCGGCGTACCGCCTCCCGCCCCTCCAGAACCTGAATGTCCTCGGCCTTATACTCATTATTTACTGGCTGAGGTGGTGAGGGCATATCCTGTGTCATAGCTAGTCCTTACCCGCTTGTTGGCAGTGAGGAGAAAAAGAAGCGCACTATGAAGTATCGAGGTGGCTGGTATGAAAGCATAAACAGCTCACTGGCTGTTTCCAAGGTTAATAAGGTATACATTAATTCATTATAACACAATCTGGCTATAAAGTGAATGTCGGCTCCTTAATCAGTAGTGTTCAAAAGTTGCTTGTTTTTCCGCCCACCGAAGAAAAATCTGCAGAACTATCCCCTTGTCAAGTCGGGGGCTTTCAGGAAGAGGACAAGTGCCATGGCAACAAGAAGGCTTAAGGCACCACTTAGAAAAGCAAAATAGTAGCTACCGGTGATATCAAAGACATACCCACCCAGAATGGGTCCCAGCGCTCCACCGAGGGCATTACCCACCATTTCCAGTCCTACAATGGCTCCCACTGAGTGTAAGCCAAAGAGTTCTCCGGCAATCAGTGGCAATTGGGTAACCACGCCTCCATAAGCCAGTCCAAAGATCACCCCGAAGACGAAGAACATCCCCGAACTACGAATTCCTAGAAGCGAGAAGACCACTGCCGCCTGAACTACGAGGCAGAGTGCCAGCGCTGGTTTCCTTCCTACGGCATCAGACAGCCAGCCTGTCCCCAGTCTCCCGAAAATAGTAGAAATGCCAATCAATGCCAGAATACTGCCTGCCGTTGCCTCCGGTACCTCCAAATCCGTAGCATGCGGTATAATGTGAACCATCACCAGATTCAGGCAGGTGGCAAAAAGCATGGCGATAAGAAACAGCACCCAGAAGGGCAAGGTGCGGATTGCCTCCCGCAGCGAAAGCCCGCCCCTGGGTGATGGGGCACTTGTATTCACTATTGCCTCGGTCTTACCGTAGGGCAAAAGCCCTATCTCCTCAGGACTCCGCCTCAGCAGCAATGCCGGCAGGACAATCACCACCAGAGCAATTACCCCCATAATGATATAGGAAGTGCTCCAGCCGTAGCTTTGGATTAAGTAGCCTGCCGGGCCAGGCATAATGGCAGTTCCCAATCCGATACCAGCCAGGATAATTCCTGTAGCTAACCCCCTCTTTTTGACAAACCACCTCGCTACAGTGGCTACCAGAGGAGCAAAGGCAACACTCACCCCCAGCCCAACCAGCAGGCTGTAGAATATATATAACTGCCAGGGAGCACTGATGCGGCTGGTAAGCAGCAACCCCAGACCGATGAAAACCCCTCCCGCTGCCACCGTCACTCTGGGCCCATACCTGTCGGTAGCCCAACCGGTAAGAATGCCAAAGGCGCCACGTGATAGCATATAGAGGGAAAAGGCTCCCGAGGTCATAGCACGAGTCCAGTCGAACTCGGTTGCCAGGGGCTTAAAGAATACACCAAAGGAATAGTGCACGGCATAAGCCATCACTGCAACACAGAGAGCCGCCCCTACTATTACCCATCCATAAAAAGGACGTCCGCTAGCTCTAGTTTCAGAGAGGCGGCTTGATTTCATATAACCTCCTGCTCACTTGTCAAGTCGGGAGGCCCTTTTCCCTCAGTTACCCAGTAACCCTTGTAGCTTGCTGATAGGTACGATTTTTTGCTCGGCGCTGGTCATATCCCGCAGGAGCACCGTCCCAGTTTTTAATTCCTGCTCACCGATAATTACCGCATAATGAGCGCCAAGGTTATTTGCCTGCCTCAATTGAGCCTTCAGGCTCTTATTGCCCAGAGCCTCAATTACGCCGATGCCCGCCCGTCTCAGGGTGGAGGCTAGCTTTACTGCCTCGTCCTTGGCTTCATCGCCGAGATAGGCAATAAATACCTGGGGCTTGGGTAGGGGTGGGACGGCAACATTCTGTTTCTTGAGATTGAGTATTATCCGCTCAATGCCAGTGGCAAAGCCAAGAGCCGGGGTAGGCTTACCCCCCAGCTCCTCAATCAGGTCATCGTATCTCCCCCCACCGATAAGGGTGCTCTGGGCGCCCCCTCCCTCGGGCTGAATTTCAAACACAGTCCTGGTGTAGTAGTCCAGCCCTCGAACCAGATGATGATTGACGACAAAGGGAAGGTCAAGCAGTTCCAGGTATCTCTTAAGCCGGCTGAAGTGCTCATCACATTCAGGGCAAAGGTAATCAATGCTTCTGGGGGCGGAGTCGGCTATTTGCTGGCATGAAGGCTTCTTACAATCAAGCAGGCGAAGCGGGTTTCTCTTTAGCCTGGTCTTGCAGTCGGGACATAGCTGTTGGGTGTGCCCGACGTAGTAATCCTTCAGGGCGGCGATATACCCTGGTCGGCAATTTTTGCAACCGATGCTATTTATCTGGAGTGACAGGTGGCGAAGGTTTACCGACAGAAAGAACTGCCACGCCATATCAATGACTTCGGCATCAAGGGCGGGGTCGGCATCGCCTATCGCCTCAAAGCCAAACTGATAGTGTTGCCGGTATCTTCCCGCCTGAGGTCTTTCGTATCTAAAGATAGAAGCAATATAATACAGCTTTACCGGCTGCGGCAGGTTTTGTAGCCCGTGCTCTAGATAGG
>Ga0315296_10005096_pt1 | contig 10583 bp, 8 predicted proteins | sample YL17G14_18_MG_FD_203921 | JGI IMG/M metagenome (GOLD analysis project Ga0315296, IMG submission 203921) | Sediment microbial communities from Yellowstone Lake, YNP, Wyoming, USA - YL17G14_18 | ecosystem: Environmental > Aquatic > Freshwater > Lake > Sediment | place: USA: Wyoming | collected... | reverse complement strand
ACCCAGACATTCACCGCGCTGGACAGTAAAAGAGATGCCAGCAACTGCCGTAAGGCCATTGAACTTCTTGACAAGGTCTTTGACCTCGATCACAGTTTTCTCGCTCATATTCTATTTCCTTTTATATACATTCTATTTTACCAATTAATGCCCGACTTTTGCAGATTTTCCGGCCCCCTTTCTGCAATATCCCGCAATCCCGGTTTTCAAGGAGCAGGTCAGTTCAACGGAAAAAGGAGAATCCTGCAGAAAAGTATCAGAACCATCCCGGTATTTCTCCAGGCATACTCCCCTACTACTGGAAGTTCTTAAATTTTACCCCGCAATAAGGGGGTAAAATTTAAAAAGCTCCCCCTAAGCGACGAGATTAGAAATTATTTTAAAGGAACAATGGTTATCTGATGCACCGCGCGCGGTGCGCGCTCCCACATCTCCCGCATCACCGTTCGGCCTGCGTAAACGCAGGCCTCACTTGGCGGCCGCCTTGGCCGGCGGCCCTCTTGCTAATGCAAAGCGTGTGCGGCTTTGCTGCGGCTTGCGGCTGGGCGGCGGCAGCCGCAAGCCGCTAAAATACCTCTCTGAACGGCGAGCCGCAAAGCCTCTCCCGAACAACGCTTGAGTACCACCAAAAAGGCAAATTTTGGTGCGGGCAAAATTTGCCTTTTTCCATTCTCCCCAAAAAACTTAAATGCTTCAAAAGAACAGGCGAAAATTCATAATATCTTATTTATAATTCACTAAAATCATGGGGCACTTCAATATGTTTATTTATTGATCCCCACAAAGAAAAAATTACAGGGTATGTTTTTTGCGCTGTATTAGCATCATTTTTTCTAAATTCAGGTATATTAATTGCTGTAAGAAAGAAATTCTTAGAAGGGTCTATTTCGTCTTTTCCAATATAATGATACGGATGATTAGTGAAGAAAAGCAGGTATGATTGAATTTTCTTTCTTCTGCTGAGCTTCAATTTGACCGATAATTTTTACAAGCGGATTAAGCCAACTTATTTTAAAATTCTTTTCTTCTTCGGGAGGCATATTCACATCTACAAAAATTATTCTTGTATAGTCTGCGTGTTTTCTAAGTGCATCATTTAGAAGTTGTCCAATCCTAAATTTAATTTGACTCAAGTCTTGAGGTTTTCCTTTTTGCCCGAGAAAACCGGAGCGATGACGACTTTTAGCTTCTACGGAATATTTATTTTTTGTTTTTTTATGAGTTGCTAAAAATTCACAGTGAGAACTCGCTCTATTGCTTTCATCTTCATGTTCTATATTGAAACCAGCCTTAACAAAAGAGGCGGTTACATATAATTCGTATCTTGCCCCTTGAAATTGGTCTTTATTTTTAAGACGTTCGATTAGTCTTTTTTGCAACAAAGAATGGTGCCGAAGTAAATAAAGATCGTACGCCAACGAAAGATAGGCACCAACGGTTCCAGTGCAGATTGCTGAATGTATAACGCCTTCTTGTGTGATATGCTTCTTTTGAAATTCACAAACTTCTTTATACCATTGAAGTATTGGATGCATTTCTGAAAATTCTTTCTTTAGTTCTGCTGTGCTCCATTCAGGACCGAGACATTGTTTTATATAATCAAAGAGAAAGTCATAAACTGTTTTCCATTTTTTAGAAAAATTTACTTGATTTCCAACTGCAACAACCTTGTATCCTTGGAAATCAGTAGATATAAATGGCCGAACATCGCCATATTTTTGTTTGGCGAGATATTGCTGCTTTAATTTTTCTTTGATTTCCTTTGCTGCTTCCATAGGGATAATATTCTGAATATTAAAACCGCAGCATTTTTTATATTTATTTCCACTCCCGCAAGGGCAAGGATCGTTTCGTCCAACCTTAGTCATAATATTTACTCATAAAAATAGAATTAATACCCAAAAATTCTCCGTAGTTTCGATTTCAGAATCAGAAATGTTGGGCTAAATAAAGGGATCATTTTATCTTCTTTTAGGCTGTAGGCGTGGCCAGATTTTATATCATGCCAAATTAGTCCTATCTTCCCCAGATAGACAACATAATAAAAATTAAACGCATTTGTCAAAGCTATCTTACTTATAATATCATCTCCTCTGGTTTGTATTGTGAAAATGTGTCCTTCCAAGAAATATTTATTTTTTGTTTCCTCAGCCAAAACATGTCCTTTCTCGATTCTAACTATTTTAAAATTTGGCTTATTCCCAGTCTTAATATAATCTCTTATTGAATCAAAACTTTGATCCAAAGCGTAATCAGCACCTTTGGCTTTAGCCAAATAATTAAATGCAATTTTAGCTATTGTCCTAAAAATCACTGAATCCATTACTCCTTCAATCTCGACTTCAAGTTTACCGTTTTTATTTATCGCAGTTGCCGGTAATTGATTGATCTTGCCTTCTTCAAGCTTCTTACCCAGCTGTTTTAATCGCTCAGCAATTTGATTGTATTCCTTTTCGTTATGGGCGAAAAATTCGAATCTGCCGTCTACATTTTTTATTTCTTCGTCAGTCATTTTCTCGATTAAAGTAAATTTTCTCTCTCCGGCGATACCAAATGTAAGTATCTGCGGTGGTAAATATAAGCTGTCCATTTGAGCAAAATCAGCATACAGGATTATTCCTCTAAATTCACCATATCTCTCCTCGTCGGGAATATGTATTTTAATCCGTGTCTGCCTTATTGGCTTCTTTGATCGTGAACCAATTTTCTGAAGTCGCCACAGACCTTCTATGCTATCACCAGCTAAGTATCGTTCAATCGTACTGCCAAATTCGTTATTACAATTTCTACATACACAATCTAATACCCAATCGTCAGGACAACCAAAAGCGCTCGGAAAGACATGCTCAACAGAAGCATTGGCCACATTGATTTCATTCTTACAGTAAATACACAACATATTTGCAACACTCATTCTTTTATTAATAAATCTTTGAAATCATAATATCCCATTTCCCCTAAACGATTTACTGATTGATTAATATGCTTGGAGACTTCTGGGATATCTTTATATTTCTTGGCTTTTGTCAGAATCTCTTTTATCAAATCAAGTCGAAAATGAATATTTACGAAAGATTCTTTAACTTTAAATAATTCATCCAGTAAAAGAAGAGAACTTTTTGTATTTATTTCAATCTTTTCATTAATGTATTCCAAAAGATCTTCTTCTTGGTAACCCATATATAAATAAGGAACTATTGGAATTATTAGTTCGACTATGTCATCTAAATTATCGGGACAGTATTTTAGCCAGGTTACAAAATTAGCTAGTTCTGCATCTTGTGCTTTCTTTAATCTATCTTTCCATAAGTCCTTCAATCTAGCCCATTCATCTGAATCTTTCGATAGCTTATTCTCTTTTACTCCATCTCCCAAGAAACGAATAGCCAAACTCCTCAATTCTAAAGAGGCCTTTTTGAAGAATGTATTAAGCGTTCCTTCTTTTTCCTTGATATCTTCGATTTTTCTCCAGAATGCAATCATTAAATGCTGAACTAAACCTTCGTCTTCATGAAAACTTTTTTTCTTATCACTTACCTGAACTAAATTATTAACTGCTTTCTTATAATCTTCTTTTAATAATTCATAAAGTCGGTCATAGAAGTTATTAAATAAATACCCTTGCCAATGTGCCTCCCACACTTTATTCTTTTCTTTGGTTTTTGGGAATAACTTATCATTTTCCTTCATCTGTTTAACCCATTCTTGATCAAGATAAAATACATAAGGTAAGAATTGACCATAACTTGATTGCACTGATGGGCTTTTTTCTTCAATAAGGCGCTTGCTTAGGAATTCTTTGTATAAATTCATGCGTTCCCCAGGAGGAAATGGTCCTTTACCTTTCTCATCTTTTTTTTCCTCTTCTGATCGCATACGAGCAAAACGCAAAGCATGTTGAATCAGCGCATGAAGCGCTTTACCTCTATTTGAATTTATGCAATAAGTAACGTAATCCATATTTTGAGCATCAGGACCATATTGTTTTTCTTCAGCTTCAGTAGGATCTTCATCTCTTTCAATTGAATCCATTAGAAGCATCCTAGTTCTCTCCATAAAATTTTCTATCAGAGATAATTCATCTTTTTTAACTACTTCTTCAATAAAATTATAAGTTGCTCCTCTGAACCATGAGTATTGCCCAATATCAAATGTATCATGTCGTAATTTAATCTCTGGTTCTTCGTGAAATTTCAGAGGACTTTCGATAAATCTCAAGACTGGTTCCAAATCAAAGAATTTTCCCTCCTTTATAGCCTCTTCTAAGCCTCTGATATAAGCGCAAAGGTAAGCCGGCCAAATTTTATCATCTAAGAATTTGTCAGCTGCATTTGCATATTCTATATGTTTTTCCTTCACTACCTCTTGAAATATGCGCGCAACCCCTTCAGGAGAGGGCCCCATCATTTCAAAGGGTGGTTGTAGGTTATTCTTAATCCAATCCACAAATTCATCTGGAGTCATCTTCATCATTTCTTCTTTGGTTAACGAACTTGTAGGACCAACCCATGAAACATGCGGATGTGTAAAAGTAAGATTTTCTGGTTTTAGCTTTTCGATGTTAAGTTTATCTAATAATTCTAGATAATAATCAAATTCTTTTTTAGTTTTTGCAGATTCTTTGATTATATCGCTAATAATGATAAGGATCCGCAATTGTTCTCTCTTTTTGTAATCCTCAAATCCTTCGAAATTATCTTTTTTGGGACCTTCTTCTACCCATTTCAAAAATTCTAATTTATTTTCTTCCGAGATTTCTTTAAATTTATTTTTCAACAACAAAAGGAACTCATGATATCCTGGCTTGCCACTAAAAAGCCTTTCTTTTTCCATAATTATTTCTTTGGCTAAATCAATTTGACTATCACATATTCTGGTACAATGAATTGTTATTCTTTGAAATATAGAGAATCTATCTGTAAGCCATCTTTTTAGAATCACGGAGGCTTTACTTGGATAGATCTTAGATAATGCCTCCATAGTATCTCTAATAAGCTGAACAAATATTTCTTTAGGATCATCGTGTCCCCAATTTTGGCTACTGCTTTCGATAGAAGGACGCCATAGCTCTGATAAATCGCTTTTTTTCCCTTTATATTCTTTCTCTAAAGCACGCCTTAAATGGATTTTTATTATCTTAATTAACTTTTCAGGAACATTTTCAATAAGTTTAGGTATAGAATTTTTTATTAACTCATTATAATAGAAAATTTCCATCTCAAATCCAGGCTTTTTATATTTCTCAACTAATAATTTACTTAAGATATTTAATAAGTTTAATGCGTTATCAAAACTATTTAAATCGATATATTCTTTAAATAAATTCGCGGCTCGTTCCTGAATTAATTTTGGATATTTTGTATATAACCAATTATCAAATAGATGGATAATCTCTTTTGCATTTTTCAGTAAAAAATCTGTTGGCATATTTAAAATCGCTTGGGCTGAATCGTCGAGTACGAAATAATTATCAGTTTTGATTCTTTTCAAAACTAGAAAAACTTTATCAGGAATTTTATTGGACATTTTTATTAAGTATTGGGCAGGCCACCAAGGGGAAAATCGTATATACTTTCCATCTTCTGATAAGACAGGACCTGGAATATGATCAAAGGCACCAGTTTCTTTATCCAACCAATCAAATAAATCCGGATCATTAACTTTTTTAAAGAAATATTCAAAATGTTCCGGTTTAGAAATAAGAATAGCTAGTTTATTTAGATTTTTCATTATTTATAGTCCTATCTTCCAGGAATTGATCTATTTCTTTTGCTATGTCGAAAAACCCTGAAGCAACTATAATGAGAAAATCTTGAAAATATACCCACTTATTTATAAAATCTGGCTCATCTTCGCGATGCTCGTGTAAAACTTCTGCAAAGTAATGGTATATCTTAGCCAACTTCTCTGCTGAATCCTGTAAATTTTTGGGGATAATCCTAAGACCATCCTTATGATAAAGAAGTCCCAAAAGTTGATCCTTTTTTGTTTTTGTCCCATAAGATAATAAATTTTTTAATTGGCGGAATTTAGCAACTACTGATTCCTCAGTCTCCTTTCTTTCTTTTGGATCCGATATATTGCCTAGTGCAATTGATAGAATTTTACTAAACTGCTTCTCTAAAACCGAAATTGTCTTAGTGTCTAATAATTTATGCGGTCTTTTTGTTTGACCTTTTAAATCTAATATCGAATCAGTAAGACACCTTATTGTGTTTGCAGCTTGCGCGAAACGTACTGGATTATTCTTATCCAAAAGAACAATGACAACGCCTTCCAGCATTCTTGCCAATTTTCCTGATCCATCAAGAGTTCTCAAAAACTCATATAGTTTTAGTTCCTTAGGTGTAAATTTTAATAATTTATTATCTTTGCTCTTCTCTAAACTTGACGCGGTAGCCTTGGAGCTGCTTTGAGACATAATAATTCTCTTCTTTTATTTAATAGATCTCGAGTTATCGAATAAATTTCCCAAAAAGGATACCTTTTTAAAAATCCTTATTGCAAAAGCTTCATTTATAAATACTTATTACTGCTTATCCTCGTACTTTAAGAAGCGTCCCTGGTTCCTTAAATCTTTTTTTGTTCCGGGTTTAACCTGTCGCGGTATTGTGCCTCAAGCGACCTCGCTTCCCTTTCGCTTGTTGTGGGCCTATATTGAAAAGATGTTACGCTTCGCTTATTCTCAACTTGTTGTTTAATTCTATCTTGTAATCTACCCGCTCCTGCGCTACCCACATATTTACTTTTAGAACCACGATAAAGAATATAAACTCCGGATTGATTAGGTACTTTGGATAAATTGGTATCACTAACCCTCTTTTTGGCAGTCATTCTACTACTCATTTTTCCCTCCTTGTTAAAAAATTATTAAGAATTTTCTTGACTTCTACTAAAGGTATAGTATAATAGAAAATAAATCGAAAGTCAAGCTTTAATCCCAGGAGGAACAATAATGCTAAAAAGGCGTCAAAAGCAGGCGTTAGATTTTATTAAAAGCTACAAAGATAAACACGATTATGCCCCTTCTTTAGAAGAAATCAAAAAACATCTCCACCTTTCTTCTGTATCTACCGCACACTATCATGTACAAGCTTTACAAGATATGGGCTATTTAAGAAAAGAGGAAAACCAACCTCGCGCATTGGATGTTTTCTCTAAACAAAATTTAATCCAAATACCGCTTTTAGGGAGAATAGCTGCGGGTACGCCAATTGAGGCAGTCGAAAATAAAGAAAGCATAGCGGTTCCTCAAGACAAAATTAAAGCAAACAACAATTATTTTGCTTTAAAAGTAGCTGGCAAAAGTATGATAGAAGAAAACATTGATGATGGCGACATAGTGGTAATAAAACAACAAAGTACAGCTCAAAATGGCGAAAGAGTTGTTGCGTTGTTAGAAAATGAAGGAGTCACGCTTAAAAAATTCTATAAAGAAAAAAATAGGATACGACTGGAATCGGCAAATTCTAACATGGAACCTATTCTAGTAACCCCCGACAATCTTACTATTCAAGGGATAGTTGTCGATATTATTAAAAGTCCAACCGGTACAGATAGCTCTTTAATCACGAATGTATCAGCTGATAAAAAACCCAAAGATTCCGTTAAAACAGATGATTATCTAAAAAAATGGATAAACACTGTTCAATGTATGGACTGTGTTGAGGGATTGAGAAAATTACCGGATAATTCAATTGACTTAGTCGTTACGTCTCCTCCATATGATGGAATAAGAACGTATAATGGATTTGCTTACGATCTTCACGCTACTGGGAAAGAAATTTATAGGGTATTAAAAGAAGGTGGAATTGCCGCGATGGTTATACAAGATCAAACTAAGAATTTTGGGAAAAGCCTCACTTCATTCAAAACTATAATTGATTGGTGCGATAATATAGGATTCAAACTTTTTGAATGTGTAATTTATCGAAAGTACGGACCAGAAGGGGCTTGGTGGAAATTAAGATTTAGAGTAGATCATGAATATATCCCTCTTTTTCTTAAGGGAGAGAAACCGCAGTATTTCAACAAAGAACCTCTTAAAATCCCTTGCAAACACGCTGGCAAAGTAATGACTGGTAGCGGAAGCAGAAGAACAGATGGAAAAACTAATCCTACTGTGACAAGACCAATTAATCCTACGAAGTGCAGAGGGACGATTTGGGATTATCTAATGGCTGGCGATAAAGATCCCATAAAAAGAAAACATCCTGCTCCGTTTCCAGACCAAATTCCTATTGACGTTATACAGTGTTTTTGTCCTGAGAATGGTATCGTTCTTGATCCATTTATGGGATGCGGATCAACTGCGGTAGCAGCTAAGAAATTCAGAAGAAATTTTATCGGATTCGAAATCTCAAAAGAATATTGTGATCTTGTTTCTTCTCGCCTAAAAAGAACCGACGACTATCTTATCTAATATATCTTATCTGGCTTTTCTAGCGTGTATTCTATCCTCTGATTACTTGTAATCGCATAAGATAAAGGATTAGATTGTATAAATTGTTCAAAATCTCTATTACTAATTCGTCCGGTTTTACTAAAAATGTCCTTCGAAAAGATACGAATGTCTAAATCTTCCCAAGTCCAATCTTCAGCTTTATAATTCCATTTCGTTAATTCGGATAGTAGTTTTAAAAACTGCTCTGCTCTATTCTTGGCATCATTTTTTATTGAATAGACTTTGCCAATTTTATCGAGATTATACGGACCGTCTGCGGTAGAAATTATTAACCTATCTCCTCTTTCTCGTGCCCCCATTTCTCTTGGAGTACAGATACTATCTCTTTTTCTTAAGAAACCATTCATTGCGAGCATCATCTCATGAACAGAATAATGCTCATTGCAAAAAACCTTATTTAAAGGATTATTTACATCTTCTGATTTCAAGAACTTAATCCAATTAAGAGAATTCTCTGTGTATTGAAAAAGATTCATCCATACACCATCAGTAAATAAAAGAGGACAAATGGCCGATTTCGGTATTTCAATATCTTGAATCGTGCCAAGAATCCCAACTAATAGATGTATGGTAGCTAAGGGATATTTCAAAGTGAAATCTTTATAAAAATCATAATTACGGATATTGTTAAGTTGTATACAATTTTTGAAATTCTGCCAACTGCCGGGAAGACGAAGCTTATTAAACATAACCATATGATGACCCATGCTTCTTATATTCGATCTATATACATCCATATCCAGAAAGACACAATCTTTGGCTCTTGCGCCTTTTTCTAATAGCAAAATCTTCCCATCATAGTAACCTTTTATTTTCCAACCAAGAAAATTCGCCATTAATAAGCCACAAAGGAAACCGTCACTATCAGGGCTTACAATAGCGTTAGCATTTTTTTCGATTATCCAGGGATAATTTTTTATCAGCTCTTCGTAATCCATACGATCTTCAAAAGTGTAATATTGATTAAATAAATCTTGCTTAGAAGACATATTTCTACTTCTTTAATAAATTATCGAGTTCTATATTCAACGCCTTGGCGATCTTTTCGAGATTGATTAAACCTATATTTTTCTCTCCTCTTTCAATCTGCCCAATATAAGCCCTATGGAGATCCGCCTCAAAAGCAAGCTGTTCTTGCGACCAGCCCTTCTTTGTCCGGTACTTTCTTATATTTAAACCGACTTTTTTATTTATCTCAGCCATTTTAGACACCTAGAGTTATTATAACAAATACTACCTATAAGTCGACTACTTAGAGGTAGCACTAATATATTGACATTACTGCTACTTATTGGTAGCATATAAATATCCCATATCAACTTTTCGCCTACTCTTTTGAAGCATTTAAGTTCTTGGGGGGTTGGTAAAAAGGCAAATTTTGCCCGCACCAAAATTTGCCTTTTGGCTGACACTCAAGCGTTGTTCGGGAGAGGCGCAGTATGCCGCACCGCGCGGTCTTTTCGTGTTGACTGCGGCATAGCGGACGAACCCTTCTTAAAAACTTAGTTTTAGTTGTAGTAACTTATTGATGTGAGGACGCTGGGGCTGCGGCCGCCCGCACCCGGCCGCAGCCCCAACTGCGCCGCACACGCAATAAAATTAACTGGAAGCCAGCCGACCCAGGCTGGCGCCGAATGAGCCCCGCTCCCAAGCGGGGCGAATGGGGCACGGGAGATGTGGGAGCGCCGACAGGCGCGGTGCCTATAAATCTTTCTTCTTACAACCGTGAATTGTATTAGGGATAATTATCGGAATGGTTCGTTGAACTAAACTACGGGGAGCTTTTTGAATTTTACCCCGCAATAAGGGGGTAAAATTTAAAAAGCTCCCCGGGTAGGACTCGCCTTCTTCACTTACCCTTAACTCCCCCGTTCATCAGGCTGGGCGCTCACTTTCGCTCATCCTTTGCTCTTCCTCGGATGACCTCGGCGTTCGCTCCCTTCGAGTCCTTAAATAGCCTTTAAAAATTTGCATTTTTTACTTGACAAATCTACTATTTGTGTATAAAATGTAACTTAGAAGGTTACTTTTATTACATAAATAGTAGATAAATATGAAAACTTTAGGTAAAACCAGTGCAAATTTAATAACCCAGCTTTTCGAAGAAAATAAAACCTTC
>Ga0315296_10005093_pt1 | contig 10588 bp, 6 predicted proteins | sample YL17G14_18_MG_FD_203921 | JGI IMG/M metagenome (GOLD analysis project Ga0315296, IMG submission 203921) | Sediment microbial communities from Yellowstone Lake, YNP, Wyoming, USA - YL17G14_18 | ecosystem: Environmental > Aquatic > Freshwater > Lake > Sediment | place: USA: Wyoming | collected... | reverse complement strand
AGTGTGCTTCGCCCAGAGCGTCGAGCTGACGGATCAGGCCAGGAAGATGGCAACTCCTTTCGGAGGAGGCGTCGGGCGTTCTGAGGACGTCTGCGGAGCGCTGATCGGAGGCGTGCTCGCAATCGGCATCTCACTTGGCAGGACTACACCGGAAGAAGACAGACTCGCCAGCTATGAAGCAGCAGGCAAGCTCCATAAAGCGTTCCAAGCTCGCTTCGGATCCACATGCTGCAAGGTCTTGAACAAAAGCGATTTCAAAACGCCAGAGCATCGAACTAGATGCGGCAAGTACGTAGGTGGAGCGACAAAGCTTGCGATCCAGATCCTCCGGGAAGGTTAATCACAACCTCTTCGGCTTTCGCGATCCGCGCCCACTCCGGAAATACTTATATACAAATCAATGGATACATATGCTAGCTCCAAGAAGGGATGGGATTTGGAGACCGGCAAGAGAATCGACGAGCCAGCGGTAGATAGATGGAGCGAGCGATTTGCCGCTTCGGATGCAAACGAACCCTGTGTGAAAGGAGACCTGCCGTTCTTCAGACTCAGCGGCGGGATATTGAGAGCCAACGCGAGGACGTCCAACAGGATCGACGATCTCCTTCGGAAGATGGTCCAGGATCAGAACAGCAGTCGCTACATGCCCAACATCGACAAGAACCTGGACTATCTCCATACCAGCCTCAAGCTTGACATGATCGGCAGGGTGGCCAACGACGTCTCCGAGATGAACAGAAAACGTTCCGAGATAGCCCAGGGACCCTCTCCAGTTGAGCGAGCCCTCCCAGAGGAATGACGCGGCCCGCGTCCATTGTTCTGGACGGCCGCTGCGCTCGGACATGAAAAACGAAGAAAAGAGAAGTTTGTAAAGGGTTTGCGTTGCGCTTGTTCCGTGGCTAGGTATCTTCGTGTCTGCGCCTGAAGCTCACAACGGCGAACAGCACCAACATGCCTGAAATCGGCAGAATCACCATCGGGAACTCAGGTATTTGGATTACTGTCCCCAGCGTCACGTTCAACCATTCGCCTGATCCTACGCCCGTGAGGACCGTTGCGTTCTCTCCGTCCAAGCTCAACGAGGTGGACCACGCCACAGCTCTTATGGCGTCGTCGACTTCCCAGCTACCTGAGAGTCCGTTCAGGTCGAAGTTGTAGTATCCATTGCTCGCCGATACTGTGGCATTGCTCCACGACCCCGTTCTCAGGTTTGTGATGTTCACGTTAGCGGCAGCCACTCTGGTGACTCCGTCAACGTCGCATATGTACCCGCGGACCGAGTGGGGCTGTCCGGGAGCTTGAACGTGCGCGGCGTTCTGGTACCCGACGGACACCAGAGCGATCGCGGAGATGATGATGCCCGCGACCACGCATACCGCGAACACCGAGAGCGTCCTGGTATGCCTCCTTCTAGCGCCTGCCGGTTCGCAGCTCATAGATCTCGAGATCACACTCATGCCACTCCCGTGGGAGGATACTGCCGCTCGAGGCATGTCCACGCCTCTCGAGCGAGAGTTGCGGCTCGCGCCGTTACCATCTAGTCCGATCCTGCTGTTGCCATTCATCTTCGTCACCTCATGGGTCATAGGCCAACGTTCCGCTCAAAGTGCACCATACCCAGTATGAATCTCCGGGGACCAACGAGAAGTTGTTGTACGTTGGCTCAAAGTCGTCCCACGTAAGGTACGTACCAGTAGCCTGTATGTAGGCCACCACAGTCGTGATGCCTCCGCTGATATACATCGGCGGAATGTCACCAGCATGCCTGGCCGTGCTCAGTGAAGCAAAGCCCAAGGTCACCCAGCCACCGATCCCCGGAACAGTAATGGACCTGGTCTCCACGGTTGTCGGGATGTTACCGTAGAGCTCGAGCGTCCTAGGCGCAGCTGCATAGATCCAATAGCCAGTGCTCGGGTTGAGATAGAAGTCCGATGACCAGTCAGAGTAGCCGACATCGTAGGTCATGTCATAATTCCCACTCACCGTGTTGTATCTGACCACCGTATCGCCAGTCACCAAGCCGAGGTTGCTCGCATTGTAGCCCCAACCGACACGAGGTACCGATACGAAGTTCCAGCCCGCCGCTAGGTTGAGGGTGAACTTCGCTTGTGACACAATCATTATCTCCGGCCCTGCCGTCTCCGCAGGGAGCTGACCATCAGTGGCGTCCGCGTACGCGAGATAAAAGGTCGCTGTCGTGTACGTGTACGTTGCGGTTACGGTCGAGTTGATCGTAGTCTGAGCAACGACCTGCCATGTGCCATCTCCAAATGTGAAGTTGGCAATGCACAGCTCGTTGTCGTCATCCGTAACGGTAGCAGAGAAGGTCACGAGCGTATCTGTGGTCGGCGTCGTCGTGCTCGCATAGAAGGCAGCCACGATCGGTGCGCGGTCGCCTACCCTCTCAACGTGCACCAAGGCAGTGTCCGTCACATTGTGCCCAGTCAGACCGGTCTTGTCGTCGGAGTACACCTTCAGGTTGTAGTCGCCGCTGAACTTGTACGTGTGGTAGGCATTGAACTGCGTTGGCGAGGGGACCGCCGTGGTGATGTTCATCACCGTCTTGGGTGTACCGTCTCCCCAGTCCCAAGTCAGGCGGAGGCGATCCCTGGTGTCAAGATCCGATACCGTGGTTGTGAATTTCCATGATGCACCTTTGGTGACCAAGGGTTCGTCCTTCGCTGAGCATGTGGGCAAGCGGTTCGCCGAGACCGATACCAGGTTGGACTTCGGAACAGGCCTGCTGCCTGTGCCGAGGTGACCGTCATCGACCAGCATCGTGACCGTGTATGATGGGTCACCCTTCGTGAACTGGTGAGTGGTCCGGTTGCCGGTTCCTATCATCGTGCCGTCGCCGAAGTCCCACTTGTATGTCATCGGATCGCCTTGGTCATCAGTGGCCGTGCCATTGAGGTACACTATCGTTCCTGAGTCTGGGTCGCTCGGCTCGCTTGTGAAGGCCAGGTTCTTTGGCGCGGTGTTCGATAGGTTAGTTATCACTGCCATCGAGCTCGCCCAGTTACCGAACAAGTCCAACCCTGTCTTCTCCCTCACCATGAAGTGAACATCGTAGTAGCCATCTTCCGCGTATGGGTGGCTCGCGGCGAAATCCCCCGGCATATCTGGAGTCAGCCAACCGCTCTTGGTGCCATCGCCGAAGTTCCACTGGTATTCGAGGGCCAAGTACGAGCTCTCATCCTGCACCACCGCAGAGAAGTCCACATTCGTCGCGGTGGCCTCATAGTATCGCGAAGACACTCCGCTGACTTTAGGCGCAGCGTTGGCGTTCAGATTCGCGATGCCGCCGCCGCTCGGATCTATCTGCATGAAGAGCCAGTAGTAGCTCGCGTCAGGGCACAGCGGGTACTTCTGAACCCAGTCGCCCCAGTTCGTCCAATAGTCCGGGGTTATCGACTGAGCGGCGTACAAGAAGTCGATCCACACGACAGGCCAGCACCCTGAGGACTCGTAGGCCATTCTCTGCAACTCGTCAGTTATGAGCTTGCGCTTCGCGGGGTCCAGCTCCTGCAGGGACGCGTAGTACAGCGAGTCGTAAGTGGCGTTGGACCAGAAGACATCGCTCCAGGAACCGATCGCATCAGTGGTCATGTAGCTCATGAGGTCCGTAGAGATGTCGTAGGTAGGCGTCATCCACCAGTTCCAGAGCCATATGTCGTAGTCTGCATTGGCCCATGCGTTGTTCATGAACGCAGCGGTCGACGGGCCGTCGTAGACAAGGTCGACGCCCGCCTGTGCCGCCCATTTTTCAATCTCTCTGCAGGTCGGGTCATAGAGAGTGTCCGTGTTCGGGGTTATGAGGTTGAAGATGAGTGGATTAGTGGCCACTCCGCCGACCCTCTGGTACAATGGGAAGTAGGTATGATTATCAGAATCACCCGGCAAGATCTCGGTGTTAATCGCCCTGTATTTCCAGCCAGCGTTGTACAGCACCTGCCTAGCGGCCAGAGTGTTGAACAAGATTGGATCATCTCCGGGGTCCGTTCCGTACACGTAGTGATACGGATGGGTCTGAGGCACCAACGAGTCGGATGGCTTCGCAGTGTCCTTGAAGATGGTGGTGGCGACGTAGCTCTTGTCAATGGTCATCTGGAGGGCCTTCTTCACAGCCGGGTCCAACAGGAGTTGGTTGTTCGAACCCTGCCTGAAGGCACTATGCGCTGCCCTGTACTCATCGGTCATCTGGTTCATGTTGAATTCCCAGACGAATCCCTGGCTTGATGTCCACCTCTTCCCATCTGTTGGACCACCTGTTGGTATTGGTGGAACTCCATTGAGCCATTGCTCAACGGTCGGGTTCAATATCACATCGTTTATCGGATTTGAGACATAGTTTTGGTAGTTGCTGCTCTCGGTTTCCGACCTCATGATGATCTTGTCAACATGTATGTCGTATCCGCGCTCCTCGGACTGGAACCAAGTCGGGCTCCGGAGAAGTTCTACCGTGCCGGTGGTGGGCAAAGCGGGAAGGCCATAGTAGAATGCCCCGGATCCAACGACCGGAGGCCAGATGGCTCCCGGCGCTTTAATTCGGAAGTTGTTCCACTGATACAATTCGTTCTGCCATATGTACTTCGGCAGTATGGGTATCACCACCAAGGCGCTGAAGAACGGGGCGTACGCGACTCTGAGGTGGAAGATGATTTCGTAGTTGTTGGGCAGTTCTATGCTCTCAATGAGCCTGCCCGGCTGTCCAGGCAACAGCGGGAAGTACGACTGCATTCCAGCAGTGTTGTTCTGAGATAGCCAGTATGAGAACGCGACATCTGCTGAAGTGACTGGGACGTGAGGTCCACCGGGAATGTTCTTGTTGAAGAAGACTGCGTTCTTCGCTATCTTGAAGTGCCAGGTCTTGCCATCGGGTGAAGTGGTCCAGTTAATTGCGAGGTCTCCAATGGGCTTCTGGTCAACATCGTACGTCAACAGCGTGCTGTAGCATGACCAGATGGCCATGTACTCCGCACCCCAAGTATACGTGAACGGGTTCAGAGTCTCTATCTGATCCATAAGCACGGTCCAACCCAGCCTCAGTGTCCTATCTCCGGGACCACCTGCTGATGCATTCCCAACCGAGCCAAGGTCGATGCCATTCTGTCCAATCGGGATCGTCGGCGTGCCCAACATGAGAACCGCAGCAAACACCGCGATCGCCAGAGTCATCCTGCTTACCCTTGTCCTGTCTAGTTCCATGACCTCTACACTCCTATCATGTGATTTCTGCGGGCCGACCAATCCGATAGAATCCACGTCTCGTGAAAACACGCGTCAGGGCCGCAACTTTCGATATGGCCCAACCAACGAATCTCACTAACGTGTCAGCTACCCCCCCGGCGACCGCAATGCGCCTCTGAGAGCGGCGACGCTATAAATACTCTTTCAGAGGCTGCGCGGCTCCGAAAGCATGCCTCAATGACCTGCAACGAGGTCTTTGTCACGTAGGATCCTCATAAGAGAGCCCTCGACGGGCCCGAATTCGCAGCGAGGGCGGTTCAGCGGCGCCTCAGCTTCGGGTTGAGGATCTCATCCAAGGCGTAGCCGAGCAGCGTGAAGCCGAGCACGACGGTCACAATGCACAAACCGGGCGCTATGATCCACCATTGCCTGCCTGTCTGGAAGGCGCTGGCTTCGGAAGCGAAGGAAAGCATCGTGCCCCATGTGACCTCGTTTACCGGCCTCATGCCCAGGAAGCTGAGAGTGGACTCGGAGAGAATCGACACCGCGACGGTCAATATCGTATTGGCGAAGATGAGCGGAAAGGTGTTCGGGAAGATGTGCCGTCTGATGATGTTCATCTCAGACGATCCAATCGCCCTAGCTCTCTCGACGTATTGCCTTTCCTTGACGGACAACACCTGGGCTCGGACCATTCTAGCTGTGTAGGACCAACCGGTAAGGCCGATGATGAGTATGATTCCCGTCAAGTCGATCTTGCCGACGAAAGCGGCAACGATGATCATCAGCACGAGCCATGGGATAGAAAGGACAACGTCGTTCAAGCGCATCACGACTTCATCCTTCCATCCGCCAACATATCCTGAGTAGAGCCCGACAGCCGCGCCCAGGACTGAAGCGATCACGGCCGAGACCGTCCCTACCAGCATGGACGTGCGGGCTCCATAAAGGAGTTCGCTGAATATGTCAATGCCATAGGCGTCGGTGCCCAGCCAATACTCCTTCGAGGGCAACAACATGCTTTGCGTAGGATCCTGGTCTTTGACGTCGTAAGGGGTTATCAACGGTCCGAATATCGCCAGCAGAGCGAAGAATGTCAGAACCAGCACTCCAAGGAGACCCATCGGATTTCGAAGCACCTTTTTGATGATGACCAGATATCTGCGGGATGCGAGCTGAATCTTCTCTCGACGGGATACCGAGACTATCGGTTGCCCCGAACGCAGTCGGAGAACGACGACGATAACAAGGTACAATGCGATCCCGCCAAGGATTCCGGCAAACAATATAGTCGTCAGGTACTTCTCAAGGAATGTCTTCGGAGGTTCGTTGATGACTATGTCGATCTCGTCCCAGCTCGTCCGATTCAGACTGTCTGTGACGGTCAGGTTGGCTTCCGAACCTCCCGGCTTCGGAAACGACAGTTCCACGACCATACCGTAGTAGGTCTTCGTCCTGGACTCATAATAGACAGACCACGTATAGTTGAGATCGATACCTGTGGATCCTGAGCCGTTCAAGACGAACTTCTCGCCGGCCAAGACCGTGAGGTTCTCACCCGCGTCTGCCACCGGTTCGTCTTGGACAACTGCGACGGACACAACATGTGACTCATCCTGACAAGCCACAGGGGCGAGAGAGATTAGCAGCACGGATAGGAACGCCGCTGTCGCCAGTGCAAGCGCAAAGCGAGCTGGTCGAGTGCGGCGACGATCTCGCTCCAGTCTCGTCGGACCTGTGAGGTGGACAGTGGCTGAGGCTTCTCCCGAAGTTCCCGTGAATTGCTTCGTTCCCATTGTCTCACCCTCAGGATATCTTTATTCTCGGGTCGATGTACATGAGGACCATGTCTGCGATGAAATTCGCTACTACGACGGCCACTCCCCCTATGACCACGATGAACTGGAGTATCGGAAAGTCCAGATCGCCTATCGCTGCGATCGTACGATAGCCTATGCCTGGATAGTTGAACACATACTCCACCTGATATGCCCCCCCGAGCACGAAGGCAATGTCCATGGCGATGAGGGCAACCATCGGAGGCATTCCGTTCGGCAATGCATGATGTCTGAGAACCTGATAGTCGGTCAATCCCTTTGCCCGGGCCGTGAGTATGTAGTCATCCGTCATTGTATCAATCAGGGCGCTCCTCATCATGAGGGAAACGCCCGCCAAGAAGCCGATCGCCAAAGTCAAGGATGGGAGTATTAGATGCTTCATGACGCTGAACAAGATTGGCCAGCTGAACTTAAGCTCGGACCCAAGCCTGTCAGTGTCATAGTACCCGCTTGACGGGAGCTGAGGCCACCAATCCATTCCAAAAAGAGGTTGCGTGAAAGACACTTGGAGAATCATGGCGAACCAGAACGTAGGCATTCCATAGAAGAAAAGTGATGTCGACGTCGCGGTGATGTCAAATGCTCCCCCGCGCCTATATGCTGAATATGCACCGATGGCCATTCCCATGAGTATGGTGAACACTGTGGAGATGCCCACAAGAAGTAGAGTCCAACGTAAGTCCGTCATTATGATGTCGAACACAGGGCGCGCGCTCAGCGAGTACGAAGTGCCCCAGTCAAGCGTCATGGTATTGTACAGATACCATCCGAGCTGCTCAGGAAGACTGGCATTGAGATGGAACTTCTCCTTGAGCTCCCACTTCAGAGCTGGATCGAATTTCGAAGTGCGTGGAATGACATTGTTTATCGGATCTCCTGGCATGAAATGGATGAGACAGAAATTGAGGATCATTATTCCGAAGACCGTCAGGATCACGTTTATGAGCCGCTTCGCGATCATTCGTCTGAAGGATTTCCTTGCCACTTCACTCACCTCCTACTTCTTCCCCTTGACGTCATCGGCCACTTCACTCGTGATCAGCTTCCACTCCTCGAGGGTCATCCCTTCGGCCTCCACGCTCTTTCTCCTCCGGGAGATCACCGCGATGCGAAGGACTACGAGCATCGGCGCGAGGGCGACCAGACTCAGGGTGAAATAGTCCCACCAATCCCATATTCTCACTTCAACGACGAAAGGTTCCTCGATCGTGACGATGGTCGTGAATTCCTTGTTGTGCAGGAACAATCCGATCTTGTTGTCCGTGTACCAGATAGTGATCGTGTAGTTCCCAACTTTGGTATAGACATGAGTGAAGATGTAGGTCAGATTGCCATTGACGAATTCGGTCAGGTTCAAGTATAGTCTGGAACTGTTGTCCCCGAAGTCGATGACTACCTCGATCGAGTCGAGCTCAGCATCGCGGATCACCATCGTGAAATTGAGGGTCTCGTTGACCCGGGCCTTAGTTCCTCCCGACAACAAATAGTCGAAGCTCGCCATGTTCGGAGGTCGATTGTTGGAGCTGACGGTGACATTCTTGTAGACCAAGGTTTCGTGACCAGGACGACCATCCGTGACCAGGACCGTGATGTTGAATTCCCCCTGCTCGGTGTAGTTACGTACCTGGACGAAAACATATCTCGTCTTCCCTCCTGCAGATGTATTGACTACCTCCGAGGATCCGTCATCGAAATTCCACGTTGCGGTCAATACGTCGCCATCTGGATCGTCCGCTTGGATCGAGTAGTTGACGACGACATAGCCCACCCCGGATTGCACGATTGGCGAATCTGGATCAACATTTATGGTGTTCAGCACGTTTGGAATGCTGTTCCCAACCACCTCTATCGTCATGGACTCCGAGATATTGTGAGGCCAGACCTGATATGGTGGCAGAGCGTCGGTCAGATTCAACGTGATCGTGTAGTTACCTGGGGTAGCAAAAGCGACGGGAAAGTATACCCAGACAACTTCCCCTGGCGCAGTCGACGCTGTGTGATTCACAACGACATCGTAGACTTCGACGGAGTTGTTGAATTCGAAAGTCCACGTCAACGACTCTCCCTCGGCATCGGACGCATTCGCACTTATCAGGACCACGTTAGTGCTCTCTACCCGCCCCGTGGGCCCGGAAAGGTCGATGAGCTGCGGCGCGGAGTTCGATGGCATTGTCACCTGGACCGTGGTCGGATCAGTCACCAGGTTCCCGTTGCCGTCGTCGAGGGTGATGTTCATTGTCAGGTACACTACGTAGCCCCCTCGTCCCTGTTGAATTGTGAGGTTGTAGTAGTGGGAGTTCGTAATGACAACGCCGGCGCCCGTGGGACCAGTGGCTGTCGTACCATTAGGAGTGCCGTCGCCCCACTCCCAAGTTACATTGAGAGTATCACCTACGTTTGCATCTCTCACTATCGCAGTGAAACTCACCTTGGCGTAGGCGTTGGTGATCGTGGGATCCTTCGGCTGCGCGACGAACTGCGGCGGGGTCCCTGTGGCCATCACTCCAAGGACGAGTTCGCCCTGGGCCGGTTCTCTTTCATGTCCACTCACGAACACGCCGGCGAACAGTAAAGAGCCAAAGAGCATGGCAAGCGAAACCAGAAGGACAGTCGACGAGCGGACATCGATTCTGCGAGTGATTCCGGAAAGCCATCTGCGCGTCAATGGCTTCTGATGGCAGTCATGATGCTTGTCGACCAACTCTCCGTCGCCCCCTCGAATTTCACACCGCTGGATAGCCCGGATCACGGCCTTTTTCTAATCTTCCGCGGTGCCTGAGTTTGCGCGAACAACTTTACTCTATATAAGTGTAACTAGATGACTGGATTGCGGGATTCGACGACTGAGTGCGAGAATCGAAGTCCCAAGAACGAGGCGTCGGGCAGGTCAGTACGTGACTTGAACTTGCCCGGAGAAGAATCAACAACTCGTGCCGCTTTGCGGATTCGGATGGCATAGGCACAATGGGCCCAGATTGCTCCGCGTTCCCAGTCGAGTAAGCAAGGTCGTTAGGGCCGGTTGCTGCTGACAGGCCAAGTGACACCGGAGTCTGCCGCGCCGAGCTCACATATGGAGTTGCCTCGATGAGCAACATGGCGACCTCACCACTTCAGGGTGGGCTCCCATTTGCGTCCGGGCCCGCACACAATAGATTCAACACTACATGTCTCCACACCACCACCTAGTGAAATGAGATCCGCATAAAACTGTGCGCGAAGGCTGCGTGAAGAATGGAGACCGCTCCCTGCTTCGCAGGTCCGGTCTCGACCGGTTCTTTGTGATCGATGAACGCGCCATGAGAGTCGTCGCGAGCATGTTCAGGTCGATGCGTTTGCGTGGCTGATTGCAGGATGACCGAGCGCGAGGAGGGGGATTTGAACCCCCGAGCTCTTTCGAGCACTGGATGTTTGCCCATTCCTATCAGGAACGAGATAGCAATCCAGCGCCTTGCCGGTCTGGGCCATCCCCGCTTGGTTTTCGCATAATGCCAAGTGCGGTCTTAAAGGTTTGTTGGATTGGGCCGCGATTCCTGCTTCTGTCCAGCATGTGCAGAATCGCA
>Ga0315296_10005092_pt1 | contig 10590 bp, 10 predicted proteins | sample YL17G14_18_MG_FD_203921 | JGI IMG/M metagenome (GOLD analysis project Ga0315296, IMG submission 203921) | Sediment microbial communities from Yellowstone Lake, YNP, Wyoming, USA - YL17G14_18 | ecosystem: Environmental > Aquatic > Freshwater > Lake > Sediment | place: USA: Wyoming | collected... | reverse complement strand
ATGCGAAGGGAGAGAACAAAGGGTTCAAGGCCGTTGTCTACGGTCACATGACTCCGCGTAGTCTCGAGATCATCAGGAGAGCAAGAGCTTGGCATGGAGCAACAAGCCTCAGCACCCACAAGCCAATCCCTTGGATATCAAATTCGCGCCAACCAGACTGGAGTAAGCCGCCCCTAGATGCCCGCTTGCAAGGCACACCCAGAAACCGATTCAGACACGGCCCATTCTCAGGACGAATCAAACAGTAGGGCAAATCAGATATACCCAGACCACCGATACAATATGGATTGAATGGTGCGTAGAAAATGATGAAGTGGACCAAAGGGAACGGACTTAAAGTTCGTATCATGAGTAGTGATATCGACGGTCGTAAACTACAATCCATTAGCGAAATTGCTGAATTGGACAAGCGGTATGCCATCCAAATAGTTGCGGCATGGGGCAAGCGTTTCCGAGGCACCGATAAGAGTCAGTTCGAAAAGTGGGAAGTTCGTGACATGTACGGGCTTCACGGTTGGTTCATTCTTGAGTATGCCAAGACTCGATGAGCGATACAATGTGACATGAATGGTGCGTGAGATCGATGCCTAAACGATGTCATGAAATAACCGCGCTTCTTCATGAAGACTGCGACGCATGGGAAAAGCTAAGTGCTGAAGCACTAAAGAACTTCGAGAAGCGCTTTGGCTGAGAGCGGTCTTTGGTCGCATGAGCGATATATCAGGAGATAAATGGTGCGTGCAAATGGCCAGTCTGGACATGGATTCGGTGAAAGACGGACTGACAATTGCGCTTCCAATAATGGTAGCGGCTGTCGTCAGCAGCGCAATTGCTTTCTTTGTTGTGCCGTTCTATTTCCAGACGAGGCTAACACCATTTGCCTTCTCGCTGATCTTCGTGAGTCTGGGTGCGGCAGGCGCAGGTTTCGTGTCCATATACCTTGCAGATCTTCTTCTTGGTATCAAAAGCGAACAGGCTTTGAGCATTTTAGCGATTCAACAGGAAGTCTATCGAGGAGTGATCTACTTCGCGATATTATCCGTCGTGGCCTTTTTCGCTGCTTCAGTTGGACTAAGTCTCATGCCAATACCTTAAGCAATTTCACATACGCTCTTTCTCTCCCACTGTTTCTTTCCATAGGTCGAGAATCGAGCCATAGTTCAATAGGCGATCTGCGCCATCACTTTCTATATGCGCTGAATTGCCCATGTCAAAACAGGATGTAGTTCTACTCATACTCATAGCCACAATTCTGGTTGGGCTAGCCATTCTTATCGCCAGCGTCCCAGGAAGATACTACGAGGTCAACTGGTTCTAACCTAAAGGCGATTGAGACATAACTTGAATTGCCCTTGAGTGCCCTTGAAGTCTTGGTAGCACAGTCGTATAAGATAGGTCGGTTTCGGAGCTATCTATTGATTAGGCGGATTCAGAGAAGAAGACTCGGTGTCCGTATGAAGCTCTTAGCCATAGTGGCTTTATTATCTATCGTCCTGCTCTCGGTTCCACCCGCTAACGCGGTGATGCCTCATTGGGCAATTAGACGCATCACCTACGCATACTCCCCATCATTACCTATGGAATCGTCTTTCGAACCAGTTGTGGAAGCCGCAATACAGAACTGGCGTGGATGGTTGCCTGAGCTTAACTTGACTAGGGTACCGTTCGGTCAAGAGAACATCACAATCGAATTCTATCAAGCTCTAACCGTGCCAAGTGGAAACTATGCGGAGTCCGTACTTATGACGGTAGGAGACATCATCACCCATGCGGTTGTAAGAACCGCATCCTACACATTTGCACGGGTCTTTGATGTGCAAGGCGGCATCAACGCACTAGGCCACGAATTCGGCCATGTTTTCGGGCTTGTTGACAGATCAGGAGGTATCATGGGTGGGGATTCCGCATGGGATCACTTATCTGACACCGCAAACATCATTCCGCCGACAGCCGAACAGCTTCAAGAACTCCACACCACATACGAAAGCATACCAATGCCCGAATTCAGCATTCCCCCCGCAGTGTTTCTGCTTCTTCTCCTGCCCATCATACTAGTCATCACTCGAAAGCGAAAAGCTAGCTAGAGCCCCACCAAGATAGAGCCACAGTCCCCCTATCGATAAGATGTGCCAAAGGCGGTTGAATAGGCGATGAATCGCCTTCACATAGCCCACATAACCCTTATAGGTGACCAAGCCTCTAGAGTGCCTTAAGGTCAGATGGCGTTGGCAAAATGTATAGCCATTGCGGATGATGTCTACTCTGCCTTGCTGAACATGAAGCATGGCAACGACACATTCACAGACGTTCTCAAGCGATTGCTAGGTTCCAAAGCGAAGGTGGCTGACTGAATGACCAAGAGTGTACTTGACCCTGTTGCTAGGCGAACACGCAACCTAGTCGCTGTCTTCTTGATGATTCTCTTGCTCTACACATACCTAATGATGTACTTGGTCAGTGGTAAATGATGGATCTAGACCACCTAGCCGAGAAAGTAGTTCTCTACAGTTTCATGGGTGCCTTTATCGCTCTCGTGTATCTCTTTCTCGGCAATGGATTCTCTGATCTGTCACTTCTCCAATTCACATACCCCTATCAAGCGGTAACGATCATTCCCAGCTGGGCTGCTTTCGTAGGCTTCTATCTGCTGTATATCGGCATCATCACAACGGATCAAGAGCAAATAGTCAAAGATGTTGGATCATTGCTTCTGTTTATGGCCGCTGTGGGTTTCTGGGTTCGATCTCTCCAGACCACACTTTCCTTCCCAACAGCTGATAACGAAACGACATTGATTCTCTATTCTTTTGGATTAGTTGGTGCTGGTATCTTCTTCTTCACTGCATGGCGCAAGCGATTGAGCTAGCCCTCTTAAATACGCTCAAAGGCAGTTGAACAAGCATTGAACCGCTTTCGGATAGCTTAAAAAGCCCTATCAGCCGCTTGTAGAATGACTATCATTGTTTGGCGGTAAGCGATCAAAACCAGTCAAGGTTTTCAAGATCATCGTTGGTTCGAAGGCAACTCGAGCTTGCCCAATTGAGCACATAGACTCAATTGCTAACGATGCTGGTGGTCAACCAAGCCTAGATCCACGAGAACACAATAGGCCTGTTTGGCAGACGTACATCTTTCCCAGCAAACAGTCTCGACAACGGTTCATGAGAATCCTACAGGGCAGATACGGCTCGGTCGTAACGATGATGGTTTCGCGATGAGGCTTCTCTGCATTCTCACTCTATTCTTTGCATTGCTTCTATCTGCCCCCTCCGTGAATGCCGTAAGCAACGGTTTATTCGATTTGACCGTGACTCTAAATAGTGACAAGCCAGCGACCTGGTTTGACGCACGCCAGCTAAGTTTCACAATCGTAATCACAAACAAAGGCACCGAAGATAAAGCATTGAACATAACCTATGCGCTGAGCAGAGTCAAGGATGGAAGCGTTATCCAAGCCAGTTCAGGTAGTGCGCTCGTGCTAGCGCATCAATCATATACTTATCCTCTCAAGATCGCAACTTTCGAGACTGGGCAACTTCAATTATCCGTCGCCGCAGGAGTCGTTGGTCCAGCAATCGTGGTATGCGAAGCCCAACCTAGTGACCAAATATCGCTCGGATTCTTGGTCGTGCCGCTTGGAATCGCCTCGTTACCTCTCACACTGTTAGGCTTCGGGCTAGCTATCTACGGGCTCAGAAACGAAGAGGATGTTTGGGCGATCTGCGGGGCTCTCTTCGCCACGGTTGGGATACTCATGCTCGTCCTATTTGGGCAATTTTGGATCGAATGGTTTTCCTCGTTTTTCACGTACATCGCATAACGCTTAAACTCGAACCAAGTACAAGAACTACCCTAGGTTAGCCCTTTGAGAAGACAACCCCAATACTGTGATCACTGCGGAACAGACACAGATCCGCGAGCAAGGTTCTGTGATTCATGCGGAACTCCATTGTACTCGCACCGAGAATCTGCTCGAGCTAGACTGAGACCCCCATCAAAAGCGCTTGTGCAGAGGATCGTAGGATATGTTCTCCTTCTCGCGTTGCTCATAAGTGTCTACATCGGCGCATGGCGTTTCATCGTGTACAACGATGATGCACTCGTGATTCCGCAGATCGCTGCCAACCACGCGCCTTGCACCACCACGGCTTGCGAATATCCAGGTTTCGGGGAGTCGGTCTCAATTTGGCTGTGGCGACTAGGCTTGCCCGTAATCACTCCTGCTAGAGGTAACATAGGTGCATTGCACATGGAGTTAGTCTCTCTCCTAATCGGCGTGTGGGCTTGTCTGATCATTCTGGTAGAATGGAGAATCAGGCGAACCAACGCTTAAATCGGATCACAGCAGAACATTCTAAGTAGGTGTAAGTCAATTGGTGACGGTGCAGCTTTGGAAGCTCTGGGGAACTTGGGGAATCATTCATACTGGCTCATTGCTTTTGATTTGGGCTGGTGCGAGTGACATAATTGCGCCCATTGCCTTGTACTTGCTCCTTGGAGCAGTCATTTGCGCTTTCTTCTCGATAGGCGTGGTTGCTTGGCGTTTCATTCTGCGGCCATTCGCCCAGCGTCAGCCTAGGTAGCTCCCCGAAAGTCATTTATAGGGTAGAGATGCATAGTTTGGGGCGTGTAGGGTAATGCTAGACAAGCATATGAAACCAATCCTAGGCATCTTAGCAGTTCTTTTCGTCTTGAGTCTCGGAGCAAATGTGTACTTGGTCTCGCTTTCGCAGCCGACACATGGTGTCGCGTTCTTGCAGGATGCTCAGCACTATGGCACATTCAATGTGCGTGTCAACATGTGGAAGGGTGGGCAAACAATAGTCGACCCTAGTGTCGCCGCGATTGGTTGGAGAGCACTAAACGGAAACGAGGCTCCACAAGGCATATGGTACTACAGCTCAGATCAACTACCGACCTACACATTTCGTCAAATTGACGAAGTCGGAGGCAGAAGTGCCGATTCTGAACTTCTAGCCAACGGATATGTTGTTCTTAGTCAAGCACCAATAGGTATCTGGTACACATATTCCATCCACAATGTTCTAACAAACTGCTGGGCTAACTTCATTCAGAAGCAGGCTAGTGGAACCGCTGGTATAGCCACAAACGGCGCGAACTACATAGCGCTCACGAACAACGGCACAACCAACGGGCAAAACGACTGCACGCTCCAAGGCGAGGTCACAGCGGCTAACGGTCTCCAACGTGCCATAGGCGCAGTTGCCTACAATGTGACTGGACCTGCCACGGGCGATGTCTCATGGACAATTAGCAAAACCTTCACAGCCTCAGCAGATGTAACCGTACAGAAAGCAGGACTAGCAATCGTAGCCTACAGTACAGGATGTGCCCTCGCCATCGGTCAAGTCTCCCCAATTGGTCAATGCTTCGTAGCTGCAACCACGTTCCTCAGCGCTAGCCTACAAGGGGTCACATCGGATACCTTGGCCATAGTATGGACGATAGCGGAAACATCCTAGGCGGCCTAGGGGCCGCTAACATGCACCCTCACCATTTATATAGGGTTGAAGGCGATTCATTTCTGATTCAACCGCTTCTAGGTTAAGCGTCAAGCCTTTTATTCGTTAGCGTCCTGTTCATATAGAGAGCGCTTGGGGCTGTACTGTTGGGTTTAAGCAAACGGACCGTTTGTGTTCTTCTGCTTCTTGCTCTAGTTCTGCCGCTTACGAGCTTCGCTTTTCCGTTCAATTTTCAGCCGCAAACTGGAACTGTCGGGAACACTCAAGCACCCACTACCACGCCGATCTTACCAACCTTTCACATCGCTCCGGGTGAATATCATGACTTCTGGTGGTATTGTCTTCAATATTTGGATAGCTATGCGCGGTGGGTTGCAGGCCAAGTCAGAGAACGCGTAGGCTCATTCACAAGCAACATTCCTGAGTGGCTACGTGAGCCTCTAATCCCTCTCGCATACGCTCAGACCAACTTTGGTGTTACAAGTACGGGGTCGGCGACCTATCCGAGTACGAATCTTGGCAAGACCGATACTGGCGCGACGAGCAATAACATCAATGCTGGCGATATAAAGGCCTACAAATATACTCTATCTGTTCCGGGCACTGTGGTTTCGCTCTCCATCTACATCGCCAGCTACGCGGCTGGTGCGAAAATCCGAGTAGGTGTATATAGTGATAGTGCGGGCGCACCGAACACTCTTGTTGCAGGCGGTGATGAATGGACGGTTAATGCGACTGGTTGGAAAACAATCACCTTAGCAACCCCAGTTTACTTTGCAGCCGCCGATTACTGGATTTCTTTTCTCAACGAGAAGACACCTGGTACAGCGATTGGACTAAAAGCAACCACGCCAGCAGGTACGCAACGATTCAAAGCCACCACAAATGACACGATGCCTGCCACATGGCCTTCAGGGGATTCTTCAAGCAGCTACAATGACAGCTTCTACATGACCTACGTTCAGATTGAAGGCTACACGAAAGGCACACGAGTACAATACACGGGCGCAACTACTGGCAACGGTGCTGTGAGCAGTTTCAGTTTCTACACTCACACAGGGGCGGCAGGCGACCATTTCACTGGCAGTTTCTATAGTGACATGGGAGGCAACGATGCTAACACGGTCCTACTGCTTCCAATGCAAGGTGTTGACGCGTCTACCACTTTCACGGATGTTAGCACTTCAGCACATACCATTACCGAAAACGGTAACGCGCAAATCGACACCGCCCAATCGAAGTTTGGCGGCGCAAGCGGCCTCTTCGACGGCACAGGCGACTACCTCTCGACACCTGACTCAGCGGATTGGTACTTCGGCACGGGGGCTTTCACGATTGATTTCTGGTTGAGGTATTCGTCAGCCGCAGTCAAAGTACCATTTGTCTCCCAAGCAGTGGATAGCACCCACGTTTGGATATTTCGTTTCGATTCCACAGATTCGTCCAAACTACAATTCCTAAATTATCCCGGATCTGCAACTATAAGTATCTCTGGCACACATGGTATGTCTGCGAACACTTGGTACCATGTAGCCCTCATACGTGGGTGGGGTGGGGACGCAAATTCTTGGGCAATAACCGTGAATGGTTCTCCGATTGCCACTGCAACAAACGCTAATGAGGTTACAGACTATGCGGCTCCTCTCCAGATTGCGGCTGATGTTGGTAATAATAATCTATACCTCAACGGTTGGATTGATGAGTTTCGAGTTAGCAAGGGTGTTGCGTGTTGGGCAAGCAACTTCACGCCACCAACTGCTCCGTATGGTGAGGCATATCAACGGTTATGGTACTCTGCTAGTACAGGCTCAGCGAGTACCACATGGAATACTGTTACCTACGCTTCAGGTACTACTGATAATAGTTGGGCTGGTGCGCTCACGCAGAATGCGTATTACTGGTTCATGTGGCAATGGGATAACACAGATTCAGGGCCAAGCTACGCTGTGGGTGGTGCTAACACTGGTATCTATCTGGCTCAAGCATACGGAACCTTACTCAGCACTTGGAGCGGGGGTACGCTTTCAACTGAGAATTGGAGCATGTACCTCACATACTCTGCAACTACGAACTATTCAAGATCCTTATCTGACGCTTGGACGGGGACCTCAAGTGTATTGCGCTCAGCAACGGTATCACGATTGCCCTCCGACTCAAATGCGTACGCAAGCGTAATTTCAAGAACCTACAGTGGTTCACGAGCCCCCACAGGAGCTGCTAGTCTAGCAGAGGTTTTGACAAGAGCTGCAACAGCGGTACGAAACATAGCTAGCGCAAGCACATATTCCAGCCAACTTGTTAGAACCTTCTCAGGTACGAGAACGCCAAACGAATCGTTCAATGTTGCCGACGCTGTAACAGGCACCTATGGCGCCATCCGCTCAATCCTTGACTCCCCCTCCTTTTCAGAGACAATCACAAGGCTATTCTCTGGTGGACGTAGCCCTCAAGATACTCAAACCTATGCAGCCACGATGACCCGAGTATATGCGGGAACTCGGCTCGCATCAGCTGCTTCTGACTATGGCGAAGCGATTGCGAGAACCTTCACGGGAAGCCGTTCGCCATCCGACTCAGCCGTATTCACAGACATATTTGAACGCATTTTCGCTGGTGGGCGAAACTTTGTAGACACTTGGGGTAGCACAGACAATGTGCTGCGTGTCTTTAGCGGAGCTAGAGTCGCTCAAGATTCAAGTACCTACAGTGAAGCCTTGACTAGAACTTTCACTGGAGCACGTATGCCTACGGAGTCATCAACAGTAACTGAGTCCATTACACGCCTTTTTTCTGGGGCACGAGCCATTTCCAGTGCCCCGTCATTCACTGAGGCTGTCACTCGGGTCTATACTGGAAGTCGTGCTCCAACCGAATCATTCTCTGTATCGGAGACTTTGATTAGGGCATTCTCTGGCGCACGAACACCTCAAGATGCTCACGATTATGCTAGTGCAATTACACGGTCGTACTCTGGCACAAGAACTGCTTCAGAATCATCCATATTCGCTGACGCAATCGCAAGAGTCTATTCTACAATTCGTTCACTCTCAGACGCGCCAGCGTTCACGGAGGCAATGACTCGTGTCTTCGGAGGGGTTCGTACGGCAAGTGACTCGTGGAGCAACATAGACAGTGTGCTACGACCCTTTTCTGGCACTCGACTGCCTCAAGACTCCAACAATTACAGTGATAGTCTACAGAGAACTTACGGAGTATCCAGAGGATTATCCGATTCTTCGATCTTCACCGAGCTAGTGGCTAGGCTGGCCTCGATAACTCGCAACATCTCTTCGCCGTTCAACATAGTATCCTCGCTACAGCGATTCGCATCATACACACGCAATCTAAGCTCCACAACCCAATATATCGCGGCGTTGGTTGCGACATACACGGCTGGACCCCCAGTAACCCCCCCAAGTGGAGGCGGTGGAGGCATAACAATCAAGCCTTTACCCACAACAGTGATGGTCGGCGCGGTTTTCCCACGATCCATCTACTTCTTGCTACCTGGCGCAAGAGTGAGTCAAGACATGACCATCAGCAACCCCAGTGGCGCAACTAGGCAAGTCACAGTTCACTATACCCTCACGAACATCGCGACTGGGAAAGTCGTGTACGAAGATACCGTTAAGCGTGATGTGCCTAAGGGATCAATAACCTACACCGTTCAAGCAGTCGTCACGGAGACTGGACGCTACCGAATCGACATCACGGCTGTAGACGGCGGAACAGCAACCGCCTTGCAGGAATTTGATGTAGGGGTCTGGCAGATCTGGCAAGGTCCAATCCTACTCTGGTCGATCATAGCGTTCGTCGCCGCAGCACTCATCTTGTTCTACAAACGAATAGAAGAAGAATGGTGACCGCGATCCACAGGCGATACATGACAGATTGTATCGCCTTCCGACATATGCCTTTTAGGGCTAGTTCCTACTGTGTAAGCTCGTGAATGATAGCTTATGAGCGTAGAAACGGTTGACGCAGAAGTTATTGAACACAAGTTCGTGGGACCAAACTTCGTGATTGTTAGGCTTGGCGATGGAACCGAATGCAAACTGACAATCGAGGCGCGAGCGATAAGGTACAAGGACGGACGAAACCCTGATGGTACACCCATGTACAATGTAAGCTGGAATGTATCGCCGTCTTGGAAGACGCCTATAGGCAGAGTCGTCAAGGTTCCGAAGCCCCAAGTTCCGTCGGAAGTAGCAAACAAGACTCAAGACAAGAGAATTCTGACCTAGCTCCAAAGGCAATTTATCACGCATTCAACTGCCCTCAGCTAGGCCTGTTTCTAGCAAGTTTGTTCTATCAGAGAAACCTTTATACTCACAAGTAGCCCACTAGTCTAACAACGGCAAACACGCGGTTTGGGCAACTTTTGTGTTTCCGTTTCTGCAAGTAGGCTAGCGGCTTCACTTTCCTCTTACCCATCTAAGCCATAAAAGACTTGGCTAGGCGGTTTATCTTCTGTTGAATCGCTCTCCTTAAGTAGGCGCGCGATGATGCACTTCTTATGGTGCACTGATGTGCCTTCATCATCCGAGCCTCTAACGAAACTATTAAAAACTAGGTTGTCATCTGTGCTGGGCCGCGAACCCAAAATGCGATATTGTGGACATTGCCGAGTCGATCTGCCTCCTAAGGCACGGTACTGCGATGCTTGTGGAACAGAAGTCTATCGGGCAGCAAGCTAGAAACTCCTCGAAGCAAAGTTTCTTAAACTCACTGAGCGCATAGTTAGGAGCGTGAAGGTCGTTGGTTCGGAGACGAATGTTCGGTAAGCAAAGTCGACCAAGATATGTCGTAGTCTACTCCCCACGCTCAAAGACATATGCTGTTCAAAGAGTTCTGGGCGAGGGCTTTGGTAGCCGACTTTTCGTTGCTGGAGGATTCCCAACTAGACGAGAGGCCAATGAGGAGAAGAAGAGAAGAGAAAGGGGCCTCGCCTAAAACCGATATTCCATCAAGCCCAAACTCCTAATAAGAGCTTGAAGCCATGTAATTCCTAGTGTCAAGTCCGCCCTCCCTCCACCAACCCCCCGTGTATCCCCCCCAGTCATTCCCGTCTTGCTCACGGTGTCGCCACCTTGCCCGTATCATTCCC
>Ga0315296_10005090_pt1 | contig 10591 bp, 9 predicted proteins | sample YL17G14_18_MG_FD_203921 | JGI IMG/M metagenome (GOLD analysis project Ga0315296, IMG submission 203921) | Sediment microbial communities from Yellowstone Lake, YNP, Wyoming, USA - YL17G14_18 | ecosystem: Environmental > Aquatic > Freshwater > Lake > Sediment | place: USA: Wyoming | collected... | reverse complement strand
GCCGGCCAGGCGAAGGCCGCGCTGGCCGCCCAGGCCATCCAGTCCGAGGCGAATATCGATACGCCCGCCACCTGCCTGCAGCAGTTGCCCAACGCCCGCTTCTACCTGACGCGAGGCGCCGCCGGCCATCTTCTGGAGCGGCAGGTCAGGGTCCTCGAACGCGCGGAGGTCGTCTCCGACGCCGAGGTGGAGCGAGTCCTCGTGGACCTGGCCGTCCAGAAGCGCAAGCGCCTGCTCGACCTGACCGAGGACGACTGCCGGAGCCACCGGCCGATGTCGGTCATCCTGCAGCGCCGCATCGAGTCGCTGGCCGGCCTGGCGAACATGGTACATTCGCGGCTGGTCCACAAGATCGAGAACGGCATGCGCGTCTATAAGAACAAGTGCTTCCTCCACACCGAGCCCCACCACGACGACATCATGCTCGGGTACTTCGCCGAGGTCGTCCGCCACTTCCGCCGGGCAACCAACGAGCACCATTTCGCCACGCTCACCAGCGGCTTCACCTCCGTGACGAATGAATTCATGCGCGAGCAGATCGCCTGCGTCCGCCGCTTCCTCGGCATGCCCGACTTCAGGGCGTTACTCGAGCAGGGCTACTTCGTCGAAGGCAACCTCACGGACCGCAACCGCGACGTATGGCAATACCTCGACGGGGTCGCCGCCCGGGATGAGGACGAGAAGCGCGAAGGCTGTGCCCGGCGCACGCTGCGCAACCTGATCGAGTTGTATGGCGAGGATTTCCTCAAGGACATGGACCGCCGCCTTGCCGAGTTGGAGGAATACCTCGTCACGGCGTATCCCGGCAAGAAGGACCCACAGCACGTTCAGAAGCTCAAGGGGATGAGCCGCGAGTGGGAGGCCGAATGTCTCTGGGGCTATTATGGCTGGCAGTGCCAGAACGTCCGCCATCTGCGACTCGGCTTCTATACCGGCGACATCTTCACCGAAGAGCCGACGATGGCCAAGGACGTCCCGCCCATCGTCGCGGAGCTCAAACGCATCAATCCCGACGTGGTGACCGTCGCATTCGACCCCGAGGCCAGCGGGCCGGACACGCACTACAAGGTCATGCAGGCAATGGCGGCGGCCATCCGCAACCACCTCCAGACCTGCGACAAGAGCAAGCTGGAGATCTGGGGCTACCGCAACGTCTGGTTCCGCTTCGATCCCTCCGAGGCCAATGTCTTCGTCCCCGTGACGCTCGCGATGTTCTCCACGATGCACGACGCCTTCATGAACGCCTTCATCACGCAGAAGGACGCCTCCTTCCCCAGCCACGAGTACGACGGCCCGTTCTCGCAACTGGCGCAGCGCATCCAGGTGGAGCAATACCGGAAGATCAAGACCTGCCTGGGCCGGGAGTGGTTCTATACGCACCCCAGCCCACTGATCCGCGCGACCCGCGGCCTGGTCTTCCTGCGGCAGATGTCGCCCGAGGAATTCTTCGACTCCTGCCGCGAGCTGCGAAAGTCCGTCGAAGACCGATAGCCATCGGAAAAGAAATCTCGAATCTCGAAATTCGAAATACGAATATGAAGCGGAGCGCATGAGGAATCGCCTCTGGCCACTGTTGATCACGATAGCCATCCCGGGCCTGACCTCGACGGCGCCGGCCGCCGACGATTGGCAGTACTGGAACCAGCTCGTATTCAAGCACGAGCTCAACGACAGACTGGCCCTCGACATTGCCTCGCTGCAGAAGTGGCGTGACGACGTGTCGGACTTCTTCCTGTACAACATCTCGATCGTGCCCACTGTGAGCTTGACGAAGAACTTGTCGCTCGGCGCGGGGTACTGGTGCGAGAGGAGAGAGGAGGACGAGCGGTGGACGACGGAGAACCGGTTCCTCGTTCCCTTGGGAGCCACGTGGACCGGCAAGCCGTGGATCTTCCAATTGCGCAACCAGCTTGAGTATCGGGACCTGGAGGATGAGCAGGACCGCTGGCGAATCAGGGAGCGATTCACAGTCAAGCGACCGGTCCGCGTCGGCCGGCTTGGCCTGATCCCCTTCCTCTCGGAGGAGGTCTTCTACGACTTTACGGCCGAGCAGATCAACCAGAACCGCGCCGCCGTCGGGCTGTCCGTGCCCTGGCGAAAGCACATGACCCTGACCATCTTCTACATGACCAAGTCCGATCGCGACGGCGACTGGTCCACCGTCAACGTCCTCGGCACCGAAGCCGCCGTCAAGTTCTAGCCGCCCCGCCCTCCAGACAACAGTTCACCTCCCCGGCTGCCAAACAAGCATCTATCCCAGTCCCCTATCCGCTTCCCTCCCATTTCGTGCCTTCCCGGTTGTTCCTCTTCGCAACGGCGCCTATGATACCGGTAGATAAAGCGACAGAGATTCTGATCTGAGGACTGAGCCATGGACTTAGAGGGCGTTCGTGAAGCTTTGCACCGAGAGCCGTTCAAGCCATTCGACATCTGCTTGGCCGACGGCCGCAGAGTCCCGGTCCGGCATTCTGATTCTGTCGCGGTCGGCACGCATCGGATCATCGTCGTTCCGCCGGACGATTCCACTGTGATGGTCGAGGCGTCGCTGATCGTCTCTCTGGACGTTAACGGCGAACGGCCTGCCAAGAGAAACCACCGCAAGAAGGACACTGCGTAAAGGCAGGTTGTATGACAATTGAGCAAGTCAGACAAAGGAATCGGCCGGCCTGTGGGTTTCAGTTCGCTGTTCGGCCGGCGAAGCAGATCGCGGCCAGCACGGGGAAGTGGTCGGAGGGATAGCGGCCGTCCTTGTTGTCGCGCAGGATCTCGGCCTTGAGCACCTCGGTGTCCGGCTGGACCAGAATGTAGTCGATCTTGGCCCCCGAGCCGTTGCCCTTGAAGCCGTTGAATGTCCCGACCTCGTTTGTGTCCGGGTGCAGGACGCGAAATGTGTCCACCAGCGGGATCGGGTTCTTCGACAGTCCGTCGCCCGCCACCTGCAAGTCGCGCTCGCCCTTGAGGTATCGCACGACCGGGTTGTCCTCGCCGGTATTGAAATCGCCCGTGATCATGATCGGGTCCTTGTGTCTGCGGTCGCGCACGCGGCCGGCGAGAAGAATGATGCCTCTGTCACGCGAGTATTGCGAGATGTGGTCGAGATGCGTGTTGAACAGGTAGAAGGCCTTGCCGGCGGTCTTCGGGAGAAAGCGGCCCCAGGTGCAGACGCGCGTACAGGCGTTGCCCCAGGTGATGGAGCCGCAGACTTCCGGCGTATCCGACAGCCAGAAGGTGCCCGACTCGTTGACGTCGAGCCGGTCCTTGCGATACAGGATGGCGGAGTACTCGCCCTTGGTCTTGCCGTCGTCGCGACCGACGCCCAGCTCGTCATATTGCGGCAGGGCCGCGCGAATGTCGTCGATCTGTGAACGCAGAGCCTCCTGCAAGCCGATGACGTCCGGCCCCTGCCGGCGCAACAGATCGCAGACCATGTCCTTGCGCTTGTCCCAGGAATTCTCGCCGTCTTTCGCCTCGCCGTAGCGGATATTGAAGGTCATCACCACGAGGTCCGGCCTGTCCACCGACGGCTTACTCGCCGCAGATTCACCCGCCCGGCACACCAGGCTCGACGTAAACAGCAATGCACAGATAGACGCTCGAATCAAGGGCAGCGGCGACATTAGCACCTCACACTCAAAGTCATGTTACACAAAACGGGCCTCCGATGTCATTTCGCCTGCGACATACCGGCCTTCTTCTGCTCCTCCGATAGCGATTCGTTCAGCGAGCCCGAGCGGAATCCCTGCAAGTCCACCGTCACGAACTGGAAGCCCAGCGATTTGAGCCGCTCGACCACTTGCGTGCGGACAGGCTCGGCCAGAATTTTGGCGATCTGTGCCGGAGGAAGCTCGATGCGCGCGATTGAATCGTGGTGGCGGACCCGGAACTCGACGAACCCGAGGGACCGCAGGAAGGTTTCCGCCTGGTCGATCTGCCGCAGCCGCTGCTCGGTGACTTCCAGGCCGTAAGGGATGCGCGACGCCAGGCACGGCGAGGCCGGCTGATCGGCCGTCGGAAGGCCCGCGCGGCGGCTCAACTCGCGGATATCCTGCTTCGTCAGCCCCGCCTCGGCCAGCGGCGAGCGGACGCCGTGGACTTTCATCGCCCGGTTGCCGGGCCGGAAATCGTCCAGGTCATCGACGTTGACCCCGAAAACGACGTGCTCGAAGCCTCGCTGCCGCGCGATATCCAAAAGCGTGCGGCACAGGTGCGACTTGCAGTGGAAGCACCGGTCGGCCCGGTTGGCCGTGAAGTTCGGGTCCTCCAGCTCGCCCGCCTCGATCGTCATCATCTCGACGCCAAGGCTCCGGGCCACGCTGCCGGCCCTTTCCAGCAGGTGGCTCGGCTCGCTCGGCCCGACACTCATGCACGCCAGCACATTGCCCACCCCGAGCGTGTCCACCGCCGCCTTGAGCAGAAACGTGCTATCCACCCCGCCGGAATAAGCCACCACCACCCGGCCAAGGTCCTTCAATATCCTTTGAAGCGATTCATGCTTGTTCGTCAAATTCATGCCAGTCCTACGTATCGGCCTCCGCTCTTGCTCGTTCGAGAAGCCCCTCCAACCCCAGTTCTTTCGCGGAGCCGGTCAAATAGTCGAAATCCAGCGACTCTCTCTGTACGCGCAGCACGCCCAGGACATCGTTCCACTGACGTTCAGAGGTGCAATCCGTCTGTTTGAACCAACGCAATTTGAGCAAGACGATATCCTCGGGAGACACCACACAAACGTCTCTCCGGCTGATGTCGGCCAACTTCAGCATCCGTCGGCGGTCCAAGAGCCGTCCCTCAAACTCGCTTGGCCCATGGATGAAAAGGTCTATCTTGAATGCCGTCTCAAAATGGATAATGTTGAAACTGCCGTGAGACCTGAGGGCCCCTTCCATGGCCTCCCTGCTGACATAGAACTCATCCTTCAGCAGTTCGTAGAGCCTGTCCGCAACATGTGAGAAGGGCTCGGTGCTGATATCTGCATCCCTCGTAAACCGTACCGTGCCGTATAGTGCACTGGCGACTGAGCCGCCAATCGCGTACCGAATGCCCAAGTCATCGAGAACGTCCACAAGGCGCTCTATCACCTCTTCATTCTCACGTTTCCTGTTCACGTCATTCATGGGCGGAGATCCCATATACTTTTTCAAAAAGCTCCTGGCCAAGGTGCTGTTGTGCCCAGAGCCGCCACAGTTCCTCTTCGGTTGCATCCGGATGACGCATCCTCAGCCCAGCCATCGCCAACTGCCTGCCCATCTCGTACGTGTGCAAGACAAGCTGAAACTTGCGAGCAGGCGACATCCGCCGATAGATGTCGTCCTGCACGCGCTGCGCCTCGGGCGCCGTGTCGCTTTTACCGGACGTAAATTGCGGGCCTGTCATCGATTATTATCTGCCGATCTCATACACAGGGTCCCCCTGCGTCAGGGAACCTCCGCCTGCATTATAATAAGGAATGCCGAAACCCCCAAGGGCAAGTATCGTAGCACGGGCATCTTGCCCGTGGGTCCCACGGGTGTCTCGCCCGTGGACAGATGGCCACGAGCAGGGCCAAGATGGCCCTGTGACTCATGGGCAGGATGCCCATGCTACGGCAAATTGACTCTTTACCTACCCTTTCGGAAAAAATCGTGTAGCAATTGCGCAGGCCCCGAGTCGGCCATCGTGCTCATTTACGCCTGAGCAACTCGGCGTTGTCCACCCACATGACGAAGAACGGCTGCTCCGCCCCTCGCTTTTGCATGTAGACCAAGAACGGTCGGTCGAAGACGAACTCTCTGGGAATGGCTTTGGCTGCGAGTACTGCCTCGCTCTCTACCGCCGCACCAGAGCGGTCCAGCCTGAACTCAATCGTCTGCATGGCCTCAGTGATCGGCCCCTTCACATTCATAAGAATCTTGCCGATGAGTTCGAAGAATCGGTGATCGATTCTCAAGACCATCTCGGGGACTCTTAGAACGTCGGTTTCCCTGAGTCGGCGTCCCTCCTCATACTTGTAGCCCCCCGACTTCTCGTACTGGCCTATTTGAATACGCAAATGGTCGATGGTCTCAGCCAGCGAGTTCCTCGGCTCAATCACGGCCACAACGACTTGGTAAGGCTGGCTGTGCCTGCACAGATCGAGTGCGTATTCCACCACATCCCCGGGATGCTCGTCACTGCGGCAATAGAGGATTTGCACCTGCTCCCGCATCCGTTTGTATCGCCCGTGGTACGCCCCCCACACGCCAAACGCCTCGGTCTCGGTCTTAATGCCTTGCGAGTCGGTAAAAGAGAATCCCTGCTCAATCTCGAGGAAGGGGTGTTTGAAGGGCACGTTGGCCGTGAGGTAGGAGTAGGCAAGAATGCCAGCGTCGTAATCGTTGAAATCAGGCAGGACGTGCGAAGGGAATTTGGCCGCCATGTCCTTCTTGATCTTGCCGACGATTCCGTCCTTGATCCAGCCGCCGGCGATGTAGAAGGACTTCGGGTCCAGGTCCGAGGCCGACTGCTTCGTGGCGTTGAGCCGAGCGGCGACCTCTTCTGCTCCGATCACCTGCAAGGGAGCGTGGACGACATTATCTTTGACCTCGTTCCAGGCCAGTTGAAACGAGGAGCACCAGATGACGTTCTTGCCGGGCGGGCAGGGGCTGTCCAGCGTCGGGACGATCACCGTCCGCGTGAGCTTTTGCGAGCTGCCGGAGAATGTTGCGGGGCCGGCGGCGTACGTCGCCCGCTGGATGAGCTGGCGTCCAAGACCCGTGGCCCAGAGAGCGACCGCTATCAACCCCAGAACGACGATCCCGCCAACGATAAGCCTTCTGCGTGAGGTCTTTCCAGCGGGGTTCACATGCTGCGGACTCGTTGTGTCGCCAGATTCCATAGGTGCCTCTCCCCAACCACATAAACGGCGTGCACAGTTCACGTTCCCAACTGAGCACTGACAACCGGCAACTGAGAACCGGGACAGCCGATGGTGGGACTTGAACCCACAACCCCGGCTTTACGAAAGCCGTGCTCTACCATTGAGCTACATCGGCGAACCGAGAACCATCCTACCCGCCCCCCGCCGCTTTGTAAAGCCGCTCTCGCGGCAAAATACGGCCAAACCACCGAGGAGGAAGAAGGCGCAGGAGTCCGATCCCTGCTCCATCCCATTATGCTATCGGCCCAAAGCGGCAAATCTCAGGGTTTGGGCAAGAGTCCCAACGATCACTCTGCGCCAAGGGCCTCAATGTCGGCAGCGTCCTTGGCTCTGCCCGTCGCCTTCTTGTTGGCGATGAAATCATCGCGACTGATGAAGAAAACCGGTGTGTCGGCGTAGCGGCCGGCGACTTTGGCGGCGTCCGCCTTTTCCCACGAGACCCCACTGACCCTGGTGATGATGTCGACGCGCACCGGAGGCACGCCGAGCTGGACGACCATGCCCGGCGTGGTGAAATCACCCTTGGATAGGTTCAGCGAGCCGAAACCGCACTCGTCGAGAGCCGCGAGAATCCGCTCGGCGTTTTCACTCGTCGGCCGCACGAACAAGTCGATATCGCCGGTGACGCGGGGAGCGCCGTGAAAGGCGAGAGCGTAGCCACCAACGACGAGGTATTCAACCCTGTGCCTGTTGAACAACTCGAGCAACTCTTTGAAGTCGCTGCGAATCTCCATACCATTCGCGTCTGAGCTCATCGACCGCCGCGAGTCGCTCCTCGGGCGGCCGGCTCAGCCAGTACTCCAGGTTCTGCTTGATCTCTGAGTAGCTGCTCAACTCATGTATTTGCACGACCTTGCGAATCATACTCTTATTATACTGCCAGGAAGCAGTCTGTGCCAATCAAACCACCCGGTACCGGGTCAAGTGCGTAACTACATTTCGTGGCGGCAGGAAAAGAAGGCGTTTAACGCATGGCAGGCTACCAGCAGGTAGATCGATAGCTGCTATCCGCTCGTCAAGGTGGGGCGGTTCTACGCAGGGTCTCCTTTCCGTCAGGGTTCTACCTCGCCTCTGCGATCCTCGGCGGACCACATAACGGAGTCCGTCTTCGACACCGTCAATCTTATCGGCAGTATGACGTTGGTGATTCCGCTCCACTGCAATCGCCGCTGGACGGCAAACGCCGTCTCGTTGTGCAGCAAACGGTGGTACAGCTTCTCCAGACGGAAGGAAAGCTGCCCCGAGAAGACCGTGGAACGCGGGAATTCGACTGACACTTCTCTGCATAACCTGGTCGCCGCGTCCACAAGATCGGTCCCGACCGCCATCCGATATTCGGCCGGATACCCGAGCATGCGCGCCAGATGAACGTACCTGCGCAGGGACTGCTCGGTGTATCTCTTGAGTTCCTCCAGGCCCTCCTCGCCCTTGAAGGCGCCCTGGTCGATGACGGCGACGGAGACAAAGACGAAGTTCTTGTACAATCCCGGGAACGATCGGATGATGGAAAACAGCGTGTGCACGCCCACCCCGTTGAAGCCGCTGACGAGCTGGATCGCCGTCATATCCTTCCGGTCCACCGGCGCGATATTCATCGGCCCCGTGACCGGTATTTGCGACACGATTGTATCCAGTTCCGCCAACTGGGTTCTGACCTTCAAATAGTGGCGTTTGATCAGGTAGCACAGGGCGATGAACAGTGAGGTGATGACCAGGGTCAGCCAGCCGCCTTCCCTGAACTTCTCAAAAAGGATGACCGAGAGAATCGTCAGGCAGAGGATCAGGCCGGTGGAATGGATGGCGAGCTTATTCTTCCATTTCGCCTCCTTGAAGCGGTTGATGATGAAGAACCGGGCCATGGCGAACTGGGAAAGGGAGAACGTCACAAATACGTTGATCGAGTACATAACCACAAGGGCCGAGATCGAGCCCCGGGTGTACAGCAGCAGCGCCAGCGCGAATACGCCGATGATGACGATCCCGTTGCGCATCGTGAGGCGATCGGAGAGCGAGGCGAACCGGTGAGGCAGCCAGGAATCAGTGGCCATATTGGCCATCACGCGGGGCGCGTCGATGAATCCCGTCTGGGCGGCCACCAGCAGCAGTGCGCCTTCGGAGAGAATCGTGAACACCGCCACGGGGTGGCCGAAGCGCCAGCCGCCGAACAGGCTATCGGCCAGCACAGAGTTAAGCGTTTTTCCGAGGACAGGGCGGACATCAAGGAGCAGGTAGCACAGGAACAAGCCGCCGGCGGTTACGGCGAGGGAGGCCGCCATGTACAGCATGGTGCGTTTGCCCGTCCGGACCTTCGGGTCCCGCATGATCTGCAACCCGTTGGATACGGCCTCGATCCCGGTATACGTTCCGCCGCCGAGCGAATAGGCCCGCAGGAAGACCAGGAGAATCCCCACGCCCCCGATAGCGGACAGGTCCTGGGCGAAGTCATTGCGGACACCGGCCGCAACCGGCCCGAGCTTATTGGCATGACTGAGTATGCCGTAGCCGAGCATGAGAATGTGGGAAACGACAAAGGCGGCGAAGATCGGCGCCAGTATCAGAATGGATTCGCGGACCCCCCGGATGTTGAGGATCACCAGCAGCAAGACCAGCGCTGAGGCCGCCGGAACCTTGAACCTGGAGAATTCCGGCGGAACATAGCTGAACAGGGCATCGACGCACGAGGTGATGGAAACGGCAATCGTCAGGATGTAATCGACGATCAGCGCAGAGCCGGAAACGACGCCTGCCCCTTCCCCGAGCATGTGCGTGGCCACGATGTAGCCTCCGCCCCCATGCGGAAAATGCTCGATGATCCTCGAGTAGGCGTAGGCAATGACGCCTACCGTGAAGGCCGTGGCCAAGGCGAGAAACAGGGCCAGGTACGTGTGGCCGCCCAAGGCCCTGAACGCCTCTTCCGGGCCGTAGGCGGACGAGGAAAGCCCGTCCGCGCCCAATCCAACCCACGCCAACAGCGGGATGAGCGACAGCTTGTGAAAGATGTGCGGGTCACGGAGGTCCCGCGGAGCGCCGAGTACTCTCCGGACAGCCCGTCTTGACAGGGTAAGGTGAGCATCACGATCCGACTTCATGCCATCTCCTTCTGGAAGGCAGGCCGGAGACACCGAGAGAGGCTGCCGATACGCCGGCAACTTGCTCACCCCTGGACCATGCCCTCCCAAATGCCTGCGGGGTTAGCTGACGGGCTCAGGCTTGGAAGTGCCTTATCCCATGCTGGGTGGGGAATTCGCCCCGGAAACCTGGGTCCCCCGTATCTGTGTGCGGCACAGATTTCGGCGACATCGGTTTTTCGAGTATCGTGTCCTATTATATGACCTCCGGGGGACTCTGCAAGGAGGTTCTTCATCAGTCGAACCATTCATCGGCGGGGTCGAAGGGCGGGACGCAGATATTGATGACGCGGAGCTGGCCGACGGCCCGGTGACGGCAGAGGGGCTTGATCAGGACGGTGCTGAACGGCCGGATGGGGACGACGTCGCCATCCAGCTCCATGTGGCCCGTGCCTTCAAGGACCAGGTAAATCTCTGTGTGGTCCTTGTGGTAGTGCACCTGCGAGTCCTGCTGGATATCGACGATATGGACCGTGGCGGCGGAGTTCTCAGGCACGGCGAACGCCCGCCGGACAAACCCGCAGGGACACCTCACCGCATCGATATCGTCAAAATGAGTTACAATGTAATT
>Ga0315296_10005089_pt1 | contig 10596 bp, 7 predicted proteins | sample YL17G14_18_MG_FD_203921 | JGI IMG/M metagenome (GOLD analysis project Ga0315296, IMG submission 203921) | Sediment microbial communities from Yellowstone Lake, YNP, Wyoming, USA - YL17G14_18 | ecosystem: Environmental > Aquatic > Freshwater > Lake > Sediment | place: USA: Wyoming | collected... | reverse complement strand
GTCCTTGCAGGTTGGGCAAATCAATGGACGGGTCAGTCACGTCGAGGATCGGTCTAGTGACCACTCGCAGGGCCTGGACGATCTGCGCGGCATGATTGCGGCGCACATGGCCAAAATCGCCGAGTTGGAGGCCATCGTGCAGATGCAGGAGCGGTGGCGGCAGGCAGACCGGCAGGATGTCCAGACTGAGCAGAAGGAGTTGAAGGAGGGCCAGTCCAAACTCTGGAGCCGGGTTTGGGAAGTGTCGAAGATGGTCTTCCGGGTGTCTGAGGGTCTGGCCGTCATGGCGGCTGTTCTGAAGTTCGCAGGGGTCTGGTGATGGGGATTCCGTTTTCCTTTGGCCTGGCTGATTCCTCGCAGAGCGCCTGGGCCAGGATGTGGGCGGGCCTGGGCGAGTTGGGCGAGTTGGGCAAGCGCGAGACGGAGATCGTAGCGGATACAGGGCGGAGGGGTATCGCGCAGAACTTCGAGCGCGAACGTTCACCCGAGGGTGTTCCCTGGCTTCCCCTGGCGAAGCGGACGCAGGAGGAGCGGAAAAAGGGCATCGATGCGCGCGGGGTTCCGTTCCGGGTGGCTCCATCCCACCCGATCCTGGTGCGGACGCAAGACCTGAAACTATCGTTCGTCAACCCTCGCCATCCCAGGAACATTACCGAGGTCGAGCGCGAAATGGGCGCCACTCTCATTACCCTGAGCGCGGAGGATGATCCGAAGACTCCCAATCGCATTGCTACCCTGCATGCGGGCGGGACGGTCCAGAGCGCGCAGGCGCAGTTGGCCCTGGGGCCCGGGTGGACGACCGGTCTTACTCCCAGGGGGGCGCTGGTTCCTGCACGGCCGTTCGTGGGCCTGTCCCAGGATGCGGTGGCGCAGTTGAGTGATCAGGTGGTGCGGGTTCTGCACCAGAGGCTAGAGAGGTTATAGGAGGTCTCGATGGGTACTGAAGAGGATGTGCTGTTTACGGTGACCATCACGCTCAAGGTTCGCAGTCAGGAGGATGCCTGTACCCTCCTGGGCGACATTCTGAAGCAGATCAAATCGGGCGCGATCCAGTCGGTGGGCTTCGGCCTGGACTGCTATGCAGACCTGGCCGTCGAGGGGGACATCGCCCAGTGGGGCACTCCCCTGCCGGAGGTGGACGGTGAAAGTTAGCGAGACAAAAACGGTCACCATCGCCAAGGACGGGGCCTTGTCCACTGCGTTCGATGCGCGGGCACTGGCCGAGGTCTGGCTTGCCACTCCGGCTGCGTGGACGGCTGCAGTCCTTGGGTTCCAGGTCTGCCCTACGGTGGACGGGACATTCGCTCCCCTGTACGATGCGGCTGGTACACTGATTGGTGAAACCCTGGCGGTCTCGGCGACACAGCCTGTTCCTGCCGGGGTCGTGGGTGCCGGCTTCGTCAAACTCTGGAGCAAAGATGCAGGCGGTGGCAACGTGGGCCAGGCGGCTGCGCGGACGTTCACGGTGATCATGCGGGGGGGATGATGCGATGCGCTATTCCGAGACGCACACGCTGGCCATCGCCGAGGGCGAGGCACTGTCTGGCATCCTGGATGTGGGGAGGGTGTCAGAGGTCTGGCTGCTGATGCCTGCTGAGTGGACTGCGGCTTCGTTGGGGATCAAGACTTCCCCTACCCTCGCGGGGACGTTCGTTCCCCTGTGCGACACGGCTGGTGACCGGGTCGGGTTCGTGGTCCAGGTGGACGGTGTCCAGGTGGCTCCGGTCGGCCTGGCTGGTGCCGGCTTCATCAAACTCTGGAGCAATACGGCTGGAGTGGACGAGGTGCAGGAGGCTGAGAGGGTCTTCACGGTGATCCTGCGGGCGGAGGTCTAGGGGGTCCGGATGGATGGCAAATCTACGCAGGGCCTGTTTACTGAGCGCGACTTGACGCTGGTCGAGAATTGCCAGGCGTATGCTGCGGGCAATCCTGGCGGGCTACCTGGCCATGCCTTGATGCTGGTCGTGGCGAAGATCGCGCGGTTGGTGAATCACATGGCCACACTCCTGACTCCGGAGGAGATCCAGGAATGTATGGTGTTCCTCGTGGGTTCCCCCCCACCCGATGGGGAGGAGGAGCGGGAGTTTGGGCTGCTGGTTCCCAGGGGTCACAAGGTGTACCCTGACGCGGTGGAACCGCCTGTATAGTGAGGCTGACTTGTCAAGGTGATAGGTGGGTATGGCTGACCGGTTCGAGATCAAAATCACCATAGACGGGCGCGAGGCTGAGAGCGAGGCCAAGAGGCTCCGGCAGGTAATCGAGGAGCAGATTACCGGTGCCGGCGCGATCCAGTTCGACGTTTCCGGCCTGGAGCGGCTGCTGGCTGCCAAGGGTTCCCAGGTGGCCATCCAGGGGCTAGTCCAGATCACGGGGCTGGATCAGGCAGAGACGGCTTTGCGGCTGCTCCAGGAGCAGGCTGCTCAGCGAATCCTCATCCAGGGGTCGGTAGACATCCAGGGTCTGACTCGGGCCCAGGAGCAGATGCGGGCCATGCACGAGGACGCTGGCGCGTTGGGGCGGTCCATCGCCAGTGGGTTGGGGCGGACGTGGGTCGGTCTGGAAGAGAAACTCAGTACCCTCCAGGGCCAAATCACGGGCCTAGTACGGGTCGGGCAGGCTTCCCACATCGCTCCCGATCTGCTGGAGGGCATGCCTGAGTTGGAGCAGGCGCTTTCCAGCCAGGACAAACGGACTCTCGATCTATCCCTGCGCATGCAGGAGTTGCAGGCGCGCATCACCCAGTTGAATCAATCCTTCGCCGAGTTGGGGTCGGTGAAAGTCCAACCTTTGGGGGGCGGTGGCCTGCGGACGCTCTCCGAAATGTTTAAGGGCCTGGAGGAACCATACCACGTCGAGAAGATCCGCAAGATCGTGGCGAGTATCGATGCGGAGTTGGCTCCGCTGGAGAAGGTACTCAGTCAGCGGATGGACGAGGCGGCTGCTGCTGCGCGTGCGCGGGCAGGTCCGCTGGCCGAGGCTATTGGCCAGGTGCGGACAGAGTTGGAGGCCAAACTCGCCGAGCGGCCTGGAACCATCACGGCCTTGACCGGCGCTATCACGGAAGAAGAAAAAGCCTGGGAGGCGGGCTTCGCCGAGTTAGAGCAAAAGTACATGGCGCTGACGCAGGAGTACGACATGGTCCGTAGTCAGGCCATGACCGGCGATGCTGAAGACCTGAAGAACCAGATGGCGCTTCGGCGTTCGCAGTTGACTCAACCCCTGCGCGAAGAGTTCCAGTTCTGGCGAGAATGGTCTACGGGGTCAGTGGAGCAAATCTCCGCCGATTTGCGGGCTGCCGGGCAAAGTGCGGCTGCACAGGCGCTTCAGGAGATGCAGGGCATCTTCGAGGAGCGCAAGCGGCTGCAGACGCAGTTCAAGCGGGCCTTCGGTGGGTTGGCGAGGGGCGGCGAGGTCGAGTTGCCCAAAGAGGCGCAGGGGACGATGGTGGATTTCATCACTGCTGAGCGTTCCCTGGAGCAGGTGGCGGGCCAAACCACGGGGATTCTCGAAGGTCAGCGGACGACCATCCAGGGCCTAGTCAAGGTGATGGACGAGGCGGCGCTGGCTGCTTCCGGCCTGGGGAAAACCGAGCGGTTCGCACTGGCGCAGATGGAGGCGGTCGGCAGGCGCGAGATTCGGGCAGAAACCAAAGCGGGCATCCCCCTGGAGGACGCGGCTGCGCAGGTGACCGAGATCATGGCCAGGCTCACGGTCGAGGCGCAGAAGTTGCACGCGGGTATCACTGCGGCGATGGAGGGGGAGCAGGCTCGCCAGGCTGCAGAGAAATCCGGGCGGGGTATCGTCGGGGTTTGGGAGTGGGTGCGCGAGCGGCTGGTCGGGCACTCGATCATCCCGGAAATGGTCCAGGAGATCCAGGTGTGGTTGGCTTCGATTGGCCAGCAGGACGTCTTTTCTTCTGTGGCCAGTCAGGGCGAGGGTGCGGCTGACCGGCTGGTGCGGGCCTTCTCACAGATCGCTTCTGCCTTCCCTGCTGAGCAGGTTGCCACACAGATCCGTGTGCTGCAACAGGAAATCTCGGCGCTGGAGGGCCAGTTCATGGAGGCTTCCGTTCGCGGGTCGGAGGCTTCCGAGCGGTATCGCCTGGGCTTCGAAGAGGCGGCTGACGAAGTTCGGCGCGTTCTTGGGGAATCGGCGGAGATCGAGGGTAAACTGGCCCAGGGCATGCTCCCGGTGGGGTTCCGGGTTGGCGTGGGTGAGAGCATCTGGCAGAAAGGAGAGGGAGAGGCCAGAGCGCGGTATGGCGAGACGGCTGCCGAGGGTGACCGGTGGTATCAGGCGCTGAAGTCGAACATCGAGGAGGTCGGGCGGCAAGACCAGGCGGAGATGGATCGCCTCGCCAACGCTATCGTCCAAAAGCAGGCGCAGGTCGCGGCGCTGCAGCATGCCCAGTTGGTGCAACAGGCTGAGGCGTATGAACGCATTCTGGCCCAATCTCCCCCTGCCGATCCTGGCGAGCGCCAGGCGCTGGCCGACCAGTTGGCGGCGACTTACAATCAGATCGGGACTTCCGAGGATGCCCTGCTCCGGGCGGCTGATCAGGTGGGTGAATCGGTGGCGCTGGAGGCTCAGCGTCAGACCGAGCGCATCCAGGAAGAGGCGCGCGAATTCGTGACCGGTGGGGAGGGCCAGGCGCTATTGGGGGCGGCAAAGGCGGAGGTGGCCGAGCGGTCGCAGGTTGCGCGGTCGCAGGCGGAGACGATTATCGCCGAGGCGCGTGCTGCTACCCAGGCGCAAATCGAGGAAGAGAAACGACTGACGGCGGAGACGGTGGCGCAGGCTAAGGTCAGGGTAGCGCAGAAATCCGAGGCGGCTGAGCGGGCTACCCTCAAAGCGAAGGCTGCGCGCGAGGCAGAGGTTCTGGCGGCGAAGGCTGCGGTGGCTGCGGTGACCGAGGCGGAGAAGCGGACGACCGCCTTGACGAAGGCGCAGATCCAGGATCAAACCAGGCTGACGAAGGAAAAGGAGCGGGCGCTGGCGCTGGAGGGGCAGGCGCGTCAGATGGCTGCTCAGTTGGGTATTCAGTGGGACAGGTACATCCAGAAGGCTATCGAGGCAGGTGTTCCCCTGCAGACCATCGTCGGGACGCTTCAGCGGATCGCCAAAGAGCAGGGTGCGGTCAATACTGCCACTGGCCGTTACGCGGCTTCCACCCAGGGCGCGTTCGGCGCGTTGGGGCGGTACGGGCGCGAACTGTCCAGGGCGCGCATGGAATCCCACGGGCTGTTTATGGTGATGGGGGATATTTCCAACGTCACCCGAACCATCCAGTACACGTCGGCTGCGCTGGCTGGTTCGCTCACCATGGCTGCGCGGTCCTATCTGGACTTATCGCGGCAGACCGACATCGCCTCGCGGTCGCTCCTGCTGAATCAAGAATTGACCGAGGACATGCGCGGGGCGGTAATCGATATGTCGTCCGAACTTGCGCTGATTGATCCACAGCAGACCGCGGAGGCGGTCACGGTTTGGTCGCAGGCTACCGGCCAGCAGGTGACCAGCCAGGAGGAGTTGAATCGCCTTCTGGAGCAGACTATCCCCATCCAGCAGTTGGCGGTCCTAACGCAAACCCAGGCGGCTGCTGTGACGGATGGGACGGCGGCTGCGCTGCGGCAGTACGGGCTCCGCCTCGACGAGACAAACCGGGTGACCGCAATCTTCGCTAAGACTGCGGACGACACCCTGGCCACTGTGGAGGATATGTCCCAGGCGTTTAAGTTCGTAGGTCCGCAGGCGCACACGATGGGGGAAGAGATCGAGGATACGGCTGCAGTACTGGGGATCATGGCCAACGAAAACATCCGGGGTTCCCAGGCGGGTCGGGCGTACCGCCAGATGCTGCTGTCGCTCGTCGAACCAACCCAAAAGACCAGGGATGCGCTGATGCAGGCGTTCGGGACTGAACAGCCATTCTATACCGCGGAGGGGACGTTCGTGGGCCTGACGCAGGTAATTGACATGCTGGCGGCTGCTTCGGAAAATGCTACCGAACAGCAACGTGAAGAGCTGCTTGCGACTATGTTCACGGCCAATGCCATGCCTGCGGTCGTGGCGCTGGTCAATCAGCAGATCGAGGCGCGCAAAAAGGGCATCAACATTGTCAGGGCTGAATCGAAACTCCTGGCGGGTACGGTGGACGCGGAGGTCGAGGCTTATGCGCAGTTGAGGCTGGAGACGGAGGGGGTCTCAATCTCGATGATGGGCGCGATGGACTTGTGGAACAAACAACTGGGGGACTGGGAGCAGTCGGACGTCTACCGGGTCCAGCAGGCGGAGATGCGGTGGAAAGCCTTCTGGTTGAAGATCGGCGAGAGTGCGCTGAACTTCGCTATCCCCTACATCACGAAGGGCGCTGAAATCCTGAAGGAAGTCACGGGCATGGTCTCTGCCCATCCAGAACTTGGGACGTTGGTCGCGGTGGCTGCTGGCGGGACGATCGCGGCGACTCTCCTGCGGACGGTTATCTCAGGCATGCGCTTGGTCACCAGCATCAATACCATGGGGACTGCGCTGCAGAGGACGATGGCGGCGCAGGGGTCTGCGGCGACACAATTCCAGGGCCAGGTGGTGGCGGCAGGCGAGCGGTTCGCGGCTATCGTGGCGGGGGCTGCACAGCAAGCGGCTGGTACGGAGATCGCGGGCGCGACTCAGGAGACGGCCATCGAGAAGGCGGGGGCGGTCGAGGAGGTGGCCATCGAGAAGACTGGGGCGGCTGCCGGGGCTGCAACGTTCGCCTCCACGGCTGCCAGTCTTCTCGGTCGGGCACTGCTGGCCTACGGGGTCGGCGAGGCGCTATCCCGAGGCCTGACGGGCCAGGGCCTGGCGGGCTGGTTCACGACCGCTGAGGGCGAGGCTGCTGGCCAGGCGCGTGCTGCCGGCCTGGCGGATCAGACCAGGGCGGAGATGGAGGCTGCGCTGGCCCAGGTGCGCGCGGACATGGAGACGGTCTCGAGGTACGCTTCCGAGACCACGGGCCTGGTCGAGTTCTACGGTGGCCAGTTGGAGTTGTTGTTCGGGCAGACCATCAAACCAGAGGATTACGCGCGGATGGTCGAGTTGATGGGCGGTCGGACGCAAACTTTGAGCGCGACTGCAGTCACGGACAAACTTGCGGAATTGCGGACGACCGAGCAGGCGCTGGAGGATGCGCTGGTGGCCATCGATACCGAGGCGGGTGCGGCTGAGGATGCTGCCGGGTCGACTGACAAGTTGTCGACTGCCCTGTTCAAACTACCTGCTGCGCTGACGCAGGTCGAGCAATTGACGGACGAGGAATCGAAGGCGGTCGAGTTATACGTGGAGTTGCTCCGCAAACAGGCGGAGGAGACGACTCGCTTCAACGATGCCCTGGCGGCTGCGCTGACGTCCATGCAGGAAGACCTGGCGAAGTTGGAGGCTGATTACAACGAGCGGGCGGCGAAGGCAAACGCGCAGTTCGAGGCGGAGCAGTCGGATGCCGAGCGCCAGTACCATCGCCAACGTCAGCGGGAGTTGGCCGATCACCTGGTCCAGATGCGGCGCATGGAGGAAGATCACCTGCTGCGGATGGACGATCTGGCGCGTGCACGGGACGCGATGGGCATGCTCCAGGAGCAGGAATCCTACGGGGTCCAGAGGTCTCGCGCGGAGGAGGATTTCGCTCGTCAGCAGACGCAGGCGGATGCCGATTTTGCCCAGTCCCAGGCGGAGCGGGCCAGGCAGCATGCGGCTGAAATGGCCGACATGCGGGTGCAATACGAAACCCAAAAGGCGGAGCGCCTCGCCCAGTACCAGGAGCAGGTTGAGAAACTTGCGGCTGAGCATCAGGCTACGCTGGAGCGCCTGGATAAAGAGTACTTCGACAAGATCAATGCTGAGTTGAAGTACTTCCAGCAATCTCAACTGATCCAGGCGCAGTACCAGGCGGCGATGCTCAAGGATGCTCAGACGTGGCTTGCGGCCAAGCGTAAACTCTGGCAGGATTACGTTATGAATCTGCCCACTCCGAGTGGGCCTTCCCCTGTGAAAGGTAGGCAGGCGGGCGGCTATATTCACGATACCGATGCATACCGGATGCATCGAGGCGAGTTCGTGCTTTCCCCTGGCACTACTCGTGCACTCGAGCAGGGCCTGGGTCCGCTTACCCAGTCGCGGCTGGTCGAGGGGGCGATGGGCGGTCGGCCTGTCCAAACTACCCAGGCGCTTCATCTGGTGCAGCAGTTCGAGTTCCATGGGGGTTTCTCCGATGCCGAGCGGCAGTGGTTCCGGGGCGTTGCGGCTGAGCAGGCAAAGGCGGCGTTCGCCGAGGTGCTTGGAGGGGTATAGGGATGGCCGTCTATGATTTCGAGATCGGCGAGGACGAGGTGGGGATGGTCAATCTGGAAGAGTTGACCGTTCCGGTGTTCGCTCCCAGGTCGGGGTATAAGCAGTACCAGGTCGAGGTTGACTTGGGCGATCTTACTGTTCGCGGGTTCGGACGGCCATCGGCAACCTGGCGGTGGGGCTTCCTCACCCTGGCTCAGCGTGACCAGTTGCGGGAGTTCTGTGCGGGCAAATCGGCCAGGGTCTACATCCAGACCAAGAAACGTGACGATACCCAGGAGTATGCGGTTTTCTACGCGGTCATGGTCTGGCCTGAAGAGGAGGAGGTTACGGCGGGGCGCGTGTTGGACATCGAGATCCGCCTCCGGGACATGGTGGAGGTCACCTGATGGGTTGGGACTTGCGAGAGTTGAACGAGGGCGAGTTGGACAAACTGGTGGCCGATGGCCAGGCATCGCGGGTCGGTCTGGCTATTCAGCCTGTCAAGGTCATCTTCTCCGGTCGGGTGGCTGCTCCACTCCCGGCGTCCAATGACCGGGTGGTCCAGATCGCCTTCTCTGATGGGCCTGCCTGGGCCAGCATCCTGCCCGATATGACGCTGTTCGTGGGGACGTCGGCGGGGGCCTATGACGTCGGGATGGTGCGGATCAGGAAGGCTGCCACTTCCTCGATCCTGTACGTTTCCGAATGCTCAGACGTGGTTTGGGCGGTCGGCCAATACCTGACCGTCGTGGAGGACTTTGGGATTTGGGCGCGTCACCTGCGCATTACGGGGACAGATCCATTTGTGGTATACATGGACTGGGACGTGGCTTACAATGACGCTCAACATCTGAACTGCGATCCTGTTCCGGTTCTTGGGCCACACGTGGTCGTGAGGCTGACGGGGGCTACGGTCCAGGTGACCGGCTTCGATGCTGCGGATTCTTGGGTGCGGGGGTCCACCATATCGGGTTATACCTGGCTTGCCCCTGGGTCATCTGCGAGATCGGGTATGGACTCGGCGACTCCCACCATCACTTACAATGCGGCTGGTTGGTATCGTGTATCCTGCACGGTGGCGGCTTTAAACGGTAAATCCTTCACGGGCTATCGTTACGTGTGCGTGTACGATGATGCCCATCCCCCCCTGTGGGCGGTCGAGTTGGGTTCCTGCGAGGGGGACTCCGGGCGGGGCGGCTGGACGTTCCGGGTCACTGCCCATGCCAATGCTACCCAGGCGGAGATCCGAAACCGGGCGCTGGTCATCCTGTTCGCCGAGGACGTGTATGGATCGGCGGAGGGGTCGGTCGGGATCGTCAAGGATCGGGAGAACATCCTGGCCATCGGGTGGATTATCGGTGAATCTATCGTGCACGATCCTGTCCATGGAACAGTGGAGTTTACTGCCGAGGGGCCACACTCCCTAATCGAGAAGATCGTGGGCTTCCCATCGGGGGTCAGAGACGTCGGGCCTGCGACTCCGGCTTCCTGGCTGGAGATGCAGAACATGAAGGTGGAGGATGCCTTGTGGCACTTCCTCCACTGGCGGTCCACCTGCACTCGGATGATGGATGTGTTCCTGCCTGGCTCAAATGTTCCCATCGGCCTGGTCAATTCGGGCCTGGCGACTCTGTGGCAGCAGATGGGGGAAATCTCGGCTGCTACCATCAAGGCTGCTCCAGTCTGTGACCACCTGGGGCGGCTGTTCATCCAGACCAATAGCCAGTTGGTGCCGGTGGCGGGTCGGGCTGACATACCTACCATCTTGGCTATTCAGCCTAACTATTGGCGGGAGAGCATCCAGATCGAGCGGGTCACGGTCTCGCCAGTGGGGCGGGTGGATCAGGCAGGCGTGGCCTGGTCAAACGCGACTCAGACGGGCACTCCCCATTTCTCCCTTGCCCCAGGGCATGTCATGAAGCAGTACGGATCGGTGCAGGCTGAAGATCGCCTGGCGCTGACCGGGCAGGCGCAGGCTAACCTCCTGGCGGGGCTGATCCTGGGGAATGCCCTTAACCCGTACCCTTCCATTTTGGTCCGCTTCGCCATGAATCTGCGGGCGCTGGACATCTGCCCCTGGCAGTACGCAACCATTACCCTCGCGGCTGATGACAATCCCAGGGGGATCGTCTTGACCAATTTCAAGATCATCCCCAGGCGGATCACGCTCTCCTTCCAGGGCGGCGAGGAGGGCGGCGTTGTGCTGGCCGATGTGGACTTCGAGGGCTACACTACCGAGACGACGTCGTGTGATGGGGACATCCCGGCGACGGGGGCCGGGCCGGGGGGGGCGGC